>FUFK010061414.1_pt1 | contig 20486 bp, 16 predicted proteins | sample 1021851 | NCBI WGS metagenome assembly FUFK01 (sample SAMEA51879418, study PRJEB19060) | metagenome
ATAAAAGCGATGGAAGAAGCAGGAAGAATCCTTCCATTAATTATGGAACCGGAGGAAGTCTGCAAGGGAAGAAGTATCTATTAACTACTAGCTGGAACGCTCCGGAAGACGCTTTTAAGCTTGAGGGAGAATTTTTCGACCAGAAGAGTGTTGATGAAGGACCACTTTATGCTTTTCATAAAATGAACAAATTTATTGGCCTGGAATTTATCGCTTCAACGCATTTCCATGATATGGAAAAGAACGCAGATGTTCCCAGGGAACTAAAAAGATACGATCAGTTTCTGCATAAGATATTTGATGAAATTTGAGATTCAAACAAGGACGATAATAGAAATGAAAAAAGCCATTCGAATGAATGGCTTTTGCTTAGTAGCGGGAACTGGACTCGAACCAGTGACCTTCGGGTTATGAGTTTTTGATACTATGCTATAAATTTAATATAAAAACATTGAAAATCAATTGTTTATATACTATTTAATATAATTTGACAACATATGATATCAAACAAAACCAACAAATGTTGTACCTATGTTGTACCTAAAATGATTATCTTTATGACCTAAATATTTTGTTATGGCAACAGTTCGGGTAGTGTTAAGAAAAAAGAAAAACAAAGCTGGGTTGCTTCCTATTGCAATTAGGATTACAAAAGACCGTAAAAGCTCTTATCTAAATACGGGTCAATATATTGAGGAAAAATATTGGGATAGGATTAACCGGAATGTTCGCAAATCGCACCCTAATTCTAATGTATTGAACAATTTTATAACCACTAAGGTTGCAGAAGCAAACGATAAGGTCATAAAATCTGAAATGAATCCTGAATACCAAACAGTTTCAGAAATAAAAAATAAAATTGTAGTTACCAAAGGACTTGATTTTTTCGCTGTGGCTGAAATGCATCTTCAAAACCTTAAAAACAGAAACAAACACCATCAATATGATACTGAATTTGGTCGATTAAAAAAATTTAAAGAATTTCTTGTTAAAGATTCACTTCCCTTCAATAAGCTTAATGTTACAGTTTTGAAAAAATTTGAAACTCACTTATTACATAGTAAAAACCTTTCGCCAAGAACGGTAGTGAACTACTTAATCCTCATAAGAACAATATTTAATTTAGCTATTTCTGAAGCAATTACCGATAGAGGTTTATATCCATTTGGTAAAGGAAAAATGACAATTAGGATTCCCGAATCACAAAAAATAGGATTCTCAGCAGAAGAGATTCAGAAGTTAGAAAATGCAGAAGGAATAACGGAAGTCCAACAAAAAGCTATCCATATTTGGCTTGTAAGCTTTTACTTCGCAGGCATAAGAGTTGGTGATGTATTAAAATTAAAGTGGTCAGATTTCAATGATGGACGCTTACACTATCGAATGAACAAAAACAGTAAATTAGTTTCTCTTAAAGTACCAGATAAGGCTATAGAAATTTTCAATTTATATAAAGAAGAATCATCATATGGCGGTCTTGTATTTCCCCAATTAAAAAGTGTAAACCTTAGCGATTCTGAAGAAGTGACAAAGCGAACTCAATCTATAACCAGAAACTTGAACAGAAGACTGAAGATTGCTGCTAAACAACTCGGCATAAATAAAAACATTAGTATGCACATAGCCAGGCATAGTTTTGGAAATATATCCGGGGATAAAATCCCAATTCAAATGTTACAGAAACTATATCGTCATTCTTCCGTAACGACTACTATACGTTATCAAGCTAATTTCATCCATAAAGATGCTGATGATGCATTGGATAGCGTGGTTAATTTTTAAATAAAATATGATTATTTTCTACATCAGTTCAATGTAACAAACAAATTAAATTTCTGTTAATTCCAATAAAAACTGTCAAATTTTTGTAATTTTGCAACGATGAAACAGGCTTTCCATAAAATATTATCCATTTCGATGGCCTTTGTAGTGATGTTCTCTACTATGTCATTTACTGTGGATATGCATTATTGTGGGGACAATTTGGTCGATTTCAGTTTATTCTCAAAAGCTGAAGGTTGCGGAATGGAAAAAGCGCAACCTACCAAAACTTGTGAGAATCCTAAAATGACTGAGAAATCTTGTTGTACTGACCAACAAATTGTAAAGGAAGGCAAAGACGACCTTAAAATATCTTTTGACACACTTTCTTTCGAGCAGCAAACGTTCGTCGCTGCTTTTACCTATTCTTATATAAACTTATTTGAAGTAACCGAATCTGAAGAAGTTCCTTTCAACGATTACCCGCGACCCTTTGTCAAACGGGATGTGCAAGTGCTGCACCAGACTTTCTTAATTTGATTTATTAGATTTTCAGAATGAAGCCCAACAGCTACGCTGTCGTGGGCTAAAACTCGTGTTTGCCATATTCTGCAACACGTAATTCCAATTATCTAATAATCAAATGCTATGCTAAATAAGAGCATTAAATTTCTCATAGAAAACAAACTTGTTGCCGTTCTACTACTCACCCTATTTGTGGGTTGGGGCATCGTCCACGCACCCTTTAATTGGGAAACAGGCTTTTTGCCCACAGACCCAGTTGCCGTTGATGCCATACCTGATATTGGCGAGAACCAACAAATTGTTTTTACCAAGTGGCAAGGTCGCTCGCCACAGGATATTGAAGACCAAATCACATATCCGCTTACCACTTCCCTTCTTGGTATTCCAGGCGTAAAAACTATTCGTAGTTCTTCGATGTTTGGATTTTCCAGCATCTACATCATTTTTGAAGAAGACATCGAGTTCTATTGGTCGCGCAGTCGCATACTGGAAAAACTGAACTCACTTCCTGCAAACCTTTTGCCCGATGGTGTCAATCCATCTCTTGGGCCAGATGCCACAGGTCTGGGACAGATTTTTTGGTACACGCTGGAAGGTCGTGATAAAGACGGCAACGTAACTGGCGGATGGGATTTACAGGAATTGCGTAGCATACAGGATTACTATGTGAAATATGGATTGTCATCGGCAAGTGGTGTTTCTGAAGTAGCTTCCATTGGTGGCTATGTTCAGGAATACCAAGTGGACATTGACCCAGAAAAAATGCGCCAGTACAATGTGAGTATGGGCGATGTGGTTAAAGCCGTCAAACAGAGCAATCAAGATATAGGGGCACAGACTCTCGAAATCAATCAAGCCGAATACCTCGTACGCGGATTGGGTTACGTCAAGTCCATCGCAGATATCGAAGATGCGGTGGTAGATTCTGAAAATTTCACTTCCATCCGCATCAAAGATGTGGCTAACGTCCATTTGGGGCCTGCTACCAGACGTGGTATTCTCGATAAGGAAGGGGCCGAAGTCGTAGGTGGTGTCGTAGTCGCTCGCTACGGTGCAAATCCGTTGGAAGTTATCAATAATGTCAAGGCGCAAATTGCCGAAATAAGCTCTGGACTTCCCACAAAAACTTTATCAGATGGTCGCATTTCGCAGGTTACCATTGTACCATTTTATGACCGGACAGAACTCATACAAGAAACGCTGGGAACGCTCAATGAAGCACTCACTTTGGAAATCCTAATTACCATTTTGGTCATTATTATAATGGTTTTCAATCTGCGTGCATCCATCCTTATTTCAGGGTTGTTACCCGTAGCCGTTTTGATGGTTTTCATCACGATGAAGCTCTTTAATGTAGATGCAAATATCGTCGCACTTTCAGGTATTGCCATTGCCATCGGTACAATGGTGGACGTGGGCGTGATACTCGCCGAAAATATGATACGGCACTTGGAAGATGAAAAGTTACGCCTTAATGAAAACGGTAAAGAATACACCACAAACGAAATCATCTACAACGCAACTGCCGAAGTTTCCGGCGCTATCCTTACGGCAGTTTTAACGACCATAATCAGTTTCCTACCAGTATTCACAATGATAGGTGCTGAAGGTAAACTATTCCGCCCGCTCGCCTTTACTAAAACAATGGCACTCACGGCATCGCTCATTATTGCGCTGTTTCTCATTCCACCCATTGCGGCATTCCTTTTCCGTAAGACGAATTTGCGTGAACGGACCCAGTACGTCATCAATGGCGCACTTGTTTTATTGGGAATTCTCGCCATCGTTTACGGCTTTTGGTTAGGACTAATTCTAATCGCCTTTGCCATCACATCATTTTTAAAGATGCGCGGTACGCTTTCGCAAAAGCGCAAAAACCTGCTTGACATCATCATTTCATCTATTGCTATCGTAGTTTTATTAGCAGAATACTGGCGACCATTAGGCTTTGACCGAAGCATTGTTATGAACCTGATATTTGTTTCCATCATCTGTTTTGGACTGCTCGGTGTGTTCTCGATTTTTAGGATATACTATGCGCGTATTTTGCGATGGGCACTTCAGAACCGATATCTGTTCTTAATCATTCCGGCTACGGTGCTCACGTTGGGCATCATCATTATGCGCAACACAGGTAAGGAATTTATGCCAGCACTCAATGAAGGTTCATTCTTATTGATGCCCACATCCTTACCGCACGCAGGCGTTGAAGAAAACAAACGTGTATTGCAACAGCTGGATATGGCGGTGGCAAGCATCCCAGAGATTGAAACTGTGGTGGGAAAAGCTGGAAGAACGGAAAGCGCACTCGACCCAGCACCACTTTCAATGTATGAGAATGTCATTCAGTATAAATCTGAATATATGCGCAATGCATCTGGCCAACGACAACGCTATAAAGTCAATAATGATGGATTGTTTGTACTGAAGAACGACAAATTCATTATCAATCCGAACAACGAGATAGATGAAGATGCCAACTATGACGAAATATCGCTAAAAACTACTGCCACACGCGAAGACTTGATTGAAGATGAAGATGGCGAGTACTACCGAAATTGGCGACCAGACATCGAGAGTCCAGATGATATTTGGAACGAGATAGTTCGAGTAACCAAACTACCAGGCGTGACATCTGCACCCAAGTTGCAACCCATCGAAACACGTTTGGTAATGCTACAAACGGGAATGCGTGCGCCTATGGGCATCAAGGTAAAAGGTCCGGATTTAAAGTCCATAGAAAATTTTGGACTGCAACTGGAAGACATCTTGAAACAAGCCGAAGGCGTTAAAGAACAAGCTGTCTTTGCAGACCGTATCGTGGGCAAACCCTACTTGCTCATCCATATTAAGCGAGACCAATTGGCTCGATATGGCATATCCATTATGGACGTGCAGGAAATCCTTCAAGTGGCCGTGGGCGGTATGCCACTAACGCAAACCGTGGAAGGTCGTGAGCGTTATGCCGTTCGGGTTCGCTATCCACGAGAATTGCGGGCAAATCCAGACGACTTGCATAATATCTATGTTCCTGTTGAAAAAGGAAGTCCCGTACCGCTGGGCGAATTGGTTGAAATTCGATACGAGCAAGGACCACAGGTCATTAAGAGTGAAGATACTTTTCTAATTGGCTATGTGCTGTTTGATAAACTCGATGGCTTTGCCGAAGTAGATGTGGTGGAAAATGCCCAAGCCTTAATTCAAGAAAATATTGATAACGGTTCGCTGGTCGTNCCNCAAGGCGTGAGCTATCGNTTTACGGGAACCTATGAAAATCAGTTNCGAGCAGAAAAAACGCTATCGGTNGTNGTNCCNCTTTGTTTNCTGGTNATTTTCTTGATTTTGTATTTCCANTTCAGGTCGGTTTCNACATCGCTTATGGTGTTTACCGCAATNGCCGTNGCCTTTGCNGGTGGNTTNATAATGATNTGGNTNTANGGNCAAGATTGGTTTTTCAANTTCAGCTTTTTCGGCGAAAATCTGCGGGACTTGTTCAATATGAAAACCATCAATTTAAGTGTGGCCGTTTGGGTAGGTTTTATCGCCCTATTTGGTATTGCTACGGATGATGGCGTGGTAATGGCCACCTATTTAGACCAATCTTTCAAAAGCAACGAACCAGACAATAAAAAGGGCATTCGTCTCGCCACTTTGGAAGCCGCAGGTAAACGTATTCGTCCGTGTTTGATGACTACTGTAACTACGGTACTGGCACTACTTCCCGTACTTACATCCACAGGCAAGGGAAGCGATATAATGATACCGATGGCGATACCCATTTTTGGCGGAATGATAATCGATGTTACGTCCTATTTCCTACTGCCAGTCTTATATAGCTGGAAAAAGGAATACCAACTTAAAAAAGCAAACAGATGAAGAAATTAAAATATATACTGGTGTTCTTGTTTGTTTCCGCTTTCGCGAAAGCGCAACAATTACAATCCTACATTAAGGAAGCCGAAGCGAACAATCCAGAAATTCAAGCCTTTGAACTGCGCTATAATATTGCCGAAGAAAAGGTAAATGAAGCCAACTGGATTCCAAATACCGAAGTGAGTGCCGGCTATTTTGTGAGTGAGCCTGAAACCAGAGTCGGTGCGCAACGTGCACGAATAGGCGTAAAACAGATGTTGCCGTGGTTCGGTACTATTACAGCTCGTGAAAATTATGCCACCGCAATGGCAGATGCCGAATATGTGGACATCACGATTGCAAAGCGCAAGCTCGCACTTTCGGTCGCACAATCCTATTATAGCCTGTATTCTATACGTGCCAAGCAAGCTGTGCTGGATGAAAATATACAGCTATTGCAAACCTATGAGCAACTTGCACTCACGTCTGTAGAAGTAGGTAAAGCGAGTGCCGTAGATGTGTTGCGACTTCAAATACGGCAAAATGAGTTACAGCAACAAAAGGAAGTTTTGGAAGAAGAATTTACGGCAGAACAAACAGCTTTTAACAATTTGCTCAACCGTGAATCAATGATGACTGTTGACGTAGTTCCAGAAATGGAAATTCCGCAGGAAGACCCTTTTTATGACAATGAAGCGCTGGCGCTCAATCCTGAACTGCTCAAATACGTTAAACTTTATGAATCTGTGGCACAATCTGAACTACTCAACCAGCGTGAAAGCTTACCTATGATTGGTTTTGGTGTGGATTACTTGCCCGTAACCGAACGTAGCGATGTTAACTTCAGCGATAATGGGAAAGATGTATTGATGCCAATGGTGTCGATTTCTATACCCATTTTCAATAACCGCTACAAATCCATTTCAAAACAAAATGAACTGCGACAGCAAGAAATAGAGACCCAAAGGGAGCAGCGATTGAATGTGCTGGAATCCGCTTTCGCGAAAGCGCAATCACAACGCAACCAAGCTCGCATTGCTTACTACACACAAGAACGCAATCTAAAACAAGCCCAAGATGCCGAAGAAATTCTGGTAAAAAATTATGAAACTGGCACTATCGATTTTAACGATGTGCTGGACATTCAGGAATTGCAGTTGAAGTTTCAGATGAATCAAATCGAGTCGGTGCAAATGTACTATGTACAATCGGCCATTATTAACTATCTAATCAATTAATTATGGTCAAGGATTTTTACATAAAAAATATGGTATGTGATAGATGCATCAAGGTTTTAAGGGATGTACTGGATAAACAAACTATCGAATTGTTACAAATCGAATTGGGTCGTTTGCGCCTAAACATCGAGAGCGATGATGAAATCGAAAAATTGAAAACTTTACTTGAAAGTAATGGATTTTCCCTAATTGGCAGTACCGAAGAAAAACTCACAGAGCAGGTTAAGGTAGAACTGATTAAAGCATTACAAAAATTGCCTTTGGAACTCGATAAGAAATTATCCGCTCACTTAGCCGATGCATTGGGTCACGAGTATTCTAAAATCAGTAAGGTCTTTTCAATTACCGAAGGCATTACCATTGAGAAGTACTTAATCAAATTGAAAATAAAAAAGGTAAAGGAACTGGTACAGGCCAAGGAACTCAACTTTACAGAAATGGCACAGCTACTGGATTATAGCCATATCAACCATTTGAGTGGCCAGTTTAAAAGCGAAACGGGTATGAGCCTGACCGAGTATAAATCACAACAGAAAAACTTTAGGAATTCATTGGACAAAATTGTATAGATAACAACCATAATTATGACACAAGCTGTTGATTTACAGCAGTAATTTTTATCCAAATAAAATTAAGAACTATGAAATATAAAATCACATTACTTCTAACAATGCTTATCACTTTTGGTGCAAAAGCCCAATTGGTAGCGAATGAAACTGAAGAAAATGTTGACAACTGGCCAGAACGGATTTATGACCTTACTATAGATTATAAAACCGTAAACTTTACGGGCAAGGATGTACAGGCAATGACCATTAATGGTGGCATACCTGGTCCCAATCTCGAGTTCAACGAAGGCGAGTTTGCCATTATCAACGTTACCAATAAAATGGATGTGGAAACATCTGTCCATTGGCACGGGATGATATTACCTAATTTCCACGATGGCGTACCGTATTTGACCACACCACCTATCCGTCCAGGGGAAACCTTTCAATACAAGTTTGCATTGAAACAATCTGGAACCTATTGGTATCATTCCCATACTGGGTTACAGGAACAACGTGGGGTGTATGGTTCATTACAGATAAATCCAAAGGAAACCGATTTAGAATATGACAAAGATTTGGTCTTAGTGCTTTCGGATTGGGTAGATGAAAATCCACAATCTCAACTTAAAAATTTGAAGCGTGGCAATGAGTGGTATTTAATTAAAAAAGGTCAGGTTCAAAGTCTGGATAAATTAATTGCCCAAGGCGCAGTAGGTGCCAAGTTAAAGATGGCGTGGCAACGTATGCCAGATATGGCTATTTCAGATAATTATTTTGACAAGTTTTTTATCAATGGTGGTACTTCACAGGAATATCCAGATTTTCAGCCCGGCGAGCGCGTGAGGCTTCGATTTGTAAACGCAGCCGCAGCGTCTTATTTCTGGCTCACATTTGGTGGCGAAGACCCAATGCTCGTATCTGCCGATGGACTTGATGTGGTTCCAGTAGAACATAACAAAACTTTGATTGGCGTTGCCGAAACCTATGATTTTATAGTGACGATTCCAGAAAGTGGAAAACTTCAAGTAAGAGCTACGGCACAGGATGGTTCTGGCGAAGCTTCGGCATTTATAGGAACTGGAAATGTACTGGAAGCACCTGTAGTTCCAGAACCTAATCTTATAAAGAATATGAAGCAAATGATGTCTATGGGTATGAAGATGGGCGCACCTGCTTCAAAATTTAATCCTTCAAAAAACGATTCCATTCAAGTAATGGAAAAGTACAAAATGGATATGGGCGGAATGCAGATGAATAGTATGTCTATGATGGATGATAATATGAAAAAGGGTGAAATGGAAATGGATTCTACCAAGATGGCTCACAATAAAATGGACCATTCAAAAATGGATATGAAGGATGATAAAATGAAAATGTCCAAGTCAGAAATGAAGATGAACAAAGGCAAGGCCAATATGAAAATGGATGGCGGTATGGATATGGGCGAAATGAAAATGGGATATATGGTGCCAAAAGATAAAGTGGTAGGCGATAATATGAAAACGGGTGGTAATCCCGAGTTCAATTACAACTACTTAAGGGCTAAAGAACCTACCGAATTTGAAAACGATAAGCCCGTAAAGGAAATGCTTTTCAACCTTACAGGAAATATGAACCGCTACGTCTGGTCTATCAACGGTGTGCCCCTTTCAGAAACAGATAAGATAAAAATCGAGCAAGGCGAAGTCGTGCGTATCACACTTAACAATCTCACGATGATGCACCACCCTATGCACTTGCACGGCCACTTCTTTAGAGTATTGAACGAGAACGGTGAGTATTCACCACTAAAGCATACTGTTAACGTGGCACCAATGCAAAAAGTCGTATTTGAGTTTGCCGCTGATGAAACTGGTGATTGGTTTTTCCATTGTCACATCCTTTATCATATGATGAGCGGTATGGCAAGGGTTTTCAGTTACGATACACCTCGTGACGAACGATTAGAAGGCTACCCACTTACTAACCTTACCAACGAAGCAGACCACATATTCACTTGGGGCGAAATCACGGCTGCAAGTCATATGACCGAGCTTTACGCTACTGCAACAAATATCAGAAATCAATTTGCGCTAAGGGGCGAATATGGATGGAACAAAAATCTGGAAGCCGAGTTTACCTACGAGCGCTATCTCAATGATTACTTCCGAGTTTTTGGTGGTGTAAATGTAGAGAATGAAGGTGAGGACAGCCTTGAAGAAATAAACACAACCGCCATTGCTGGTGTACGATGGTTAATGCCATTGCTCATTAATTCAGATTTCAGAATTGACAGCAAACTGCGTCCACAGATAAGTTTTAGTACGGGCTTTATGATTTTTCCCCACCTTGGAATTTATGGCGAGTATGAATACCAGATGGACTTTGGCTGGGACGGCAAATTACCCGAAGGTCAGGACTTTGAAGAAGAAACCACGTGGCAAGTTGGACTTGAATACGTATTGAGCCGTGAGTTCTCATTAATGGGAAGCTATGACAACCGCTTTGGCGCTGGTGGTGGACTCTCATTAAGATTTTAGAACAATTATTAACTTAAATAAATAACAAAAATGAAAACAGTAAAAAGAACAATAGGTACAATGGCACTTGCTGCTATAATGGTGTTAACGGTTTCCTGCAAGGATGGAAACAAAAATGAACCTGCTGCACCTATGAGCAACGAGATGCACCAAGAATCTATGGATGACAAAGACAATATGGCAATGAATGACAACCAAGATGCAAAAGCAGTCCTACAAGACTACTTTAAACTAAAAGATGCACTTGTCGAGACGAATAATGACAAAGCAAAACAATTGGGTGCCACGCTGGCAAGCACTTTAGGCAGTTTTGATGCATCGAGCTATTCAGATAACGAGCAACAAGAACTCAAGGATATTTTGGAAGACGCAATTGAACACGCAGAACACATTTCAGAAAGTGATATGGCACACCAACGTGAGCACTTTAAGATATTAAGCAAGGATGTTACCGATATGGTTGCCATTACCGGAACTGAGATGAAGATATACGAGCAATTCTGCCCTATGTATAAGAATAATGAGGGTGGTGCTTGGCTTAGTATGAACGAAGAAATTAGAAACCCCTATTTCGGTGACAAAATGTTGAAATGCGGTAAAGTACAGCGTGAAATCAACTAATTGAAGTTTATAAAAATCATAGCGTGGCTTGCCCTTGTGGCATTGATAGTGATTCAGTTCTTTCCAATAACCCTGAACGAGAGCGATACTGTACCGCAAAGTGATTTTATGGTCGAAAATCAAGTGCCTGCAACGATAAAAAATCGGTTGCAGGTTTCTTGCTACGATTGCCACAGTAATAATACAGATTATCCGTGGTATAGTAAGATACAGCCTGCGGCTTGGTATCTGGAAGACCACATACAAGAAGGTAAGGACGAACTTAATTTTAATGAATGGGCAGAATATTCAGACCGGCGAAAGAACAGTAAACTTCGGTCTATCATAAGCCAAATTGAAGAAGATAAAATGCCATTGGATTCTTATACACTCATTCACAAGGATGCAATTCTTTCAGATGAAGATAAGAGGGTGATAATAGATTATATGACAGCGTTAAAAGACAGTTTGGAATAAAGTCCTGATATGGGAAGGGAAAGTTGATGGTTGGTTAGTTAGTAGCCCTTCCCTTGTCAGGCACAATAAAAAATATTAGAAAAATGAATAATGACATAAATGAATTTGAATAAAAACCCTTAAAAACAAACAGGATGAATGCACTTAGAAAAACTACAATATTCGCATTAATTATAATAGCAACAAGCCAAGTGTTCGGTCAAGATGTTAATTCAGAAAAGCAAGCCGTGCTTAAAGTAATGAAAACCTACAAAGATGCGCTACAAAACTTGACAACTGAAGGTACTTTTGACTTATTTACAGAAGATTCCGCGGTTTTTGAATCGGGTGGTGTTGAAGGCACCTATACGCACTATATAGAACATCATTTGGGTCCAGAATTGGGGCATTTTAAGAAGTTTGAATTTTCAGATTATGAAATTGATGCAGAAGTAGATTTGCCCTATGCGTTTACTACCGAAACTTATGTCTATACCATAGTTCTCAATCCCGATGATAAAGGCAATACCCGAACCATAAAGAAAAAAGGGGTGGCGACTTCTATCCTTAAGAAGATAGATGATAAATGGCAGATAGTAAAAACACATTCATCATCCAGAAATGTTAAATAATTTTTAGCCAATCATAAAATGACACACACCTATCACATTCACGGAATGACCTGCAATGGTTGTAGAACGCACGTAGAAGAAACGCTCTCTAAAGTTGAAGGTGTTACCAATGCAACTGTCAATTTAGAAAAAGCCGAAGCGACCATAGAAATGGAATCCCATATTCCAATAGAGAAATTTCAAGATGCGCTGAAAGCTGATGGTGGGCAATACAGCATCCATCAGAATGGCGAACATCATCATACCCACGATAAGAAGAAAGTTGAAAAACCCAAAGGCAAAGGAACTGGCACTTTCTATTGCCCGATGCATTGCGAAGGCGATAAGACCTATGACAAACCAGGTGATTGTCCTGTTTGTGGAATGGATTTAGTAGAAGAAGTGAATCTGAATGCAACCACAACAGAACAATGGACGTGCCCTATGCATCCAGAAGTCATCAAAGATGAGTCAGGCAGTTGCCCCATCTGCGGTATGGATTTGGTGCCTATGGAACCGGATTTATCTGCTGAAAAAAAAACCTATAAAAAACTGCTTAAAAAGTTCTGGATAGCGGTCGCATTTACAATACCCATTTTTATCATTGCAATGTCCGAAATGCTACCAAATAATCCTCTGTACGATATTTTGGAATTAAAATATTGGAATTGGATTCAATTTGCACTTTCCATTCCTGTGGTATTCTACGCCACTTGGATGTTCTTTGAGCGCGCCTACCGCAGTATAAAGACTTGGAACCTCAATATGTTTACGCTTATTGGTATCGGTGCAGGGGTTGCTTGGCTGTTTAGCGTGTTCGGGATGCTCGTTCCCGATTTTTTCCCTGACCAATTTAAGACCGAAGCTGGTACGGTTCACGTCTATTTTGAGGCGGCTACGGTGATTCTAACTTTGGTTCTACTTGGTCAAGTCCTCGAAGCTCGTGCGCATAGCAAGACCAATTCCGCAGTCAAGGAACTTTTAAAATTGGCACCGAATAAAGCGGTAAAGGTGGTTGATGGCGAAGAACAAGAAGTGACCATCGATAAAATCGAATTGGGCGATATCCTACGTGTGAAGCCGGGCGATAAGATTCCCGTAGATGGGGTGATTACCGAAGGCGAAACTTCCATCGATGAATCGATGATTACGGGCGAACCCATTCCCGTCAACAAATCCACCGATGATAAAGTAAGTAGTGGCACAATCAACGGCAATCAGTCCTTTTTGATGAAGGCTGAAAAGGTAGGGTCTGACACGTTGCTTTCACAGATTATACAGATGGTCAACGATGCGAGTCGTAGCCGTGCGCCCATCCAAAAGTTGGCAGATACGGTTTCGGGATATTTTGTGCCAGTCGTTGTCATAATCGCTGCTTTGACCTTCGGCGTTTGGGCAATTTGGGGTCCGGAACCGGCCTATGTATATGCCTTGGTCAATGCCATTGCCGTATTGATTATCGCCTGTCCGTGTGCTTTGGGACTTGCGACACCAATGTCTGTTATGGTCGGTGTTGGTAAAGGCGCACAAAATGGGGTGCTTATAAAAAATGCCGAGGCTCTTGAAAAAATGGATAAGGTAGATACTCTCATTGTCGATAAGACAGGAACGATAACTGAAGGGAAGCCTACAGTTGAGAAAGTGGGCTCTTTCGACAACGGATTTACCGAAAACGAAGTGCTGCAATACATTGTTTCCCTTAACAGCCAAAGTGAACATCCGCTGGCAGAAGCCACCGTAAAATATGGTAAAGAACAAAACGCAGAGTTTTTAAAAGCAGATGGATTCAATGCAGTTACCGGAAAAGGTGTTGAAGGTAAAGTGAACGGTAATGAGGTGGCTTTGGGCAACGCCAAAATGATGGAACAGGTAAATGCCACGCTTACCGAAGCTATGGAAAATGAGGCACAATCCTATCAAAAACAAGGGAAAACGGTTTCCTATCTCGCAATAAATGGTAAGGTTACAGGCTACGTGGTCATAGGTGATAAAATAAAGGAAACGAGTGCAAAAGCTATCAAGGATTTGCAGAATGAGGGAATTGCAGTCATTATGCTTACTGGCGATAATCACGATACAGCCAAAGCTGTCGCAGATGAACTTAACCTTGCCGATTTTCAAGCAAGTATGCTGCCAGAGAACAAATTACAAGAAGTCGAGAAATTACAAGAACAAGGCAAAGTGGTTGCAATGGCAGGCGACGGAATAAACGATGCACCTGCACTCGCTAAAAGTGATGTAGGTATCGCAATGGGAACAGGTACGGATGTTGCCATTGAAAGTGCAGCCATTACATTGGTGAAAGGCGATTTACACGGTATCGTAAAGGCAAGAAACCTAAGTGATGCAGTAATGCGCAATATCAAACAAAACCTCTTTTTTGCAATGATTTATAACACGCTGGGTATCCCTATTGCAGCAGGACTATTGTATCCGTTTTTCGGAATACTCTTATCGCCAATGATTGCGGCCTTGGCAATGAGCTTTAGTTCTGTATCGGTAATTGCCAACTCATTACGTCTAAAAAGTAAAAAAATATAATCTAACTAATTGAATACTTATGAAATACAAAATTTTGATAATCCTATTGGTAGTTGCTGTCAGCGGATGTAAAAACGAAGGAAAGAACAATTCCGAAATAGGGACAGAACACAATCATACCCAAAGTGAACCTAAATCCGAGAACAAAAAATCCCTTAGCCCACATACATCGGCAATGGCTATGATAGGTGATGCACATATTCATATAGATTATTCGTCGCCAGGCGTGAGGAATAGAATCATTTTCGGTGGTTTATTGGCATACGACCAAGTCTGGCAGGCAGGTGCCCATATGGCTACTTGGTTGGAAACAAATAAGGATTTAGAAATTGATGGCAAGGAATTGAAAGCTGGGAAATATGGATTTTTTGTTATTCCGAATCAAGAAGAATGGACTGTCATTTTCAACAGGAATTGGAACCAACACGGTAAGGACGATTATACTGAAAATGATGATGTATTACGATTCAAAGTAACACCTAAAATTTCCGAAGAAATCAAGGAACATTTAGAGTATAAAGTAAACAAAACAACAGAGACTTCAGGAACAATCTCAATGAGTTGGGAAAAAGTCACGATTGAGTTTCCTTTTGGAATAAAGTAAAATGGTGAATAGAAAAACAGCGAAATGGATTAGAAAAGCACACCGCTATTTGGGTATCTTTTTAGGTATTCAGTTTNTGATGTGGACNATTAGCGGGATGTATTTCAGCTGGACGGACATCGACGANATNCACGGTGACCATTTTAAGAAANCGGCACCNGTNNAGACNTCTTTTNATNATTTGCTCGGCACAGCCCAACTGGCTTCAAAAGAATTCGTAAAATCTTTGGAATTACTGGAAATAGCCAATGAACCTTATTATTGGATTAATGAAGCACAGCTTTTTAATGCAAGAACCGGTCAAAGGAAAAATGGAATTATTAAAGAAGAGGCACAACAAGTTGCAAAAAGGTATATGTTGAACGATTTAGAAATAGCAAAAATTCAATTAGTCGATTCTGTTGGGCCACATCACGAATATCGAGGTCGCCCACTTCCAGCTTATGAAATCTCGTATGAGACACTCAAAATTTAAAAGCCTATGTGGCGGTTGAGAATGGCGCTTTTCAAACGGTGAGACACAGGGATTGGCGCTGGTTTGATTTTCTATGGATGACCCATACAATGGATTATCAGGGAAGGGATAATTTCAACACGTTATTGTTAAGGGCATTTTCACTTTTGGGATTGATAACTGTCTTAAGCGGTTTCGTTTTGTGGTATATCAGTTCCCCGTCAATCAGAAAACTAAAAAAGAAAATTAAATAATTAGTAACAAATAAAAACAAAAATTATGAATTCAAATGAACACACAAATTCAGGAAAATCAAAAAATCATTACACACGTTTTGTAGCTATGCTCGCTTGCTCTTTTATAGCAATGTACATTACAATGTACTTAAACACCTATGAATGGGACCACGTATGGTTTAGCCTAACGAGATTCTATATGGTCTGCCTTGGCATCGCTGCTATGGCCATCATAATGTTTGTGGCAATGCGTAGTATGTATCAAAATAAACAGAAGAATATCGCCATAGTCTTGGGAAGTATCGTTCTCTTTGTAGGTGCATTAGGACTCGTACGTGACCAAAAATCAACCGTAGGCGATGTACTTTGGATGAAAGCAATGATACCACACCATTCCATCGCCATTTTAACAAGTGAACGGGCAGGTATTGAAGACCCTGAAGTCAAAAAATTGGCTGAAGAAATCATTAAAGCGCAACGTAGGGAAATTGCTGAAATGAAAGCAATGATTGAGCGTTTAGAAAATGAAAAATAAGATTATGAAAAAGAACATTCTATATATAGCAATAGCCGTTATCATAGGTTTGGGCGCAGGCTGGCTCATTTTTGGAAATAGCTCAGACAATGCAGCAAATAAGGATACGTCTGATATGTCCGACCACGACCACTCTGGCGAGAGCGCAGAACAGATGTGGACGTGCTCTATGCACCCACAGATTATGCAACCCGAAGCTGGTGATTGCCCAATATGTGGAATGGACTTAATCCCTGCTGAAGCTGGTGCAGATGGTCTCGCTGCAAACGAGATAAAAATGACTGAAAACGCAATGGCGTTAGCAAATATCCAGACTACTATTGTAGGAAATGCAAAAGCTGGCGATGATGATGGGATGATATCCCTTTCGGGAAAAATAGCGGCAAACGAAGAAAACAATACCGTACAATCCAGCTATTTCAAAGGTAGGATAGAACAACTCAACGTTAACTATGAAGGTCAGCAAGTAAATCGTGGTCAGTTATTGGCAACCATTTACGCACCAGACCTTGTAGCGGCACAACAGGAATTGATTACCGCAGCATCACTTAAGGAATCGCAACCTGCTTTATACAAAGCTGTTCGCAGCAAGCTCAAAAACTGGAAACTATCAGATACGCAAATCAATGCCATAGAAGAAAGTGGAACGGTACGTGAGAATTTCCGGATTTATGCAACGGTTTCCGGAACGGTTTCAGAAGTAATGGCAGCACAAGGCGATTATTTAAATCAAGGACAGCCTATTGTGAAGTTGAGCAACCTCAATTCGGTTTGGGCAGAATTTGATGCCTATGAAAATCAAATAGCGCAATTCAACATTGGGCAAAAAATCAATATCACGACCAATGCTTATCCCAATAAGGAATTTGAAGGCACTATCTCATTCATCGACCCTATTCTAAATAATGCTACACGAACGATAACGGTACGTGCAACTCTGCAAAATAAGAATGACCTGTTTAAGCCAGGAATGTTTGTGACGGGTAAAGTCAAAGGCGCAACACAAACTATGGAAAACACCCTTACCGTGCCTGCAAGTGCTGTGTTATGGACGGGCGAGCGCTCATTGGTATATGTGAAAACCAATCCTAACGAGCCTGTATTTGAAATGCGCGAAGTAACCTTGGGCAATCGCTCTGGCGAAACTTACCAAGTATCGGCCGGATTAAATAATGGCGATGAAATTGTTACCAATGGAACATTTACAGTAGATGCAGCGGCACAGTTACAGGGTAAAAAATCAATGATGAATCAGCAAATGATGCAGGATGAATCGGCTATGATGGGTGATATGGAAATGAGTTTCAGTAATGCGTTTAGTTCTGACTTTAGTGAAGCATTACCGTCGTATCTTAAAATGAAAGATGCCTTTGTGGCAAGCGATGCTGGTCAGGTTTCCGCTTTCGCGAAAACGACGTCAGAAAAATTAAAAACAATATCGACTGATGATTTAGGTACGATGGAAAAACAACATTTAACCAAAAGTATTGAGATGCTGGATGCCATTGCAAACAATGATAATCTGGAAAACCAGCGCGCTCACTTCGTCATTCTAAACGAGAATATCGTGCCTATTGCAATGAGCATAGAAAACTCGACAAATTATTACATTCAGAAATGCCCTATGGCAAATAACAATAAAGGTGCGGTATGGTTAAGTATGGAAGAAGAAATAAGAAATCCATACTATGGCGATGCAATGTTGACTTGCGGAAGTGTGATTGATTCGTTGTAAAAATCATTTGCAACACAGTTGCACCAAAATATTTTTATCTTTGCATTGTGAAAGTTGTAGCAATCATACTATCGTTTTATTTTTTGGCACTCAATGTAGTGCCTTGTAGCGATGCGACAAATAGTGCCGATGATACCCAAGTTGTTACAGTAATTGATATTGATGGCGACCACGACCAAGACTGTGAGTTATGCTCGCCTTTCTGTCAATGTCATTGCTGCCACGTTCATACCATAAATTTTGGGCTTGCTGCTTTTGAGACGCTACAGCCTGCTATTCCTCAAGAATTCTTTGCCCATTTCGATGACCTTGGCAAAGATATTCCCCATTCCCTTTTTCAGCCACCTCGGGCATAATTCAGTTTTCATAGGATAATTATATCCTTTTTTGACCAAATCCTGGTTCTCATACTAGATCCTTGGTCCTATTGATAGATTTTGTTAGGCACAAAATTATTATCAAGAATTTTAACTGAATTAAATTTTTATTTATATGATTAATAAGATAATCGCATTTTCCATTAATAATAAATTTATTATTGGACTACTTACCTTAGCGCTGATAGGGACGGGTATTTGGTCCATGATGACCGTCAACCTGGGATCGGTGCCAGATATTACTAACAATCAGGTTCAGGTGATCACCCAGTCGCCAAATCTTGCCACAGAAGATATTGAACAATTTGTAACCTATCCCGTAGAACTATCTATGGGTAATTTACCAGGCGTTACAGAAATAAGATCTATCTCACGCTTTGGCCTTTCCGTAGTTACTATCGTTTTTGAAGACGATATGGGAACCTATCTTCCTCGACAGCTGGTACAGGAAAAACTAAACGAACTGGGCGAATCTATCCCTGAAAAATTTGGAAGTCCATCTATGGGTCCCATCTCTACTGGTTTAGGTCAAATCTATGAATACACTATAAAGCCAGAGGAGGGTTTTGAAAACAAGTATTCGCCTATGGAACTGCGCACCGTGCAAGATTGGGTTATCAAACGACAACTCACATTACTGGAAGGCGTGGTAGAGGTCAACTCTTATGGAGGCAGTATTAAACAGTACGAGGTCACTGTCAACCCAGATAAGTTGAATAGTTTGGGTATTAGTATTTCACAAGTGTATGAGGCTCTCGCTCGGAACAATGTGAATACAGGCGGTGCTTACATAGAAAAAAATAAAATGTCAAATTTCATAAGAGGTGAAGGTCTTATTCGCTCTTTGGAAGACATTAAAGATATTTCGATTATTAACGAGGGCAACATTCCCGTAACTATTGGAGATGTTGCAACACGCGTCCATTTTGGGAATCAGGTACGTTATGGTGCTTTTACGCAAGACGGTAAGGAAGCCGTGGGAGGAATAATAATGATGCTAAAAGGTTCAAACCCTAATGCGGTTATTCAAAATGTTAAGAATCGTATGGCAGAAATTGAAAAATCCCTGCCAGAAGGTCTCACTATCGCCCCTATCATTGATCGTAGTGAGCTAATTGCCAGAACGACCGATACCGTTAAAACCAATTTACTGGAAGGCGCCCTAATCGTGATATTTGCCCTTGTTTTATTGTTGGGTAGTTTAAGAGGTGGCATCATAACGGCCACGACCATACCGTTGTCCTTGCTTTTTGCCTTTATATTAATGAAGCAATTTAATGTATGGGCAAACTTAATGAGCTTGGGAGCTATAGACTTTGGGATTATTATAGATGGTGCCGTGATTATTATAGAAGGAACGGTNTATGANATNCAAAAACGGATTAGNTCTGGAAANNTAAAATTCAATCAAGGCGANAATGGATNANGTAGCCTATGATGCNGGAAGTACGATGATGGGNTCTGCATTTTTTGGACAAATTATNATTCTTATCGTATTTACACCCATTCTTTTTCTTACCGGGGTAGAAGGCAAAATGTTTAAGCCGATGGCTTACACTTTCGGTTTTGCCATGATAGGTGCTATCTTCTTGTGTCTTACCTACGTACCTATGATGTCGGCCTTATTCATGAAACCAATTCAGAATAAAAAGAACTGGTTTGGAAAATTTGAACGNTGGCTGGANAAAATNAGTGANAAGATAATTGGCGGAATACAAAGAGTATATATGCCCTTATTAAAAGGAGCCTTAAAACTGAAATTAATTGTTATAGGATCTGCAGTGGTACTGCTTGTGTTAGCCGGTTTTCTTTTTTCGAGAATGGGAGGAGAATTTGTGCCTCAATTAGATGAAGGGGATATCGCGATGCAGGCTTTAATAAGACCAGGAAG
>FUFK010061833.1_pt1 | contig 20470 bp, 14 predicted proteins | sample 1021851 | NCBI WGS metagenome assembly FUFK01 (sample SAMEA51879418, study PRJEB19060) | metagenome
TATGTTGTTCACGCGTTTGTAGAGCCATTCTAAGGGCGTTATTCCCGTCAACATCCTTCGTAAGACCAATAATACGTCCTGGAAGGTTTCTTTTAAATTCCTCTCTGGTTGCAAAAAATGCTGCATGTGGTCCTCCATAGCCTAACGGAATTCCAAAACGCTGAGTAGTTCCAACAACCACATCTACTCCAAGTTCTCCCGGAGCCTGTAGCATTACTAGACTAAGTATATCTGCCGCAAATGCAGTTTTGATGTTTGCTGCTTTACAATTTTCAACAAATTCTTTATAATCGAAGATCTGTCCAAATTTTCCAGGATACTGCACAAGTGCTCCAAAGTATTCTTCAGAAAAATCAAATTCTTCATGATCTCCAACGATCATATCGATCCCAAGAAAATTAGCACGCGTTTCCATTAGAGAAATGGTCTGCGGTAATGTTTGCTGAGAAACGAAAAATTTATTGACGTTTGCTTTTTTCTGATCTCTTTCGCGAACAGAGAATAAAAGNGCCATNGCTTCAGCTGCAGCAGTAGATTCATCTAATANTGANGCATTCGCTAGCTCCATNCCGGTAAGATCNCTTACCATGGTCTGGAAATTNAGAAGAGCTTCCAATCTACCCTGAGCGATTTCTGCCTGGTAAGGNGTNTANGCAGTNTACCAACCCGGATTTTCCAGAATATTTCTCTGGATNACCGCTGGNAGGATNCTTTGATGGTATCCTAAACCAATGTAGGTTTTNTATAATTTATTCTTNTCTGAAAGCTTCTTNATATGTTCTGCATACTGGTTCTCACTCATTGCTTTTGGTAGATTGAGTGGGTTCTCCAGCCTGATNTCATCAGGAATTGTTTCNTATATAAGTTGCTCTATAGACTCAACGCCAATCGTNTCCANCATTTCCTGAAGATTTTCAGCTTTGGGACCAATATGGCGTAATGCGAAAGAATCTGTTCTCATCAATAAATTAAGTTGTGTTTTTGTGGCGCAAAAGTACATAATTCCGGGCTAATTTAAAGTGGTTTAGAGGTATACAGTTGTTAAGATTTTGTCCTGGCTAAAAACTAGCAAAGAATATGTAATTTCGTAAGATGAGGTACCTTCGACTGGCTTTTGACTTATATATTAACAGCAGCATCCACGTTGCTCTTGCGGTGTTATGTTTCGCGCTTATAAGCATGCTGGAATACAACCTAACGATTGCCATTGATCTACTTGCTTTTATTTTTTTCTCGACAATAACCGGTTATAATTTCGTCAAATATGCTGGTATTGCGAAACTGCATCATTCCAGTCTGGCGGGAAACCTGCGAATCATTCAAATATTTTCTTTTGTAAGTTTTCTGGCGTTGATCTATTTNTCTCTGCAACTGTCAGTAAATGTCCTGATAGCAACAGGGATCCTTNGCTTACTAACACTTTTGTATGCGCTACCGGTTTTTGGAAACAGCAGGAATTTGAGAAGTCTAGCGGGGATTAAAATATTTGTGATTGCAATGGTATGGGCGGGAACTACAGTTTTGCTGCCCGTAATCAATGCTCAGCAACTGCTGAATCAACCAGTGCTTATAGATTTCTTCCAGAGGTTTTGTATGGTGGTAGTGCTCACGCTACCTTTTGAAATAAGAGATTTAATCTATGACTCTGATTCTCTTGAAACCATTCCNCAAAGAATTGGAGTGCGAAAAACAAGGNTCTNTGGGGTTGTTTTATCGATACTGATATGTGTTATTGAAATATTTCAGCGGCAATTCCGCGGTTATAGTCTTCTANCTTTATTTCTGGTNTGTGTAATTATTGGAATATTCCTGCTAGGTAGTAGGGAACGGCAGTCTAAATATTATGCGTCTTTCTGGGTGGAGTCGACTCCCATAATGTACCTGGGAATTCTGTTGCTTATGAAGTATGTTCTTCCGAATGCAGTTTATTAATTCTTTCACGCCANTCTTTCTTTTTTTCTTCGGAACANCATTCCAGNTTTGCTTCTTTCAGCTTACGGGTGAGTTTGGAATTTCTGCTNGAAAATGTGCGGCANGTTCTGCANAANGCAAGATGGATGGTTAACTTGATCTTTTCGAAAAAACCGGCTTCATCGTACTGTGCTTTTGTGCAACAGGTAGCTGCTTCAGAACAGTCAACAAAAAGAGATTTACTTTTTTTACTCATAATTAAAACCAGTTTTTTTCCATGCATGCAGCCAGAGCAGTTCTGGCGCGGTGAATAATAACCCACAAATTAGACGGCGTGATATCAAATTCATTACAGATCGCTTCCGTGTCAACCCCATCTATAGTTTTACGCTTAAAAATTGCTGCTTGTTTTTCGTTGATAGAGTCCAGACAATCCAGAATTGCCAGTCCAAGTTCATTATTTTCCATGTCATCCTCGGCGGTACGGTCAAATTGATCTGGAACCTGTTCTTCCAGCCATTCACCTTCGCTATCTTCTCCAGTATAATTGATCTTAACTTCTGCCTGACCTTTCGCTGAATTATTACGACGATAATGGTCAATGATCTTTCGTTTAAGGATTGAGATAAGCCAGGTTCTTTCGCTGGCTTCGCCCTTAAAATTCTTAGCAGATTTTAAGCCCGCCAGGAAGGTTTCAGAAATTAGGTCATTAGCGACCTCACGGTCATTTACACGCACGATCGTATAATTAAACAGATAATCTGAATATCTGTCTACCCATTTATTAGGATCAAGTTGGTTTGAAGGCATGTGTGCTTGTGACGGTTGCAACTCAAAAATATGAAAAGAATGGCGATCCCTAAGCTTTATGGTCAGGTTTTGCCATTCTTTTCAGAATTTTTTAATTACTGATTAGACCAGCTCTTCTTAATAGAGCATCTGGTTTTGGTTCTTTTCCGCGGAAACGTTTATAAAGTTCCATTGGATGTTCTGTACCACCTTGAGAAAGTATGTTATCTTTAAATTTATCTGCGATATCCTTGCTGAATATTCCGTTTTCTGTAAAATATTCGAACGCGTCTGCATCCAGTACTTCTGCCCATTTATAAGAATAATATCCTGCGGAATAACCACCCTGGAAAATATGGGAAAATGCTGTACTCATACAATTACTCGCCACATCCGGGAATAATTTGGTAGGTTCGAATGCTTCTGTTTCATGTGTCTTTACATCACTTACATTCGAAGGATCCTGAGCATGCCAGCTAAGATCCAACATTCCAAAGCTTAACTGTCTCATGGTTGCCATACCTTCCAAAAAGTTGGAAGATTCCTTAATTTTAGTAATGTATTCCTGTGGAATGGCTTTACCGGTTTTATAATGTTTTGCAAACAGTTGCAATGCTTCTTCCTCGTAACACCAGTTTTCAAGAACCTGGCTTGGTAGTTCTACAAAATCCCAGTATACATTGGCACCAGAAAGACTTGGGTAAGTTGTGTTTGCCAGCATACCGTGTAAGGCATGACCAAATTCATGGAACAATGTCGTTACTTCATTAAAAGTTAATAAAGAAGGCTGTTTCTCTGTTGGTTTAGTGAAATTACATACAATCGATATGTGTGGTCTCTCATTCTGCCCGTTTTCTATCGACTGTTGTTTGTAAATAGTCATCCATGCACCATCTCTTTTTCCGGGACGAGGATGAAAGTCGGCATAAAACAGAGCAATATCATTCCCTAAAGTATCGGTGACATTGTAGGTTCTAACATCCTGGTGATATACATCAACATTAGTTGTTTGTTCGAAATTGAGTCCGTAAAGTTTCCCTGCAATAGTAAACACACCATCAATCACTTTCTCTAACTGGAAATATGGTTTCAGCTTTTCGTCATCCAGATCAAATAATTTCTGTTTCAGTTTTTCTGCATAATAAGCCGAATCCCATTTTTGTAAGGTATCGATCTGGTCAAGATCTTTGGCGAACTTTTCCAATTGACTAAACTCTCGTTCTGCCGCAGGTCTTGCTTTCTCCAGCATTTCCTCGAGAAAAGACTCTACTTTCTGCGGGGTTTCTGCCATACGCTCTTCAATTACAAAGTGCGCATGGGATTCAAAACCAAGTAGTTTTGCTCTTTCAAATCTCAGTTTTGCGATATCAAGTACATTTTGCTGGTTATCAAGTTCATCACTTTTAAAAGCTCTTGAACCAAATGCGAGAGAAAGTTCCTTTCGCAACTCCCTGTCATCGGCATATTTCATGAATGGAATGTAGCTAGGGTATTCGAGACTAAATATCCAGCCTTCGGTATCTTTAGATTTAGCAATATTCCTGGCTTCTTCTTTAAAACTGTCAGGCAATCCACTTAAACGAGATTCTTCAGTTACAATCAGCTCATATTTATTGGTTTCGGCTAAAACATTTTCACCAAACTGCAATTTTAGCTTAGAGAGTTTTTTGTCGATCTCACGTAGGGCCTGTTGACCATCGCTAGGCAGGTTGGCGCCATTTCGGGTAAATGCTTTGTATTTCTGATCAATTAAAGTAGTTTGCTCCTTGTTGAGGTCCATTGACTCTCTTTGTTCGTACACCTTTTTAACTCTTTTGAAAAGCACATTATTCAGAATAATATCATTCTTGAATTCTGAAAGTAAAGGAGAAACATCCTGCGCGATCTTCTGAATTTCTTCATTGGTCTCCGCGGAGTTTATGTTGAAGAAAATGCTGGTAACCCGATCAAGTTTTTTTCCAGAAAACTCTAATGCTTCGATCGTATTTTCGAAGGTTGGTTCTTCCTTACTAGAGGTGATAGCCTCAATATCTTTTTGGGCAAGTTCTATAGCCTTAAGAATGGCAGGTTTGTAATCTGATGTTTTTATGCTTGAAAAAGGAGCCTGATTAAAATCTTCCAGTAATATATTTTGAGAGCTCATGAATGTAAGTTTAACGCTTTTGCAATATTATATGAACGTTATTGCAAAAGATCTAATTAAAATTTCTATTTTAGCCTTTTAATCGATTAAAGATCAACTTATAACGATACAGTAGTATAACAAGTTCTGGTTAAAATTTAGAATGGTTAATAAATAATAACGGATTAAAGGTTTACTGCTTGGGGATCACATTGTGATCCCTTTTTTATTTCTTTTTCTGAACGCTTTTCGCGCCTTCGATCACCTTCTGTTTAAGACCTTCTTTGTAGACAAGGATCTTGTCCATTACGCATTTATCTGCCGTACCTATGATTTGCGCAGCAAGGATACCTGCGTTCTTAGCGCCATCGAGTGCAACGGTCGCGACAGGAACGCCGCCAGGCATTTGCAGAATTGACAATACTGAATCCCACCCATCTATGGAGTTTCTTGATTTCACTGGAACTCCAATTACTGGCAATGGGGACATGGACGCTACCATCCCTGGAAGGTGAGCTGCACCACCGGCACCTGCAATAATAACTTTGATATCTCTTTCGTGNGCNTTTTTACTAAAATCGAATANTTTCTCNGGNGTACGATGAGCNGAAACGATATCTACTTCCACCNGTATGTCAAATCCTTCCAGTATNTCGATTGCTTCCTGCATTACAGGCATATCGCTGGTACTACCCATGATCACAGCTACTTTTCCCATCTTATAATTTTTTACTAATAACTTGAATACTATTCTTTACTTCTTCAGCAATCTTTCGAGCTTCGCCAAGGTCTTGATTTACGATCGTTACATGACCCATTTTACGAAAAGGTCTGGTAATTTTTTTACCATAGATATGCGGAGTAACTCCTTCCATACCCATGATCTTTTCTATGTTTTTNTATTGAACNTNNCCTTCATGATNTTCATCACCTACCAGATTNACCATGATNCCGCCAAGTTTACTATCGGTTTTACCTAAGGGTAGATCCAGAATAGCTCTAATTTGCTGTTCGAACTGGTTGGTGTAGGAAGCTTCAATACTATAATGACCACTATTGTGAGGCCTTGGAGCCACTTCATTGATCAAGATTTCATCGTCTTCAGTCTGAAACATTTCAACCGCAAGTAATCCTACGTGTTCAAATGCTTCGGAAACCTTTTCAGCCAGTTTCCTTGCTTTTTCAGCTACATTATTTTCGATACGTGCTGGACAGATGACATATTCAACCTGGTTAGCCGTGGGATGAAATTCCATTTCCACTACTGGATATGTGCGAACTTCACCTGAAGGATTCCGTGCCACGATAACCGCCAGTTCATTTTTGAAAGTCACCAGGTTTTCAGCAATACATTCTGTATCGGGGAGATTATCAAGATCAGCTTCTGTTCTAATAACCGATACTCCTTTTCCATCATAACCACCGGTAGCGCTTTTCCATACGAACGGTAAGCTTACTTTCTGCTCGTTGACGTCTGATTTTAAAAGTTGCAGATTTGGAAATCTTTTGAAGGCCGCAGTTGGTAAATTGTGCTGTTCGTAAAATTCTTTCTGTACCGCTTTATTCTGAATTTTCTCTAGAGTTGCTGCGGAAGGGTATGTTTTAACGCCTTCGCTTTCCAGCTGTTTTAAAGCTTCTATATTAATACCTTCAATTTCGAAAGTTAATACATCTGCTCTTCTGCCAAACTGAAGCACAGTTTCATAATCCATTAGATCTCCCTGCTCAAAATAGTCGCAGGAAATTCTTGAAGGAGCCGCTGGACTTGGATCCAGCACAAGCGTCTGGATATCGTACTTTCGAGTCTCGTAAAGCATCATTTTGCCAAGCTGGCCACCACCTAGAATTCCCAGTTTAAAGTCTGATGAGAAATAATTTACCATAAGTTAATTCCGCTTTTCGCAAAAATAAGTTATTCCTGATTCCTGCCATATTTATTCAGCAAGAATTCGGGAAGGCGGGCTTGTATAGATTCCTTATCTTTGCCACTTAAAATTGCTGAATTTTGATAAAGCTACACGATCTGGAATTCGAACCTTTCATCTCTGAGGATGAAATTACGAAAGCCATCGATACTATTGCTAAACGATTGAATGACGAATATGCAGGTAGAAAACCAGTATTCATCGGGATCCTGAATGGCTCTTTTATGTTTGCTTCCGAAGTGATCAAAAGATTTGAGAGTGACTGCGAAATTAGTTTCGTAAAAATGGGTTCTTATGAAGGCACCAAAACTACTGGAGAAGTCAAAACTTTATTAGGTTTGGGACAGGAACTTGCCGGTAGGGAAGTTGTTCTTCTGGAAGATATCGTGGATACCGGTAATACGCTCGTTGAGGTTGATAGAATATTAACTGAAGCAGGTGTAGCTAACTACCAGGTGGCAACACTTTTTTTTAAACCTTCAGCTTACAAAAAAAATGTTCCGGTACAAATTATCGGGATGGAGATACCTAATAAATTTATTGTTGGTTACGGTCTTGACTACGACGGTCTGGGCAGAAACCTAACTCAAGTATACAAACGCAAAGAAAGCAAAATGACAAATCTAGTGCTGTTTGGCCCTCCAGGTGCAGGCAAGGGAACTCAGGCAACCATTTTAAAGGAAAAGTACGATCTTATACATATTTCTACGGGAGATGTATTCAGGTATAATATCAAGAATCAGACTGAACTTGGGCTGAGCGCAAAATCGTTTATTGATAAGGGACAACTCGTTCCAGATGAGGTTACCATCAATATGCTAAATGCTGAAGTTGAAAAAAATGAAGGTGCTAACGGATTTATTTTTGACGGATTTCCAAGAACTGAAGCCCAGGCGGAGGCATTAAGTGAATCTTTGGAAGCGAAAGGTACAGAAGTAAATGCCATGATCGCTCTGGAAGTTGAGGATGAGATCCTTGTTGAAAGATTGCTGGAAAGAGGTAAAACTTCAGGTAGACCAGATGATGCTGATGAGCGTGTTATTCGCAACCGCATCAAGGTTTATTATGCTGAAACTGCCATTTTGAAGAATTTCTACCAGAAACAAAATAAGTATTACGGAGTGAATGGTGAAGGTAGTATAGAAGAGATCACTACTCGACTGAGTTCTGTGATCGATGATTTAATGAAATAAGATATGACTGAAGGGAATTTTGTTGATTACGTGAAGATTCACGTTTTCTCCGGAAAAGGAGGGAAAGGATCTGCGCACCTGCATAGAGAGAAATATATAACCAAAGGAGGTCCCGATGGTGGTGATGGTGGTCGTGGTGGTCATGTAATCGTAAAGGGGAATGAGAACCTCTGGACATTATTCCATCTCAAGTTTAAACGTCACGTTAAGGCTGAGCACGGTGGTAATGGTAGTAAACAAAGAAGTTCTGGTGCCCAGGGTACAGATGAGTATATCGATGTGCCATTAGGTACTGTGATCAGGGATACTGAAACTAACGAGATCATCAAGGAAATTACTGAAGATGGTCAGGAATTTATAATTGCTGAAGGCGGTAAAGGTGGGTTGGGAAACTGGCATTTTAAAAGTTCAACCAATCAGACCCCAAGATATGCTCAACCAGGAATTGATGGGCAGCAGGTGGATATTACCCTGGAACTAAAAGTTCTTGCAGATGTTGGTCTGGTAGGTTTCCCTAATGCTGGAAAATCAACCTTGCTTTCAGTTATTACTGCTGCAAAACCAAAGATCGCCAATTATGAATTTACCACATTAAAGCCAAATTTAGGTATTGTTCAGTATCGAGATTTTCAAACTTTCGTGGTGGCAGATATTCCAGGGATCATCGAGGGAGCAGCCGAAGGTAGAGGTCTTGGACATCGGTTCTTAAGGCATATCGAGCGTAACTCAACGCTGCTATTTCTGATCCCTTCAGATGCGAAGGACATTAAAGGGCAGTACGATATTCTAGTTGATGAGCTTAGACGATACAATCCTGAATTAATGGATAAGGACAGGTTGATCGCAATTTCTAAAAGTGATCTTTTAGATGAGGAGCTTAAGGCAGAGATGAAATCACAACTCGATAAAGAACTTGATTTTCCATATCTGTTTATTTCTTCAGTAGCTCAAAAAGGACTGCAAGAGCTCAAAGATAAATTATGGCAAATGCTTAATTAAGCTTGTTTAATTCCTGTTAAACAAGTGTTTGCTCCGGCTGGTTTTGGCTAATTTTAGAAAAAACCGGTTATGAAGATTCTTAAAATATCTACTTTATTATTATTTATGACTGCTTGTAATACACCACAGGCAGTCTATGATTACGATCAAACGGTTCAGTTCGATCAATACAATTCTTATTCAATTTATTCAGATTTACAAACAGGGCTCAATCAACTTGATCAGGGGAGGCTAATGAATGCGATAAATTCTAAGATGCAGGAAAAAGGTTTCAGTAGATCTGAGACAGCCGGTCTTCAGGTAAATGTATATACACAGGAGTATGAAAGAGATAATCGTAGCAGAGTTGGTCTTGGCCTCGGTGGAGGTGGAGGTAACGTGGGAGTTGGAGTGAGCGGAGGTATTCCTATTGGTAAAATGGATACCTATATGGAGCTAACATTCGATTTTGTAGATATTGAGAAAGATGCATTGGTCTGGCAGGCGGTAGTAGAAAGTAGTTTTGATACAAACGCTGATCCAGAAAAACGTCAAAAGACTTTTGATAAAATAGTTGAGAAAGCTTTGGAAGGATATCCGCCAAAGAAATAGTCAGCTTAAATTATTTAAATAAAAAAGCCCCATGCAATTGCATGGGGCTTTCCATTTTGATTGGTTAGTTAGTACATGGTTGAACCTAGTTCTCGTTGTCTTCAATCATATCATCATCCATAGAATCTTCAGAATCATCTTCTGTCATTGACTGACTTTCAGAGTTTCTGTTTGATACTACAAATGCACTTCTTCTGTTCTTAGCATATTCTGCATTAGTACATCCGGTTGGTTGAGTACAGTCATTTACTGGACGTGTTTCACCATAACCTTCAGAAGTTAGTCTGTTTCTATCAATTCCCTTCTTAACAAGATAGTCGACTGTAGAAGCTGCTCTTCTCTTAGATAACGCCATGTTATAGCTATCAGAACCTCTAGCATCTGCATGAGACTCAACTTTCACTTTGATATTTGGATAATCATTCATGTAAGTCACTACTGAATCCAGAACAACTTCAGATTCTTTCTTGATCGTTGCTTTGTCAAAATCGAAATAGATTTTACTACCATCGATCGGGATAAGATCCTGACCGCTGGTTGGGTCAACTTCAGTAGGAGCTTCGACGATCTCATTCTCTTCACGTGTGAATTGATATAAATTATCTGTTCCTCTTCTATTTGAAGCAAAATATCCAGTTTCATCACTTTCTTTCACAACATATGCGAAGTCATCGTTACCACTGTTTATAGAAGATCCAAGGTTTTCTACTTCACTGAAGTCACCTTCAGTTCTGTAGATATCAAGGTTTCCAAATCCCTGATGTCCATCTGAAGTGAAGTATAATACATCATTTTCGCTAATGAAAGGGAATTGCTCTCTATTGGCAGTATTCACTCCAGCTCCAAGATTTTGAGGAGTTCCGAAGGTTCCATCTTCATTGATGTCTACCATATAGATGTCGAAAGATCCACTTCCACCAGGCATGTCGCTGGCAAAGTATAACTTCGTTCCATCCGCACTCAGGCTTGGGTGTTCTACGGAATATTCTTCACTACTAAAAGGAAGTTTTTCAACGTTGGTCCACTCACCATCGACCATTTCAGCACGGTAAATACTAATGTGAGCTACACGAACATCATTCTCATTTTTCACACGATCTTCATTCGTTCTGTCAAAATAGATAGTGTTTCCATCCTGGCTAAATGTTGCTGAACTCTCATGCTCATCTGTATTGATAACATCTGAAAAAAGAACTATATCTTTCATTTCACCATCATCATCCATTTGCGCGCTGTAAAGATCTAATGCAGGCATTTTATTCCAAGGATAGATAGGACGCTCTTGGTTTCTTGTAGAGGCAAAAGCCACTCGGTCACCATAGAATCCAATTCCGAAGTCGGAAGATGAAGCATTGTTCATGATCTGATCGTACTTAAATTTATGAGGAACTATAGTGTCAAGAGTATTCTTGAATACTTCATGATTCCAGTCACTTCCTGTTAACTCATTCATTAGCTCATCGGCTTTTACATAATTACCCTGAGCCATCAATGCGTGAGCATAACGGAATTGATACTCCGGCGCAACTGCACCGGAATGTCTTAAAAATAACATCTCATATACTTCAGCTGCATTCTGCATCTGGTTNGTATAGAAGTAAGAGTCTCCAAGATTNTGAAGAANCTCCTGAGATTTNTCATTTACGTTTTCATAAGCATCAGCTGCATCGATATAAGCTGCATTGGCGAAAAACTTGTTTCCGTCCCTAATGTCAGACTTTTGACCGAAAGCTGTAATGCTCACGAATAAAATTAAAAGTGTACTATATATATTTTTCATCTTAGTCTGGTTTTAGAAGAATCTTGGTGATTTGTCATATCCTTTCTTAAGTCCGAATAGGTCNAGATCAAACAATAGCATGATCTCATGAGAACCATCGTCGCTCAGGTCATAAGTCGGGTAGTCATATGCATACCCAATTCTTAATCCCGGAGTAACCTGAAAGTTTACCAAGCCTGTAACAGACTTATCGAATCTATAACCAACACCTGCTTCAAATCTGTCATAAAGCAATGCGTTCGCATTTACGTCAACAGATAGTGGTGATCCTTCAACCCCTCTAACCATAGTAGAAGGCTTTAGTTTAAAGTTTTCAGTAATGTCAAACACATAACCACCGGTAAGGTAGTAATGGATCTCTTCTGAACCTTTATCTCTTAGCAACTGGCTGTCATCAAGATGATCTGCTGTCAACAAGTTAGGCGCAGAAACACCTAAGTAGTGCTTGTCACCAAACCAGAAAGCTCCAACTCCAAATACAGGAAATACTTCGCTGATGTTTTGGAATGCTGCATCACCTGGATCATTTACATCTAAGCCAGCAAGGTTTGCGTCGAATGTCGTTAGACCTGCCTTTGCACCGAAAGATAACTTTGTGTTATCACCAGTTGGGATCACGTATGCGAAATCTGCAGTAATGTTATTTGTTTTCTCAACATCACCAATTTCGTCATGAACTACAGTTAATCCAAGTTCAACACGCTCACTCACCGGAGTGTGGGCAAAGAAGTTGAGGGTGCGAGGTGCACCATCAACATCTGTCCATTGCATTCTGTAAATCGCACCCAGGTTTAACATGCCTGGATCGTCTGTCGCATAAGCAGGATTCACTACACTCATGTTGTACATGTACTGAGTGAAGAGCGGATCTTGCTGGGCCATACCCTTTATAGAGAAAAGGATAATGCCTGCGAATAATAAATATTTTGTGATTATTTTTTTCATCTCTTGTTCTTGTTTATCCTAATTATCTACTTAAGTATACTTTTCCTCTTCTTGGCTCAGTGCTACCATCTTTGAAGTCCAGGTAATAGAAGTAAACTCCTACTGGTAACAAACCGTCACCGAATGAACCTTGATTGCTGGTACCATCCCAGTTTGGAGTATTTGCATTCCCCTTGTAAACTGAGTCACCCCATCTGTTGTAGATCTCAATAGTATAGTTAGGATAGAAATCTTCGATATATCTAATCTCGAAATCATCGTTTAATTGATCACCGTTTGGTGAAATACCTTCTGGTATGAAGAAATCACATTCCAGGCTAACGTTCACAGCAAGTCTTTGTGAGCTATCACAATCTGATGCCGGGTCGTATAGTGAAGCGAAATATGTTACTCCATCCTGAAGTGCAGTTCCAGTACTTAGTGGATCAGTGCTATCTGCACTTGCATACCAAGTTACATTTGAAGTCTGGTCTATTGCATCATTCAGGTCTGCGATCGTAGGATCGTCGAACTGGCAGAAAGTTTGATTTGCATCTTCGATCGTTGGAGTTCCTGGATCTGTAATGCTAACATTGAACATAGTAGCTACAGATTCACAACCTGCATCTCCTCGTTGAGTTACATAATAAGTTCCTTCAGTTAAAGGAGCATCTTCAGCAATCATCATTGTAAGATCAGCATCAGTATAGAAAGTTAGGTCTTCACTACCTGCAGTTAGATCTGCACCTGTTGGATCAAGGATCGCACAGAAAGTTGCATCACCAACTACTGGAGCGTCTCCTACTTCCTGAACAGTAATTGTAAACTCAGCAGTATCATCTCCACAATCATTGATTGCAGCTACAGTATAAGTTACAGTGTAAGTTCCTGCATCAAAAGCTGAGGGGTCCATCATTCCATCTGTAACAACAGTGCCATCTTCAAGAGTAAACTCACCATCTGTATCAGCATCAACTGATAAGAAATCAAACAGATTCTGTACACCATCGTTTTGACAAACTGCGATGTCCATATCCATTCCTGCAAAAGCAGCATCCTGTACAGTAATTGTAAAGGTTGCAGATGCTTCGCCAGTTGTACACGGAGAATCTTCAGTAAGAGTATAAGTAATTTCGAAATCACCTTCTCCCATCATAGTAGGGCTAAATGTTCCGTCTTCATATCCTTCAAANGTTCCGTTTAGGTTTGCACCCTCAGGNAAATAAGAGAATAAATCTACATCTTCAGCATTTCTACAGATTGGAGCAGGGTTTTCGATCGTTCCTAATTCAGCAGGAATTTCGTCAACTACGTTAATTACAAGTTCAACAGAATCTTCACAGCCTCCGTTTCCTACGGTATAAGTAGTAGCAAAAGTTCCTATTTGATTTTCTAAATAAGCCTGGCGAATATCTTCAATACTTGGATTGAAAGTACCATCTGTTGGAACTCCTTCAGAAAGAATGTTTAAGAAGTAATTACGGACTTCCACGATAGTTGGATTTGAATCCAATCCAACTGAACATACCGTTGCATTCACATCTTCACCTGCATCAAAAGTTTCAGAAGTCACATTGATTGTAAAGTCAGCAGAAGCGCTTCCTTCAATACAATCTGCATCATCAGAACTAACATTGTAAGTGAATACATATTCACCATTTTCTACCATTGTAGCATCGAAAATGTTTCCATCAAATTCTTCTCCGTTCAGTACAAATGTACCACCCAGAGTACTATCCTGAGATAATGCGTCGTTTAGGTCATAAGAATTTTCGCTTGTACAAATATTGATATAGTCATTTGCAGCTTCTGCAATAGCTATACCTGGTTTAACAATCGTGATACTAAAAGTTGTTGAGCTTTCAGTTCCTTCAATTACGCAAGGTGCTGTATCTGTTACAGAGTAAGTTATTAAATAATCACCGGCCTCCATTGAAGCGCCGAACATATTGTTTTCTACTCCTTCTCCGGAGAATGTTCCACCTACTGAAGAATCAGCAGTAAGGAAATCTGCCAGGTTAATCATACCTGAATCTGAACATACTGTTTGATCAGCGATGTCACCTGCATTTGCAGGACCTTCTTCCTGAATAGTTACAGAAACAGTTACAGATCCCTGACATTCACCACTAGAAACAGTATATATTCTAGTGAAGGTGTCAATTGGATTGTTGTTGTATTGGGTCAGAATATCTTCTGCAGAGGTTTCAAAAGTACCTCCTGAAGGCAATTCAGCAACTAGACTCATGTAGAATTGATCAATTGTACTTGGATCTAAATCATCAGGTACTTCTGAATCGCATAATATAGTAGTAATATCATTTCCAAAATCGAAGTCAGAAGTTACATCTATGGTAAAGTTAGCTGTAGCGCTTCCTTCGATGCAGTCTGCATCTTCCGAACTTACGGTATAAGTAAACGAATACACACCATCTTCTACAGTAGAAGCATCGAAAATGTTTCCTTCAAATTCTTCCTCATTCAAAAAGAATGTTCCACCTAAAGTGCTATTTTCCGATAACGCTGCGTTTAGATTAAAAGAAGTTTCGCTAGAACAAACATTAATTATATCATCATTTGCTTCAGCAATGGCTTGACCTGGTTCAACAACCGTGATGGCCAACTCAACTGAATCACCGCATCCTTCAGTCCCAATAGTATAAGTCGTACTGAAAGTTTGGAAATTATCTGAGTTATAGTCAGCAATCAATTCTTCTATAGAAGGATTGAAAGTTCCATTTTGAGGAACACCTGCTTCAAGTAAGTCAAAATACAGATTTTCAACGTCAGTTGGTATATTGTTTACCAAACCTGGGATGTCTGCATTACATAGAGTGTTATCAGTATTATCTGATCCAGCATCTACAAGATCACCATCAATAATAGTAATTGCAAAATTAGATACATCGGACCCGCAATTGTCGGTGTCATTTCCAACGGTATATTGACCTTCTATTGTAATACTAGAATCGCGATTTGGATTCGTATAAAATGCAAATAACGATGCGCCAATCTGATCAAAATCATTTCCAAGATTGCTTTCTATCGTTCCACCAGTTTCACCATTGAAATCAAATCTTCCAAATAGAGCTGGAATTATATTTTCAGGATTCTGAATGTTAGGTAGTACGATATCTTCTAATTCACTTAGACAAAGTGTTCCAGAAATATCTTGACCTGCATTGCGGCCTTGAATAACTTCTATAGTAAAAGTGGTTTCCATTGTACCAGAAACACAATCTAACGAATCATCAACAGTATAGGTTATTGTAACGTTTCCTGGTGCTACTGTTGAAGGATCAAAAGAATTGTTTGATACTCCCTCGCCTGAGAAAGTTCCGCCAGCAGTTGCATTAGAATCATTGTTGTTCAGTAAAGTAAGATCAATTGATTCTTCATTTGAGCAAACATTCTGAATATTATCAAAACTACCTGCGTTAGCATTCTCACCTTCAATAACTGTTCGGCTTAGCTCAATAGATTCTGAGCAACCATTGTCAATATTGGCGATAAAGGTAGCAGTAAATGTATCGATGTTATTTTGATTATATTGATCGATCACGGCTTGAATAGCTCCCGCCTCGAATTGTCCTGAAGGAACATTACCACCAAAATTCTCTAAAAATAAATCTTCAATATCTTCTGGGATTGCATTAACCAATGCAGGAATATCATCATTGCATAAAGGTGCAAGCTCAACTAATTCAAAATCTGCTCCTTCAAAAACAGTTACTTCCAGATTTGCTGAATCCTCACAGCTTGTTCCGTCACCTACGGTGTAAGTTATATTGAAGGTAACTTCATCAGAAGTATTATTTAAATCATCGGCAATAGCTGAAGGTAAAGGAGAAAACTCACCATTTTGATCAGCGTCATCACTAAGAAGTCCTATTAGGTAAGCTTCAACTTGAGCTGTAGTAATATTATCTCCAAGATCAGATCTACATAATGTATTGTCAAGACTATTCTCACCAGCCTCAAAGGTTTCAAAAACAGTCAATTCAATTTCTACTGTATCTATGCAACCTTCTTCAGTAGTAAAAGTTGCTAGTGTGGTAAAAGTTTGGAAAGGATTGCCGCTATAGGCAGTCACAATACTTTGTATAGATGGACTAAAGCTTACATTTGAAGGTAAATCTCTACCAGCAACTAAGCTCAAAAAGACTGCAGTAGGAGACTGGGTCTCTAAACGAGTTTGTAAATCATCCTGGCATATTGATTCCGAAACATCTGGTCCAGCTTCAAAATTCGCAAGTTCTACAACCACTCTCGCTCTCTCACTCATTCGTGTTTCGCATGGAGGGAATGGGTCATTTCTATCATTTACAATTTGAGTAGCGAAATAGTCTTCACCATTAATCAATTCTACATCATCAGCTAAAGGTGAGTTAGAATTCATACTTCTGTACCACCTAATAGTTTGAGTACTAGGTTCAGTTCCAGATGCAACTAGGTCTGCAACCGTAGCACCTTCACAAAGTGTTTGAGTAGCTTCGGCGCTAGGAGTTGGAGCTTCCGTAGGACTGTACCCTACTGCAGCTCTAGTCGAAGGACAATTTCCAGCAACAGAACTTACTTGTCCTACAAAGTAACTCTGTCCGGGAGTTAATTCTTGTGAGTCTGGTAATGGCGTAGTTCCAAATTCCTCTTCATATACTTCCAGCTGATAGTCTGTATCTGCTATGAATTCATCCTCAAGATCTCCTGCTGTAAAATTAGAAGAGATACAAGGTGATAAGGAAAAATCATCTCTACCGGGAAAAATGGTATTTTCAGGAGTTGGAGCAGCATTTACAGTAACACTTACTGCAACTCTCTCGCAATCTTCTGTCGTGCTTCCAACAAAATAGGTGACTCCATTTGTTAACAGTTCGTCATCGTTAATAGGATCTGTGTCATTTTCAGTGTCCGCTGTTTCGAAAATAGCTGTGTTTGTTCCACTTCTTTGGATGTCATCTACGGTTTCTAGGTAACAGAATGATTGTTGGTTTCCGGCAGTATTGCTGTCTTCGTCCGTTACGGTAGCGCAGACTTGTCCATAGGAGGACAGAGTTCCAAAAATTAAGGATAAAGCAAAGAGGTAAAAAACTTTCCCCTTAAACCTTAAAGTAAAATTTTGCATAGGCTAGGTGTTAATTATTAAATAAATTCGGTTAAAATAAAGTTGCACAAATATTAAAATAATTTTTAATATGCACAGTTAATTTAAGAAACATCTTAACGTTTGGCTCGTGATTTGCTATTTATTGCATCTCAGGTGTTTATACCTTATAAATTTACTAATATTTTCTATATGTTAACAAAAAACAGGATTACGCTTTTTTTAGTTATGCTAATGATGTCAATTACCTACGCTCAGTCCGATATTTCCACAGCAGAAAAGTTACTGAACTCTGGCGATGATAAGGAAGCTGAAACTCTGCTTCTTGAACATGATTCTGAACTAAAGGCCATTGAATTATTAGGTGATATTTATAGCTTCAGAAAAAATTGGGATATGGCGATCTCTAAGTATGAGCAACTTGTAAAAGCGAAGCCAAACAATAGTAATTATAATTTCAAATTAGGCGGAGCATTGGGGATGAAAGCCTATTATGGATCAAAATTTCAGGCAGCCATGCTTATTGGTGATGTTAAAAAACACCTTTTAAAAGCTGCTGAGCTGGATCCAAATCACTCTGAATCAAGGCGGGCGCTGGTAGAACTCTATATGCAGATTCCAGGATTTGTAGGAGGAAGCCAGACAATGGCAGAAAGTTACGCATCAGAACTTCATAGAATAAATGAATTGGATGGTCTTTTAGCAGACGCTTACATCTATAAATTCCTGGACTACCAAAAGCTCGCAGAGACTAAATACGAAGCTGCAATTAAACTCTCCAGAAGAAAACCGGAGTTGATCACAAGAAACTATTTAAATTATGAACTTGCTGAAGTTGCGGCAATCTACTCGATTGAACTGGATCATGGCCAAAGTCTTGTCAAGTGTTACATTGAAAACTACGGTTATAAAGACATCAAAGATCCTTCCTGGGCTTATTATAGATGGGCTCAGATAGAGAGGTTAAATAAAAATCAGGACGTCGCTTTGAATTATATCAAAAAATCATTGGAGATTGCACCTAACTTCGATAAAGCACTTATCGAGAAGCAGAAAATTCAGAGAATGTAATATTCAGCCCTCCATTACTTTTATATTTGTACAAATCTTTTCCATGAACATACATTTTATAGCCATCGGTGGTAGTGCAATGCATAGTCTTGCGATCGCGCTTCAGCGAAAGGGATATCATATTACTGGCAGTGATGACGCTATCTTTGAACCTTCCAGATCGCGTCTTGAAAACGAAAATATACTTCCGCAGAAAATGGGATGGGATGCTTCTAAAATAACTTCAAATCTGGATGCTGTTATTTTAGGAATGCATGCACGGGAAGATAATCCGGAGTTAACAAAGGCGAAGGAGCTGGGTATTAAAATATACAGTTATCCCGAATTTATTTTCGAACAGTCAAAGAATAAGACTCGGGTAGTTATAGGCGGCTCACATGGTAAAACCAGTATTACCTCAATGATCCTGCATGTGATGAATTACCATAACAGGGAAATTGATTACATGGTCGGTGCAACTCTCGAAGGTCTGGACAATCCTGTTCATTTGACCCAGGAGAATGATTTTATTGTTATAGAAGGAGACGAGTATTTAAGTTCTGCAATCGATAGACGACCAAAATTTCATCTTTATCAACCAAATATTGCCTTGCTGAGCGGTATCGCATGGGATCATATTAATGTATTCCCAACGTATCAAAATTATGTAGAGCAATTTAAAATCTTCATCAATTCTATCGTTAATGGCGGAATACTGGTTTACAATGAGGAAGATCAAATGGTAAAGGAGCTTGCAGAGACTACGGAAAATCCCATTAGAAAGCATCCATATCATACCCCAGATTATCATACAGAAGATAATACTACGATACTTGATGCTCCGGAAGGTGAATTGCCTCTGGAGATATTTGGTAAGCACAATATGAATAATCTCGCAGGATCAAAATGGATCTGCCAGCATATGGGTATTGATGAGGATGACTTTTACGAAGCTATTGCCACATTTAAGGGTGCTTCGAAAAGACTGGAAAAAGTTGCTGAAACCTCCAATGGAATCATTTTTAAGGATTTCGCACATAGTCCATCCAAAGTTGCTGCTACCACTGCTGCAGTTAAGGAGCAGTATCCAAGCAGGAAATTGATTGCCTGCCTGGAGTTGCATACTTACTCAAGCTTAAATGCAGACTTTTTAAAGGAATATAAGAATACTTTAGAAAAGGCTGATGAAGCGCTTGTTTTCTATTCTCCTGATGCGGTTGCGATAAAAAAACTGGATGATGTTTCTGAAGACCAGATTGAACAAGCTTTTCAGAAGCAAGGTTTGAAAGTATATACAAGTCCTGAAAATTTCGAGGCTGAGCTGAAGGATTTAGGTTTTAACAATTCTNTATTACTAATGATGAGCAGTGGTAANTATGGNGGTTTNGANATGGANTCNTTAAAAGAACTNATCTAATGCANACTATTAGCTCATATTGATNTATTTTANNGTATGAGCGAAAATTCATCNAAAAGTATTAAAACATGGGCGGAAGATGATCGTCCACGAGAGAAGCTTTTATCTAAGGGGCGTCAGGCCTTGAGCGATTCAGAATTACTGGCAATTCTTATTGGTTCTGGTAGTAGGAACGAATCAGCTGTTGAGCTGTCGAAGAGAATTCTTGCGCAGTCTGAAAATAATCTCAATCAATTGGGAAAGTTTAGCATTGGGCAACTCTGTCAATTTAAAGGTATAGGAAATGCAAAGGCTGTAGTGATCACCGCCGCGCTAGAATTAGGAAGAAGACGACGACTTGAGGAAACTCTGGAATTAAGTAAAATATCCTCAAGTTCTTCAGTTTTTGAAATAATGCAGCCAATCATAGGGGAATTACCTCATGAAGAATTCTGGATTCTATATCTTAATAATAGCAATAAGATCCTGGAGAAATTTCAGATAAGCAAAGGAGGAATTACCGGGACTCTGGTAGATGTTCGGATAAGCTTAAGAAAGGCTATAGAAATAGGTGCGGTATCTCTTATTCTGACTCACAACCATCCAAGTGGAAATTTGCGTCCTAGTGAAGCAGATAAGCAATTAACCCAAAAGCTTAAAACTGCCGCCGAAAGCCTTGATATAAAAAT
>FUFK010068281.1_pt1 | contig 20470 bp, 17 predicted proteins | sample 1021851 | NCBI WGS metagenome assembly FUFK01 (sample SAMEA51879418, study PRJEB19060) | metagenome
TAGGTTTCACAGCTAAAATTCCTGATGCGAACCTTTCACTTACTGTAGATGGCTATTTGGTGGCGATAGACGATCGTATTGTTTATACCGGGCAATTTCAGGGACCTGGAACAGGAACTGAACTTGATAACCTATTGGCTCAGGCAAATGCTACTGCAGCTTCTTTCTTTGCAAATGCAATTGATACAGAATCTAAAGGTTTGGATATTGTATTAACGCACAGTGCGATCTTCAATGATGATGTAAGTCTTAAATCTGATCTTGCAGCAACTTTGTCCAAGACCAAACAAGTTGGAGATATAAATGCTTCTGATGTTCTCGAAAGAGCTGGTTTAGTAGATACTTATTTCCCGGAAGATAGCCGTGTGTACCTTGAAGAAGCAGTGCCAAGAACTAAAGTGAATCTAACTAACAGTTTGACAGCCGGGGACTTTAATGTATTTCTAAGAAATGTTTATTTCGGTGAAGTGACAGAAGCTTCAACAACATTGGCAAATCAGCAGGTTTTTAGTTCAAAAGTGGTGACAGACCTTTCTGTTGGATATAAGGCCACAGATGCTCTTACCTTTACAATTGGAGCAAACAACCTGTTCGATATTTATCCAGATAGAGCAGAAGAGGCATTCAACAACCGTAGTTCAGGAAGATTTGACTGGTCTCGTAGAGCTCAGCAATTTGGGATTGGAGGACGATTTATGTTTGCAAGAATGAGTATAACTCTTGATTAAATAATTCGATTTAAGGCGTAATAGGCAGCCAGATGGCTGCCTTTTTTATTTTCGATAGCATAGAAGTAACCCGATTGAGGTTTGCTTTTATAGAATTTCAATTACTTTTGCATAAACCTACCTAGATGTATAAGTCACTCATAAGACCAGCGCTTTTCAAGTACGATCCTGAGCAGATTCATTATTTCACTTTTAATTTTCTTCGGAAATTTTGCAGGATCCCCGGAGCATTAGCCTTTCTTCGATCAAGATTCAATATTTCTGACAAGCGTTTGGAACGGGAAGTCTTCGGACTGAAGTTTAAGAACCCTGTAGGTCTGGCCGCAGGTTTTGATAAAGATGCAAAACTTTACAAAGAACTTTCAGCTTTAGGTTTTGGTTTCGTGGAAGTAGGAACTGTAACACCAAAGCCTCAGCCAGGAAATGAGAAAACCAGGTTATTCAGGTTGCCCGAAGATTCAGCCATTATAAACCGTATGGGTTTCAATAATGAAGGGGTGGAGCAGATGGTCGCCAGATTAAAGGAAAATACGAACGTTCTTATTGGTGGTAATATTGGGAAGAACAAGCTTACTCCAAATGATAAAGCGGTAGATGATTATGTTTATTCCTTTGAAGCACTCTTTAATTACGTAGATTATTTCGTGGTGAATGTAAGCTCGCCAAATACTCCGAACCTAAGGGAACTTCAGGATAAAGAACCACTAAAATTATTGCTGAACACTCTTCAGAAGAAAAATGAACTTAAAGATACTTCGAAGCCTATCTTACTGAAGATCGCACCAGATCTTACAGACGAACAACTTTTAGATNTCATTGAGATCGTTCAGGAAACCGGAATCGCCGGGGTGATCGCTACTAATACCACAATTTCACGTGAAGGACTGCAGTCTGAGAACAAAAGCGAAATGGGCGGACTTAGTGGAAAACCTCTCACTAAAAGGGCTACAGAAGTGATACGTTTTCTTTCTGAAAAAAGCGGTCGTTCCTTTCCTATTATTGGGGTTGGTGGAATACATTCGGCTGTAGATGCTGTGGAAAAACTGGAAGCCGGAGCAAGTTTGGTTCAGCTATACACAGGCTTTATTTATGAAGGCCCTCAGCTAATAAAAGATATTAACAAGAAGATTCTGGAGAAAGGATTATAGCTNAGATGCTCGAACAACTAATTCCATTTCTTACAGCTTCCATACTACTTACATTTTCACCGGGACCAGATATCATCTATGTGCTGGTAAGATCGATCGCNTATGNAGCAAAACAGGGAATAGCTACNGCACTTGGACTGGTCTCTGGAATAATTATTCATACCAGCCTTGTTGCATTTGGAGTTTCAGCGATCATTCGGCAATCTGANACTACTTTNCTCATCATAAAAATACTNGGAGCTTTGTATTTGNTATACCTCGCNTACCAGGTATACAGATCTAATCCTGAAATTGCCTTTTCTTCGGAAGGAATTAAANATAAAAGTCTGTNNTCATTATTTCGACAGGGATTCATCATGAANGTCCTGAATCCAAAAGTNGGAATNTTTTTCCTNGCATTCTTTCCTGGATTTCTGTGGGAACCTGATGGNGATACCGTTTGGCANTTTTATGTTCTTGGTTTTGTTTTCATGTTACAGGCACTGGTNATTTTCTGTCTGGTGGCTTTTGCCGCAAACAGTATTTCCGGCTGGGTAAGATCTCATCCCTCTTCTGGTATATTTCTGAAATGGTTACAGGTGGTCATATTTATTCTTATAGCGATTCTAATTCTTATCTAATTGTAGAATCCTTAGCTATCATGGGAATAATTGATTCTGAAATTTCAGATTATCAATGAAACTATATTCTTTTTAAATTTTCTTTAAAATACTATCTTTGACCATATGGCTCAAGTGAAACTAATCGAATGTCCCCGCGATGCGATGCAGGGAATTAAAGAATTCATTCCTACAGAGAAAAAGGCGCAGTATATTCAGTCCCTTTTAAGATGCGGATTTGATACTATCGACTTTGGAAGTTTTGTTTCACCCAAGGCTATCCCGCAAATGAAAGATACGGCAGATCTGCTTTCAAGATTGGATCTTTCTAAAACGCAGTCCAAATTACTTGCCATCGTAGCCAATACTCGCGGAGCACAGGATGCTTCAGAATTTGAAGAAATTGATTACCTGGGATATCCATTTTCGATTTCTGAAAATTTTCAAATGCGGAATACTCATAAAACCATTGCTGAATCTGTAGAGGTTTTGCAGGAGATCCTTGATATTGCAAACTCTTGCAATAAAGAAGTAGTCGCTTACCTGAGCATGGGTTTTGGGAATCCATATGGAGATCCATGGAACGTGGAAATCGTTGGAGAATGGACAGAAAAGCTAGCGGGAATGGGAGTAAAGATCCTGAGCCTTTCAGATACTGTTGGAACATCTTCGCCAGATATCATTGAATATTTGTTTTCAAACCTTATTCCCAAATATCCTGAGGTGGAATTTGGAGCCCATTTGCATACAACTCCGGCAAAATGGCATGAAAAGATCGACGCTGCCTACAAGGCTGGATGTAGAAGGTTTGATGGCGCAATTCAGGGATTCGGGGGTTGCCCTATGGCTAAAGATGAACTAACAGGGAACATGCCTTCAGAAAAAATGCTCTCCTATTTTAACGCAGCCAAAGCAGATAGTAATATTAAAATGACCAGTTTCGAGTCATCTTATAACGAGGCTTCAAAAATCTTCAACGCCTACCATTAATACTCCTTATTGAATTCTAAAGAGGTATTAATAAAACCTATTTAAAATTAATCTAAATAAACTTGCGGTAATTACAACCTCATATTATATTTGCGCTGGAATTAGTTATTTTAAACCAGTCTAAATAAAACTATATGAAAAAGCTGTTCGTTTCAGCCTTTGTTGCAGCCCTTACTTTAAGCTCATGTTCATCTGATGATGATTCTGATATTCTAAACGAGAAAAATATTGAAGTTCCGGTTTCTTACGATTTTACGAGAAACGGTGAATCTACTGTAAACTTTGAAGGACAAACTGCCAGACTACAAATGTCTGCTGAACTTCTATCAAACTTTACCGATTTTGACAACGCTTCAGAAGAAATGTTGCTGAATATGTTCGCGAATGAAAATTCACCTTTCGCTAATGAAGATCTTAATGCTTCCAGTAAAAGTATCAAATCCAAAGTAGCAGCTTCAAACCTGTATTTTTCTACCAATAATGTAGAAGCCAGTGAGATCAAATCTGATTTTGAATCCTGGATCACCGAGCAAATGACTACTGTTAAAGCTAATAAAGATATGCTTGCTGAAGCAGGTCAGGCAGGACAGATTGCACAGGGAACGCGTGTAAGATACGTGAACGGAAAAGGTCTGGAATTGAATCAGGCATTTGCAAAGTCACTTATTGGTGGTCTTCTTGCAGATCAAATTCTTAATAATTACCTCTCTCAGCCAGTTCTTGACGAAGCAGATAACAGGTTGAATAATGATGATGAGCTTCCGGAAGAGGGTAAAAATTACACTACAATGGAGCATAAGTGGGATGAAGCTTATGGTTACTTATATGGTGATCCATCAATTCCTGCTTCCAATCCAAATTCTATCCTGAATGAAAGCGATGACAGATTATTGTTTAGCTATTTAGGACAGGTGGATGAAGATGAAGATTTCGCCGGAATAGCTGAAGAAACTTTTGAAGCCTTTAAAACTGGTAGAGCAGCAATCGTTGCAGGGAATTACGTAGTACGTGATGAGCAGGTTGCTATTATTCGTGAGAATATTTCCAAAACTATCGCGGTAAGAGCAGTTTACTATCTGCAGGATGGTAAGAACCTTCTTGCAAATGGTGAGTTTGGAGCAGCATTCCATGCGCTATCTGAAGGTTATGGTTTCCTTTATAGCTTAAGATTCACCAATGATCCTATGACGAACATGCCTTATGTAAGCGTGTCTGATATCAACAATTTTAAAGATCAATTATTAAGCGGAAATGGTTTCTGGGAAGTAAGTCCTGATACTCTGGACAGTATTTCAGAAAAAATCGCTGCAGAATTTGATTTTAGTGTAGCTGAAGCTGCAGAATAATAATTTACCGGAGTCTTGTGCTCCGGTTTTTCAATTAAACGATATGATTAAATTTTCAAGACTATTCATTGTATTTGCACTGATCTTCGCTGCTTGTTCTTCTGAAGATGACGGCACAGAGACAGGTGGGGAAACTGGAGGAACAGATTCTTTTGATCGTGGCGCAATGCTTGTAAACTGGGCAGATAACATCATTGTACCTGCTTACAATAACATGGCTGCTAAGACTCAGAATGTGGAATCGGCAGCTACTGCTTTTACCACAGCTCCAGATGCTGCAGGTTTGCAGCAACTTCGTGAGGCTTATGTAGATGCATACAAGAGCTTCCAGGCGGTTTCAATGTTCCAGGTTGGAAAGGCAGAGGAAATTAATTATCGTAGTTATTTAAATACATATCCGGCAAATACCTCGAATATCGATTCTAAAATAAGTTCAGGTTCTTTCAATCTGGAATTACCATCCAGTTTTGCAGAACAGGGACTGCCGGCTTTGGATTACCTTTTATTCGGTATGGGAACTTCGGAAGAAACCGTTGCTATATATAGCTCAAACGAGAACTACCGTACTTATTTAAATGCTGTGGCCTCAAGAATGAACGCTCTTACTACTGAAGTTTCAAATTCCTGGAATGGTGATTACAGAGATACTTTTGTAAGCAATACTTCATCATCAAGTACAGGTTCTGTTGATAAATTTACGAATGACTATGTAATGTACTTCGAGAAGATTCTTAGATCTGGAAAGATAGGATTCCCGGCAGGTGCTTTTACAGGAACNGCGTCTCCTTCTAATGTAGAAGCGCGTTTCAATGGTGAGATTTCAAGAGAACTTTATCTGGAAGCGGTACAGAGCTTTGAAGACTTTTTCTACGGAAGACATTNTTCAGGNAATGGAACTGGAAGNAGNTACAAACAATANCTGGAGTATCTGGATAGTATGAAAGACGGAGCAGATCTGGCTAGTTTAATTGAAAACCAATTAGATGCTATTCAATCTCAAAGTTCATCTCTGGAAACGAATCTGAAATCACAGGTAGAAAAAGATAACACTAAAATGCTGGAAGCTTATGACGAATTGCAGAAGGCTGTGATTCTACTAAAAGTTGATATGATGCAGGCATTATCGATTAGTGTGGATTATGTGGATTCAGATGGAGATTAATATCTGAATGCTGTTTTCTGCAAATAAATATCTAAAAAAGTATACGGAAGCTGCCCCTTTGGCGGCTTTTCGTTTATTTTTTGGTTTGATGATGTTTGCCAGTATCGTGCGTTTCTGGGCCAACGGCTGGATCGAGAAGCTTTATATTGCCCCAAAATTTTTCTTCTCTTATTATGGATTTGAATGGGTACAGCCAATAAGTGAGTATACCTATCTAATATTTATCATCTGTGGGCTTTCTGCCCTGGCTGTCGCAGCAGGTTTCAAATACCGACTATCTATCATCGTGTTTTTCCTGAGTTTCACTTATATTGAGCTCATGGATAAGACAACTTATTTGAACCACTATTATTTTATTAGTATCCTGAGCTTTTTGATGATCTTTCTTCCCGCGAATGTCTATTTTTCTATAGATGCCTGGAGAGATAAAAAGAAATCCTTTCAAAAAGTACCGGCCTGGTGCGTGGATTCTTTAAAACTGCTTCTAGCGATCGTATATTTCTATGCGGGACTGGCAAAACTAAATTCAGATTGGTTGTTAAGAGCTATGCCTTTAAAAATATGGCTACCCTCCAAATATGATCTGCCATGGCTGGGTGATATCATGCAGCAGGATTGGTTGCATTATGCCTTTAGCTGGAGCGGGATGTTGTATGATCTCTTTATTCCATTTTTACTACTGTGGCGTCGTACCCGATTTGCAGCTTTTATCATGGTGATCATTTTTCATGTACTCACTCGTGTACTTTTCCCTATCGGAATGTTCCCTTACATCATGATCGTAAGCGCCTTGATATTTTTTAGTCCGAAGCTGCANCACANNATCCTGAAGTTTATTGCTGAAATATTTAAGATCNATAAATCAANATTCGATACTTCTGAANTATANCANTTTCCNGATATTACTGGTAAGATCGTGAGAACTGTCGTAGTGATATTCTTTACAATTCAGCTTTTACTACCATGGAGATATTTAGCATACCCGGGAGAATTATTCTGGACTGAAGAAGGTTTTAGATTNAGCTGGCGGGTGATGCTNATGGAAAAAGCTGGTTACGCTCAGTTTAAGATAGTAGATGCTGAAACCGGAAATCGTTTTTACGTTAATAATTCAGATTTTCTGACTCCGTTCCAGGAAAAACAGATGTCCTTCCAACCAGATTTTATTTTGCAATACGCGAAATTTCTTGAAGATCATTTCAGCAAAGATGGTCANAAGAATATNGANATTTACGTAGAGAACTACGTGGCGCTTAACGGCAGAAAGAGTGCGCCTTACATCGATCCTGATGTAAATTTGCTTAATTTTGCCGACTCGTTTGAACACAAAGAATTCATATTACCATTCCAGGATGAAATTAAAGGTCTTTAGTATCATATTCTTGTTTACTTCACTGGCTCAGGCCCANTTNACNGTTAGTGGAACGGTTACTTCAGTTGAAGACGGTTCTCCTATTGCTAATGCTGAAGTATGGAACAAAACAGTTTCAGAAATGGTACTTACTAATGAAGATGGGNTTTTCAGAATAGAGAATCTTCAGGAGGGTAATTACGAATTTGCAGTTTTCAGTTTTGAATATGCGATCGCAGATAAAGAGATCTTTATAAATGCTGATACCCAAGTGAATTTTGAGCTTGCAAAACTTTCCAATNACCTTAGTGAAGTAATGATCACTAATCGCAGGGAANAGATCTTCGCGCTAAGAAAACTACGTAAGGTAGAAGGAACTGCAATTTATGCAGGTAAGAAAAGTGAGGTGGTTCTGCTTGATAAAACAGTAGGNAACCTGGCGGCNAATAATGCCAGACAGATCTACAATCAGGTGGTNGGACTCAANATNTATGATAATGGCGATGCNGGNNTGCAATTAAATATTGGAGGTCGCGGGCTTGATCCTAACCGAACCCAGAATTTTAATACCAGGCAAAACGGTTACGATATTTCAGCAGATGTCTTGGGATATCCTGAAAGCTACTACACACCTCCGGCAGAAGCTCTTAAGGAGATTCAGGTGGTTCGTGGAGCTGCATCTTTGCAATACGGGACACAGTTTGGCGGGATGATAAACTTCAAATTCAAAGAACCGGTAAAGGATGAAAAGATAGAGCTAATTTCCAGGCAAAGTGTAGGCTCGTATGATCTTTTTACCAGTTTCANCAGCCTTAGTGGAACTGTAGGTAAATTGAGTTATTACACTTATTTTCATTATAAAGGCGGGGAAGGTTTCCGNCCNAANTCTGGNTACGATTCNAGGAATGTATTCGCNCATCTTGGTTACCAGCTTAAGTGATCGCACCAATATTAGTTTTGAGTATACGTACCTGGATTACCTGGCACAACAACCGGGAGGNCTTTCAGATTTTCAATTCTATGAANATCCTGAATTCAGCAATCGNGAGAGGAACTGGTTCGATGTTAACTGGAATCTTTNTGCCTTNAAACTGCAACACAAACTTACAGACAGAACAGATATTAGCGTAAATTTCTTTGGACTGGATGCAACAAGAAAAGCGCTGGGATTTAGAGTGGATAGAGTTTCCCAGGTAGATGATCTGGAGGCACCAAGAGAATTGCTGGTAGACAATTTTTCTAACTGGGGAATCGAAACGAGATTTTTAACAAGGTACGACCTGCTTAATGATCAGTCGGTTTTCCTAATTGGTGCAAAGTATTATGATGCCAATAATGACCAGAGACAAGGACCTGGCAGTAATACGACCGGTCCCGATTTCTCCTTTGCTGATGCAACATATCCAGATTACGCGAGACAGGCTGAGTTTAACTTCCCAAATAAGAACCTTGCAATTTTTGGAGAGAACATTTTTAATATTTCTGAAAGATTATCGGTTACTCCCGGCTTTAGATTTGAATATATAAACACTGCTTCTGAAGGGTCTTACAAAAATATTATTCTGGATCTGGCAGGAAATCCACTTCAGAATGAAACTGTAGAAGATAGTCGTGATTTCGAGCGTTCTTTCGTCTTACTTGGTGTTGGATCGAGTTATTCCCTGAATCCTAAGAACGAACTCTACGCAAATATCTCCCAGAATTACAGGTCTGTTACCTTTAATGATATTAGAGTTGTGAATCCCAATCTTGTCATAGATCCTGAAATTACCGATGAAGAAGGTTTCACTGCAGATGTTGGTGTGCGTGGAAGACTTGCCGATAAGGTTTCTTATGATGTAAGCGTTTTTGGATTAAGGTATAATGACAGGATAGGAGTAGTGGATGTGGCTACAGATACGGATTACTACCGATACAAATCTAATATTGGCGATGCCTTTATATACGGTTTGGAAACATTCGCTGACTGGGATCTGAAGAATACTTTTTTTGAAGCTTCTGAAGATCATAAGCTCAACTATTTTGTGAATGCTGCCTTTACGAGTTCTGAATATGTGGATTCTAATGAGATCAATGTAGAAGGAAATGAGGTTGAATTTATTCCAAAGGTAAACCTGAAAACCGGTCTTAACTTTGGTTATAAAAACTTTCTCGCAGGTCTTCAATATACCTATTTATCTGAACAGTTCTCAGACGCTACGAATGCTTCTCAGGATGTAGATGACCGGATCAATGGAATTCGAGGTTCCATTCCATCTTATGGAATTATGGATGTATCTGCTAGCTATACCCTTGGCAAATTTAAGCTGGAAGCAGGGATCAATAATCTGTTGGATAATAGTTACTTTACACGTAGGGCCACAGGATATCCCGGGCCTGGGATCATTCCCGCACAGCCGCTTACCTGGTATTCAAGTCTGCAGATAAAATTATAGATCACGCAGTAGCTTGCGGTGCCCAGTGACTGCATAACATTCCTGGTGCTGCTTTNTGAGGATTCGCACAGGTTGGACTTTCATATCTGGCACAATTAAGACAGTTCTTTTCATTTTTAATAGCCGCTTTCATCTCAAAACTGTCGCAGGTATGCTGAACATTTACCGCGGTTTCATGTTTAGTGCAAAAGTTATTCTGAAAATTGTCGCAATTAGTGCAGCTGTTTCCTAGTCTAATACTCATAATCGATTCATTTTAAACTAAAGATAATACGCTATTCATTAAGAATGAATTTAAATACCTGCAGACCATGTGATTAGATGAAGGTTTAAAGTTTTGCGGTTTCCTATTTCAAAAAGGATATTTATGTTTTGTTAAGTGGAATACTTCATTGATTGTCACTTATAAACCATATCTTTGCATGCAATTAAATCTCTAATTGCAATGATCGCACACGATTCCAAAATTCTAGGTGACGGACTCACTTATGACGATGTACTTTTAGTACCGGCATACTCTGAAGTTCTCCCAAGAGAAGTAAGCATTCAGTCAAAATTTACACGCAATATTCCAATTAACGTTCCTATCGTTTCCGCAGCGATGGATACCGTGACCGAATCCAGAATGGCAATTGCCATGGCTAGAGAAGGAGGGATTGGCGTACTTCACAAGAACATGACGATCGAGCAGCAGGCTTTGAAAGTTAGAAAGGTAAAGCGTGCAGAAAGCGGGATGATCATAGATCCTGTTACCTTGCCAATTACAGCCAAGGTTGGAGATGCTAAAGATTCCATGAAAGAACATAGCATTGGAGGAATTCCAATTGTAGATGATGCCGGGAAACTTATTGGAATTGTAACCAATCGTGACCTAAGATTCGAAAAGAATACAGGAAGACCTATACAAGAGGTAATGACCTCAGAAAACCTGGTAACCGTTTCTGAAGGAACTTCATTGGAGGATGCAGAAGTTATTCTACAGGAAAACAAGATTGAAAAACTTCCAGTTGTAAACGCTGAGGATAAACTGGTTGGTTTGATCACTTTTCGTGATATCACTAAACTTACCCAAAAGCCCATGGCTAATAAGGATACCTACGGAAGACTTCGCGTAGCCGCAGCAGTGGGTGTCACCGGAGATGCAGTGGACCGCGCTGAAGCTTTAGTGAATGCAGGGGTGGACGCGATCATTATTGATACCGCCCATGGTCATACTAAAGGTGTGGTACAGGTGCTTAAAGAAGTAAAGAAGAAATTCCCAGATCTTGACGTAGTTGTTGGAAATATCGCTACCGGAGAAGCTGCTAAATACCTGGTTGATGCAGGTGCAGATGCTGTTAAAGTAGGGATTGGACCAGGTTCTATTTGTACAACGCGAGTTGTAGCTGGAGTTGGTTTTCCACAATTTTCAGCAGTGCTGGAGGTTGCAGCAGCAATTAAAGGTTCTGGCGTGCCGGTAATCGCCGATGGAGGAATTCGTTATACCGGAGACATTCCGAAAGCGATAGCAGCAGGTGCAGATTGTGTGATGCTTGGTTCGCTGCTGGCAGGAACTAAGGAATCACCGGGTGAAACGATCATATATGAAGGTCGTAAATTCAAGTCTTACCGTGGAATGGGATCTGTTGAAGCTATGGAAAAAGGTTCGAAAGATCGATACTTTCAGGATGTAGAAGATGATATTAAGAAACTTGTTCCAGAAGGAATTGTAGGAAGAGTTCCTTACAAAGGAGACCTGGAAGAAAGTATTCACCAGTTCATTGGTGGGCTGAAAGCAGGAATGGGTTATTGCGGTGCAGGTGATGTAGAAACCTTGAAGGAAACTGGGAAGTTTGTTAGAATTACAGCTGCCGGAGTCCACGAAAGTCATCCCCATGATGTGACGATCACAAAAGAATCTCCTAATTACAGTAGATAATCTAAGAAATTGAAATAAAAAAAGCCCTGCAATTTGCAGGGCTTTTTTGTTTGAAATAACTGGAGTTTCTAGTTTTCTGTGGTAGTAGATCCAGCAGCCTGTTGAGTAGTTTCAGGTTTTACTTCTATACCCATTTTTTCCATCACTTTAAGCGTGATATCATCCTGTTCTCTTGAGAATGCAAGTCCGCCAGAACCAGAATGAAAAATCTGAGTGTAACCTTCTTCCTGGATCACTTCTTTCATTGCTGTATCGATCTTTGCATAAAGCGGGCCGGTTAGTTCACTTCTTTTCATTTGAAGCATTACAGATGCTTTCTGTCTGAAGCCTTTGATCTCATTCTCCATTCCAATGATCTCGTTTTCCTTTTCTTTTTTAACATCATCGGTAAGACCTACATTGGTTTCCTGGTATTCCTTTACCGCTGTTTCGTATTTTCCAATAGTGTTCTTAAGGTCGCCCTGAAGCTCTTCGTTGTAAACTTCCAGAGATTTATTTACTTCAGCATTTTCTGGCATTTGAGCCAGAATATATTCTGCATCAATAGTTCCAATTTTTGATTGTGCGTTTGCAGAAATTACTACAAATAGCATTAAAATGGCAATACTTAATCGTTTCATTCTAAATATTTTTTCGCAAATATAACAGGCTGAGGAAAATATCAGCTATTCTACAGAAAATTAATTATTTATCGAGCACACTTTTACCTTCTTCAGCAAAAGCTTTGAAATCTGTCATGAATTGTTTTGATTGTTTCTTGAACGCTCCGGGCATCAACATTCCAATAGCTTTCATAAACCCTGAGAATCTGAACTCATTATGCGCACGCCACAGCGTTTTCCCAGGTTCGATCTCCTCGAAATAATTAGCCTGTTGGTTAAATACTCCTTTAGCAATATAAGTAGCTTCATATTTTAGAGGAAGTTCGTTGGCAAGTATGGTCTCGGTCATTTCGATCTCACGACCATTCATCTTGAACTTCAGAAGATTTTGAGAGCCTTTTTCTCCAAGTACTCCGTTTATGGGTTTCATGAAAATAAAACCTTCCTGCCAGTGTTTAAGACTTTCCGGATCTGAAAATTTTTCTATGACCTCATTAAGAGGTTTGTTTATCACAATTTTCTGTTCGTATTTCATATGATGTTGCTTTAGCTTCAGTCTAAAGATACTACGGAAATAAAAATCTTTCAGAATTTATAATTTCGTAGGTTGCTTATTCGTTATGCCTTTAGCTTGCAGAACCTCAAGTAATTGTTATTTTTGCGCGGATAGTAAGTTTAGTAAGAGCTGAAGGTGTTTTCAGCTTAATAAAAGAGGTGCTTAAACGATTGATTTTGAATAGACGTTTTTATTGGTTTTACCTTGGATTGTGCTCCTTGCTTTTTGGCAGTTGTGAGTATTTTCAGCAAACCGATAACAGGGTACAGGTAGTAAGAGTCAATGATTCTTATTTGTACGAGGAGGATATACAGTCTCTTATTGATGAAGATACCTCTCCAGAAGACAGTGCGATTATTGTTGGTAATTATGTGACTCGTTGGGCTACTCAGCAATTATTGATCGACCGGGCTAAGCTTAATTTACCCGGAGAACAACAGGCAGAATTCAATGCCCTGGTGGAGAACTATAAGAATGAGTTGTATACCAATGCTTATACAGATGCCATTGTCACCCGGGATCTTGATACCTCCCTCAACAAGAACGAGATCGAGGCTTATTATGAGAAGAATGGGGAAAATTTTATTCTGAATGAGGACCTGGTAAAACTCAGGTATATTAATCTTCCCAAGAATACGAACAACCTTGATGAAATAAGAACTAAATTTCGCCGCTTTGATGCTGAAGATCAGGAAGTATTAAGCAATATGGCGATTCAGTTTAAAAATTATAGCATGAACGATTCTGTTTGGGTTAAAACAAAATCTGTTTATGATAAAATTGGTCCGCTTTCTGTAGAGGATCGGTCCAAGCTATTGCGAAAATCAAATTTCCTGGAGTTAAAGGATTCATTAAATGTGTACCTTGTTTATGTTAATGATGTACTGGCAAGAAATGAACAGGCTCCTTTAGATTATGCTTCAGCAACCATTCGCGAGATCTTGCTGAATAAGAGAAAGCAGTCGCTTATTAAAGAATTAGAAAAGGATATTACTAAAGATGCAATTAAAAATAATGAATTTGAAATCTACAATTAAACCGCTATTTTCGGGAGTGTGCATGATGTTCACGGCTCTTGGATTTTCACAGGAAGTGATCGTAACAGATAGTACGTCGATCCAGCCAGATGCTGAGGTGAAGAAGGTGGAAAACGAAATGCAGGGGAAACAGCGCATGAAAGTTGATGGGATCGCTGCAGTAGTTGGAGAATATATCATTCTTGAAAGTGATATCGACCTTATGTATAAGGATATGCAGTCACAGGGAATGACTACGGCAGAGGTGAATGATTGTAAACTTGCAGGTTCCCTAATGGAGAACAAATTGTATGCACATCATGCGATACAGGATAGTATCATTATTAACGACAACCAGATAAATGGAATCGTTGATCAGCAAATTCAGGGATTGCAGCAACAGGCTGGTTCTATGGAGAAAGTGCTTGAATTCTACAAAAAGGATAGCGAAGCCGAATTAAGGGACGAGATCTTTACACTTACCAAGCAAAGACAGCTTGCTCAGCAAATGCAGGAAAAGATCATTCAGGATCTGGAAGTTACACCGGAAGAAGTAAGACAGTACTACGTGCAAATGGATGAAAAACCAATGTTTGGTACTGAAATAGAACTTTCTCAAATCGTGATCGAACCTGAAATTCCTCAGGAAGAAAGTCAGAAGGTTATAGATCGATTGAAAAGTTTTAAAGCTGATATTGAAGAGAATGGTTCAAGTTTTTCTACCAAAGCAGTTTTATATTCACAGGATCCTGGGACTGCTCCAGATGGTGGTAGAATTACACTTACCAGAAAAGATGCCTTTGTAAAGGAATTTAAAGATGTAGCTTTTAGTCTTCAGGAAGGTGAGGTTAGTGAACCTTTTGAAACTGAATTTGGTTATCATATTATCCAGATAGACAAGATTCGTGGGCAAACCGTAGAACTTAGACATATATTGTTGATTCCAGATGTAACGAATGCCTCTGTGCAGGCAGCGAAAGCTGAAATTGATACTTTAAGAAGTAAGATCGTAAAAGGAGACTTAGAGTTTGCGGCGGCTGCTCGAGAAGCTTCAGATGAAGAAGAAACTAAAACTGAAGGAGGGAAATTGATCAATCCAAGAACCGGTGACACCAGATTTGAACTGACCAAGATCGATCCTAAATTATTTGAGCAGGTGGAATCTTTAGATGAAGGTGAAGTTTCCCTTGTTCTTACACAACAGGACAGAACAGGAAGACCGCAATTCAAGATTATCAAGGTTACTAAGAAAATTGAGGAGCATGAAGCAGATTATGCAACAGATTACCTTAAGATCAAGGAACTTGCATTAAGAGATAAACAACTCGACGTTATCGAAAAGTGGCAAAAAGAGAAGATCGCAGATACTTACATTAAAGTGAACGGAAAATACCGTGATTGTGATTATGCTAACGACTGGTTAAAACAATAATGAATGTCTGACGTTGCCCTGATAGAAAACCTGGTAAAAAAACACGCCGAACTAAGAACAGAGATTGCGAAAGTGATTGTTGGTCAGGATGAGGTTGTGCAACAGGTTCTACTTTCTATATTTTCGGGGGGACACTCGTTATTAATCGGAGTTCCAGGTCTTGCTAAAACATTGATGGTCAATACCATCGCAAAAGCGCTTGGTCTGGATTTCAAAAGAATACAATTTACACCAGATCTTATGCCCAGCGATATTCTGGGATCAGAGATCCTGGATGAAAATCGCAAATTCAAGTTCATAAAGGGTCCGGTTTTCACCAATATACTACTGGCAGATGAGATCAACCGTACTCCTCCAAAAACACAGGCAGCTTTACTTGAAGCCATGCAGGAACGAGCTGTAACGGTAGCCGGTCATCATTACAAGCTAGATAAACCCTATTTTGTTCTGGCTACGCAAAACCCGATTGAGCAGGAGGGAACCTATCCATTGCCTGAAGCTCAGCTTGACAGGTTTATGTTTGCAATAAATCTTGAATATCCAAGTTTTCAGGAAGAAGTGGATGTTGTGAAATCTACGACCACAGATGTTCAGAAAACAGTGAATCCATTATTTAATGCTGCAGAAATATCAGAAATTCAACAAGTGATTCGGCGTATCCCTGTGCCGGATAATGTTATTGAATACGCTGTGAGACTGGTAGGGAAAACTAGACCTGGGAAGGAAGCTTCAGATTTTGTTCAGAATTATATTGATTGGGGTGCTGGACCTAGAGNTTCTCAGAATTTAATTCTGGCTGCAAAAACTCATGCCGCAGTACAGGGTAAATTCTCACCGGATATTGAAAATGTTCAGGCGGTTGCCATTGGAATTTTAAGACATCGAATCATCAGGAATTACAAGGCAGAAGCTGAAGGTATTTCTGCTGAACAAATCATCAAAAATTTATTCTAGTGATCAATTTTCTGGAGCGCTATAAAATTCTCTTTTCTATACTTTTCTATCTTGCTTTTGGTAATAAGTTTCTTGCTAACATAGCAGGACTGGATGAATCTTCAGCATTTATTCTGAAATTTATATCCTCTGTATTTTTATTTGGATTTTGGGTCATCGTTCTCCTGGATATGATTCTGAATAAGCTACGTGACAAAACATTCTGGATCCTGTCCATGTTTTTTATCGCTTTTATGGCTCCTGTAGTTTATTTATTCCGAAGACAAAAGACACTCCGCGAACCTGCCAGATATTCAATATAGACTTCAATAATTATCGAATTCTTATAAATTTAATCTAAAATTCATTTTTATTGAATTTTCCATCGTAAAAATTACAATTTCAGAAATNATTTATAGTGATTTCTGACTATTGCTCCTGATTTTTAAAATCGGTCTAAATTTCCTATTTTTGCAAGACTTTTTTAGAATAAAAACAAAACAGAATATGGCATACGATATTGATATGATTAAGAAGGTGTATAGCCACATGGCGGAACGTGTNAATACAGCACGTGAAGTTGTTGGTAAACCTTTGACGCTTTCAGAAAAGATCCTTTATTCTCACTTATGNGATGGGAGTGCTAAAGAAGCATTCCAAAGAGGTAAGGATTATGTAGAATTTTCACCGGATAGGATTGCTTGTCAGGATGCGACCGCGCAAATGGCATTATTGCAATTTATGCAGGCAGGTAAGAAGCAGGTAGCTGTTCCTACAACTGTACATTGTGATCACCTTATTCAGGCNAAAATGGGAGCTGCGATAGATTTGCAATCTGCAAACAAAAGTAGTAGTGAGGTTTTTGATTTTCTGGAATCAGTATCAAACAAATATGGAATTGGATTCTGGAAACCAGGTGCTGGTATTATTCACCAGGTTGTTCTAGAAAACTACGCATTTCCAGGTGGAATGATGATTGGAACCGATTCTCACACGGTNAACGCCGGTGGATTAGGAATGGTTGCTATTGGAGTAGGTGGAGCAGATGCTGTAGATGTTATGGCAGGAATGCCGTGGGAACTTAAATTTCCAAAACTTATTGGAGTGAAGTTAACCGGAAAACTTTCTGGATGGACTTCTTCTAAAGATGTGATCTTAAAAGTTGCAGGTATTCTTACTGTAAAAGGTGGGACCGGAGCAATCATAGAATATTTTGGTGAAGGTGCGCGTAACCTGTCCTGTACAGGTAAAGGTACTATCTGTAATATGGGTGCTGAAGTAGGAGCAACTACTTCTACATTTGGTTATGATGACTCAATGGAGCGTTACCTGAGAGCTACGAACCGTGCAGATGTTGCAGATGCAGCCAATGAAGTACGCGAGCACTTAACTGGTGATGATGAAGTATACGCAAATCCAGAGCAGTATTTTGATGAATTGATCGAGATCAATTTAGATGAATTGAAGCCTCACTTAAACGGACCGTTTACTCCAGATCTCGCAACTCCTATTTCTGAAATGGGNGNNAAGGCNAAGGAGCATGACTGGCCAATCAATGTTGATTGGGGACTAATTGGTTCCTGTACGAACTCTTCTTATGAAGATTTGACCAGAGCGGCTTCTATCGCAAAACAGGCGGTGGATAAAAAAGTAAAAGCTAAGTCCGACTTCGGAATTAACCCGGGATCTGAACAAATTAGATTTACTGCTGAAAGAGATGGATTACTTCAGATCTTTGAAGATCTTGACGCAACGATATTTACCAATGCTTGTGGACCATGTATTGGTCAGTGGGATCGTTCAGATAGAAAAGGTGAAGAGAAGAACACGATTGTTCATTCTTTCAACCGTAACTTCTCTAAACGTGCAGATGGAAACCCAAACACACACGCTTTTGTAGGNTCTCCGGAAATGGTTGCAGCAATTGCAATTTCNGGTAGACTGGATTTCGATCCAACCCGTGATAAGTTGATAAATGAGGACGGTGAGGAAGTAATGCTGGACGAACCTCAGGGAATTGAACTTCCTACNAAAGGATTTGCTGTTGAGGATGCTGGATATGTTGCTCCAAATGAAGATGGAAGCAGTGTAGAAGTTAAAGTGGCAGAAGATAGTGAAAGACTTCAATTGCTTACACCTTTCNAGCCTTGGGATGGTAAAAATCTTACTGGCGCTAAATTATTGATCAAAGCATGGGGTAAATGTACTACCGACCATATTTCTATGGCAGGACCATGGTTGAGATATAGAGGACATTTAGATAATATTTCTAATAACTGTCTTATTGGAGCTATTAATGCTTACAACGAGAAGACTAATTTTGTNAAGAATCAGCTTACTGGTGAATACGATGGTGTACCGGCAGTACAGAGAGAATACAAAAAAGCAGGAATTCCAACAGTNGTAGTAGGAGATCANAACTACGGTGAAGGTTCTTCAAGAGAGCATGCAGCTATGGAGCCAAGACATTTAGGTGTTAAGGTGGTACTTGTGAAGTCTTTTGCTCGTATCCATGAGACAAACCTTAAGAAACAGGGAATGTTAGGTCTTACTTTCGCCAATGAAAGTGATTACGATCTAATTCAGGAAGATGATACTTTTAACTTTATAGATCTTGAAAACTTTGCACCAGATACGCCTCTTACTATAGAGATCGTTCATGCAGATGGAAGTAAGGATACCATTAAAGCTAATCATACTTATAATCAGCCACAGATAGAGTGGTATAAGCATGGNTCTGCATTAAACCTTATTAAAAAGGAAAACGCAGCTTAAGTGATTAATCATATAGTTCTAAAAAAAACCTCAGGAGTGATCCTGAGGTTTTTTNNTTTTAGANTATNTGTATTGGGATTAAATCAATAATCAAATGATTTTTAAGTTAGAATTTTCAGCTTCTATCTAAATTGATTTAAAAATGTTCACTGTCCAAAATTGTAATTTTTCCGTTCTTTGCAGGACTTAAGCAATGCTATGAAATTATTCAAAAATCANTGGTCAAATATTATCATCATCGTGATAATTCTGGTGATGGTGATTCCTCAAACCAGGAAGCCGGTTCAGATCTTTGTGAACAAACTTATTTCCTTCGCGCCCTCTGTAAATGATGAAGAGAATCAGGAAAAACTAGCCAGTTATGATTGGATACTGGAAGATAAGAGAGGTAGGAGAATTGAATTTTCTGAATTTGAAAATGAAGTTATCGTAGTCAATTTCTGGGCAACCTGGTGTCCTCCGTGTATTGCTGAAATGCCAAGTTTCCAGGAAGTCTATGAGGATTATGGTGAAAAGGTGCGTTTTGTATTTATTTCCGGAGAACAACATCAAACCACTGATAATTATATGAAGCGTAAACGCTTTACCTTACCTTCCTATAAGATGCGCACAAAAGCTCCGGAACCAATGCTGGGTAAAACGTTGCCAACTACCTACGTGATCTCAAAATCCGGAAACATCGTTATTGACAAGGTTGGTTCTGCCGACTGGAACTCGGACAGTTTTCGAAGCACTCTTGATAAATTGCTGCAAGAGTAGTTATAATTTATTGAAGAAAGATTTTAAGAACTGCGGGTGAAACATGCTCTGCATGATTTTGATCTCTTCGGAAAATTTGGTTTCTTCATCTAGAAATCTAAAGATATTCTGGATACTGTTTTTCGTATAGAACTTAGTGAACAATGACTCACCAAGATCATTCCGCTTTTCCAAAACATCCAGAAATATTGCATCATACCGCTGAAATCTTTTGCTGAACAAACCTTGCGCCGGCTTCTTACCACTTTTGATGTTTGACAGTAACTTGCTTACTTTTCGTTCAGTACTCTTAAATGAATACCCAGAAGAAGCCTTTACCCAACCGCCGGCCGTTCCTATCTTCGTAATATATTTGGAATTGTGTTTATGGAAAGGGTAGTCGGTCATAGGAATTATGCCAGTTTCACTTTCAGTAATTTTATAATTATCGATTTTTAAAACTTCTCGAATATATTTTTCCAGTTGCTCATCATATACTTTTCCTTCAGTTAGGAAGGGAGTAAAAAAGGTGAACTCTATAAGAGCGGATTTAGTAGATACGGGCAGAATATAAGTGAAACAAGTACTGTTCCTGTACTTGACCCGATAATCCATCATAGTAAAGCGTTCAGGGTCAAATTGAACTTCCTGCGTTTCAATACTAATACCTTTAAAATGCTGGTATATTTTAGCGCATCCAGAATCATCTTTATATGAATGTGGTGGTCTGCTATCAAAAAA
>FUFK010746100.1_pt1 | contig 20470 bp, 36 predicted proteins | sample 1021851 | NCBI WGS metagenome assembly FUFK01 (sample SAMEA51879418, study PRJEB19060) | metagenome
GATGAATGTTGATCGCAAAAAAATTCCAAAACATCTTAGGTATCTGTCAAATCAAAAATTATTATTATTAATTAAATTATTTAAGGGTAGGTCTTTATGGATAAATTAAATTTCAAAAAAGGTACAAACACTAAATTAATAACATTTAAGGTTGATCCACAAACAAGTCAAAACTTAACTGCACTTAGAAACTTATACAGCAAAGAAGCAAACAGAAGAATCACAACAGGACAAATAGTGAAACAGCTTATCAATATACACTACGACAAAATTATAGGAGAGAATAATGAGTAGATTATTTAGAGACTGGGACGAAAAGTGCAATAACGAACCTGAATCTTTAACAGCTGAAGAAAAGCTAGAGAGAGCAGAATTTGAGTTACAAGTAGCACAGGACAATCATTTTGAAGCTGTACAAGAACTTTTAAATAACAGTCCAACTGCTATAATATTAAAAGACTTAAAAAAAAGGGGGTAAATATGTATTTAGAAGATTTTATCTATAACGATAAAGATACTTACAGAAATAACTTTGATCGTTGGTATTGTGCTAACTCAATGGAAAGAGAATGTTACAAAGAACCAAAACTATCTGAGGAAAAAGCAAAAGAGGTCTTTCAAAAAATTTGGGGATACAAAAAATTTGAGAACACTGTCTTTGTCAATTGATATGTTAGAAACAAAAATTGTTGAAGTAGAAAAAGAATTAGAACAAGCTAGAGAAAAAGCAAAAAATCTACAAGATGAATTATTTCTATTAAAAGTTGAATACAATCGGCTATTAGAAAAACTTACAAATTAGTCTTTGCTTTTCTCAGATTGATACATGATATTCAATCCAGCTAAAGTACAAAGTCTATTCTTTTCATCTAAACCCTTGTCGGTCAATATATAACTTTGACCATCAAGTTTGATATATCCCTTTGTTATGAGATCAGTCAGATGATCGCTTGGTATAGAGTCACCAAACATAATATTTAAAATACCACCTAATCTTTTTGTTTGTGTTTTACTAAGTGCCATTCAAACCTTTATACATGACTCCAATCTTGACCTTGAAATAGTAAAGCTTCAGCTTCTCTTCTTCTAATTAAGCCTTCATTTACTTTACCACCAGCTTTGTTCCATCGCTTGATTTGTTCAGGTACATTTTCAAAGTCTTTTGCATTTAATACTTTTAACATAGTTGATGCATTTAGGTTTGCACCACCTAAATTAAATGTCCAACTTACAAGTGCATCAAACATACATTGGTCAATATCAACTGTAACAGCTTTGTTGACTTCATTTTCATACACATCAATATCTTCAAGTAATAATGCTTCTGCTCTTTCATGTGTNATGACCATGCCNTCTGNAACTCCATGTGTACTNCCATATCCAATTGTCCAAACACCAGCAGCACATTTGTAGCTTTCTAATCTACAACCTTCAAACTTTTTNATTAAACTTATNCCTTCTTGTGATATTTCCATATTATTCACCCCATGTTCCATCATCTCTGACTTTAGCAGTTTTTTTACCACCCCAATACTCAACTGCGTGTCCTTCATCAATAAGAATCTGACAAATGCTTTGATTATTCTCTGTATATGGTATGCCCAAAATTCTGCCATATTTACCTTTACCTAGTGATTGCACTTTAAAAGAGCCAACACATAATTGTATTAATCTATCTTTAGCTTTAAGACCTAAAGCTTTTTCTTCTAAGTTTCTTGTTCTTGACTCAGGCGTATCTATACCTGCTAGACGAACTCTTTGTTTGTGGAGTTTTACATCAAAACCTAGATCAAGCACTACATCTATGGTATCTCCATCTACTACCCTGTCTAATATTGCGTTATAGACAAATGGTGTAACGCTTTCAGACATAACTACTGTTTAGCCTTCCATATGTTTAATGCACATAATTCAAGTATTTTGTATAACTTTCCAATCATGGCATCGTCTTTAGGTGTAGGAGTTAAAGCACATATTATTGAAGCTGCACAAACAACCCCTGTGATTATTCCTAACCATTCCCCTATAAATCCAAACATAAAAACCTCCTTTTAATATTGGAAATACTAATTCTAGCAGATTATTNGGCTTCTTTGTCAATTGTTACTTTTCTNTAGTAAACAACGACATCTTTTAATTCTGTAATATATCTCTTNATTTCTTGCATATTNTAAGCCATGACTTCGTAATCAGGGATTGTCATAGCNANAAAAACCAACTCNCCNTCTTGCTCTTCTATAAAAGCTAATTGNTCTTTGTAGTTTTCAGGTGTTACTACAATCCACATTGGTTCTTGTAAATNAATCTCTCTAGGCATGATAGGTTGTACTATCTTCCTTTCTATTGGNTTTGCTGATACTTCTATTTGTTTAGTCGGTATCAGACTGCAATTGGAGACCATCATCAAGATCATCAACATCACTGCTGATCTGTTCAATGTTTTCCATGATATGTTTTGTTCCATTATTTATTTTCCTTTGCATTTCTACTGGGTCTGCCAGTATTTTTGCAGATAGTTCATAGTTTTGTATAAATTGTGTATATCTATTGAGTTCCCTTTGTGCTGCTTGGCTTTTTAAAGATAGTTCGTTCATTTGTTGTGTTTGCAGTTCAAAATCNGCTTGTATNGACTTNATTGCTTCTTCNTGTGTTGCTATTGCACCTTCTAANGCTTTATTNTTAGCTTTNAGNGTNATATTTTCTTGATAAAGGTAATAACCACCAAAACTNAGCACTAAAATNATACCNATCAANATTTGTTGCATNANATGTCCTCAATTATNTAATTTAANCCTGATGCACTTCTATATTCAATNAATCTATTGTTTTCGTCACGAAATTTAAGATGTTTTTCTTTTTGCACTAAGATTTTTTTNGAAATATATGATTTGTCATCTNAATCACCATATTCTTTGTTGAAAGATACTGTAATTTTATATCTTGTGGTAAATAAACTAATAATCCAGTCAATTACCTTTTTTAATTCCATGTGTACACCTGTAACTTGTCTTTTTTACCTTTAGCTTCTATAGGTTCTAATGGTATTAGATCAAATTCTAATGCATTTTGCGTACTTTCGCCAATAAGTAAGTCAACACCAGCACCTTTTGTGCCTGATTCTAGTCTAGCAGCTACATTTACTGCATCACCTATAGCTGTATAGTCAAATCTTGTTTCTGATCCCATATTTCCAACAACTGCATGACCTGTATTTATGCCAAGACCTATTTGCACTGGATTTATACCTTTTTTTTGTAAATCTTTATTTAAAACACGCATATTATTTTGTATTTCTAATGCACATAACAAAGCTTTCTCTTCATGTTTGTCTAAATCAAGTGGTGCATTGAATATTGCCATCATTGCATCACCAATATACTTATCAACCATACCACCATACTTTTGTACTGCTGTTTGTTGTGCAGTCAAACATTTATTCATAATATAGGTTACTTGTTCAGGCTCTAATTTTTCTGATAATGAGGTAAATCCTCTAACATCACTAAATAAAAAAGTGCAATAACGCTTCTCACCACATAATTTAAGCAATTCAGGGTTATCTTGTAGTCTTTTTACCTGTCTTGGGTCTAAATAATGCTCAAATTGTTTCTTTATTTGTTGTCTAAGCTTGTATTGTTCTCTAAATCTTACATAAAAAGCAGTAGAACCACTTATAAATTGTGAAATCAAAGACCATGTTACATCTATTAGTAAACTTTTTTGTATAAGATAGTAACCAAGAAAGCCTGTAGAACTCATTAAACCTAATCCTAAGACGATTCCCCATGTTATACCTAATCGTATCAATAGAAGCCAAATAAGGCTTACTGAAAGCAAAAATAAAGCTATTTCAACTGCCAATGCATAATCAGGTATATATGGACTATCTTGGATCAAGATTGATTCTGCTAATGCAGCTTGTATTTTGTGTGGTTCTAGCAATCCAACTGGTGTTGCAATCTGTGGCATGACACCATTAGCTGTCACACCAACTATAACAAACTTACCATTGACTTCCATTTCTTGTAAATCTGTTTGAGGAGTATCAACCCAACTAATCCATTTTCTACCAAGACTATCTGTTTTAACTGGTGGTATTCCTCGTATTGATATTTCCTCTATACCATTATCATTAGTTTTTATAATATAAGTTCTAATGTTAAAAAGTGCTTTATATATTTGTGTACCAAAGCTAGGTATCCATTCATTATCAGGTGTTTTAACTAATAGAGGTATTCTTCTTACAAGTTGATCTATATCTGTGGGTGCAATAGCTAAACCCTGTAGCGTATGATTGGATAAGAGAGAAAGGTTCTGCTTCACACCCAAACTGATTATACCACCATTATCTTCTCCTTTTACAACTGTTCCAGTAGCTTTTGGATAGTTACCTTTACCATCTTCAAACATAGCAATAACAGATGGTGCATAACCTAAAGACCTACCAAATTCTATGTCACCACCAAATCTGTCAGCTTGTGGAAAAGATATAGCATATCCAACACCTAAAGCACCCTCACCTAATATATCTAATGTAATCTCTGCTAGTCTTTGTCTAGGTAATGGATAACCACCCTCTCTTTCTACATCTTCTTCAGTGATATTTAATATTACAAAGTTACCTGATGGTTCGTACTCTTTTACAAATTTATCAAAGGTTCTAAGTTTTATTAATTCAGTTGGTGTGCTTTGAAATATAAGTGGCAGTGATAATACAACCAGCAAAGGTATAAATAATTTATATTTCATGATTCTTGCCTGATTGTAATTACATTACTGCTACCACCATTGATTCTGACAACACGAGATACACCATTTTGTACGATTATTACTGTGTATGATCCATCAGTACCAAGATCAAGCTGTACATTTGCTTGGTTTGATATTCTTTGCATTTTTACAATTTCACCTTGTACAAGTGTAATAATCCCTGTTTCTGTGTCTTGACCAACTTTTGTGCCACTTATATTTAATGCAGATGCAAGTTGTAATTGATCTTCTTCTTCTTTAATTGCCAAAGCATCTAATACATCTAAAACATCTTCAAGAAAATTACCATCTGCAAGATAATCTATGTCTAGTTCTGTAAATTCTAAATCATCATCTTTTAAAAAATCTTCTGATAAAGGGTCATAATCAAGACCATTAAAATCAAGAATGCTGTCTGTTGCATTTGTATAAACAACTTCTTCTATAATTTCTTTTTCTTCAGGTGGCGTAACAATTAATAAATTATCAATGTCACTCAAAGATAAATCTAATATTGCAGGTTTACTTGGTGCTGATTCAAACACACTTACTGTTGTAGCTTCAAATGGTTTATTGAGTATGACACTTCCTGTACCTGTTACAACCTCTATTTCGCCACTAGATAGACCTAATGCATCAGGAAGTAATATAATTAAACTTCTACCTAATTCATCAACTGTAGCTGTAAAATCAGTTCCACGAATAGCTATGTTTGCTGTAGGAGTTTTGAGTTTGATGTTTTGCTTATCAATGCGATTAAGATTGCCTGTAATGAATCTAGTCGTTCCTAGTGCAAAGGTAAGAGCCATTTTGGACTTACTTGGATCAGGATCATATATGTATTCGTCAATCAGCAATTGACTATGTTCTGTAAGCTTGACAGTTGATTCATCAAGAAACTTGATAGCCATACGACCATTAGTTGTTATGGCTTCGTCATTAGTTTGAATACCTAATTTNAGTTCAGCAGTGTTTACTTCTGCATCTCTAACAATTTGTGCTAGACCATTTAGTTCAGATATATCTCCAATATCAGCAGGAAGTGGTTGTGCCATTAGCGTCATTTTGAATGACGCAAACAGTACCATTGTTACCATTTGATATAATTTTAAGCCAGTCATTATCTAATGTACTTGATTGTGTAATATTAAAAGTTCTTGAACCACCTGTATGATCCAAATAAAAATACCCACCTTGATAACCACTACCTGAAAAATTAATAGTGTTATCAGAACCATCTATGTCCATATAATTTGTACCTAAATCATAATTAACACTTGATGTTACTGTGTTATTAGAACCATTAATAATCCAATCTAAATCTAATGTAGATGCTATTGCACTTGTTGCTTGATTAAAAGTAAATGTGTTTGAACCACCTGTAACTTGTACATTTACATCAGAAGTATCTGCACTATAAGTATTTGTTGGGTCAGTTTGCATAGTAAATGTGTTGCCTGTACCAGTAAATTCAAAAAACCCAGTATAAGAATCTGCTGTAATATCACCAAGAAACTTATTTGTAGAACCTATTTGATTTATGTCTAAAGTCATTGAGTCACCTCTAAGACCTAAAGCTGTTAATGTTCCAGCAACAGAATTGAGACCACCAATAATATTCCCACTACCTGCAATTTGTTCTAAATCTACAGAAGAACTATTTCCTGCAGCTTGACTTACATATATTTCGTTGTCCGATGCGACTGCAACAAAACTGATGAAAAACAACGAATATAAAAAATATTTATTCATATTTCCAATACCCTCGTTGATAACCAATATTTACTATATCTAATAATGCACTTTCTATTGCCTTTTGTAAAGCAATTGTGCCACTCTCGTTCTCTGCTCTACCCATTTCTATTTCTATTAACTCTGTACCAGCTTCAATAAATCTAAAAACATCTTGTGCAGAGCCATGACTGTAGATTGTTTTTGTTTTAGTTTTTTCTACAAGTATTTCACCTGTGTTCACACTTATCATTCTTAATGAGATTGTTACATTGTCTGTTCTATATATTTCTGATGTACCTATACCTAAATACCTTGCACCCATACCACCTGAAGTAAGATTTGTTTCATAAGAAACAATTGCACCTTGCATCAATACACCTGCAAAAAGCAAAGGCATAAGAGATGAATCAATCTTGTTTCCATCTTCATCAACCAATTGTTCTCTTGTGCTTCTTATAAGTTGTCTTTCTTTCGTTAGATTATCAAGACCTACTCTTTCTACAACAATCCAAAAATCACCTTCTGCTGTTTCTTTCAGTGCTTTTATCAACAGGTTTTCAGGTGCTTGTGTTAAAGCTGTAGAAAACAATGCAAACTCGCTGTTGCTTTTTCTTTGTCCTGTTTGATCTGTAAATGAGTTGCCATAGACTGCAACTACTGGTTTTATAGTAGGTTTTTGTACGCTTCTAAGTGCTTCACTAGATAGTAAATCTTGTGGTTTATCTAAATCCTTACTTGGAAATCTAGCGTTATAGGTATCGTCTGATATGTCTAATAAACTGCAAGAACTAAAAACTAAAGTCACCAAGAGGTAGCTGTATGATTGTTTCATTACCATCGGCATCTACGACTGTTAGTGTTATCATTCCATCTTCAATTTTGTAAGATATTATATTACCTTCTAATTCAAATGTTCCTTCTGTTGATTGACTCTCGCCAAACATATTATTGACAATTTGTTGTGCTATTTTTGCATATATACGACTTTCTAAACTACGAATAAATCTAGCAAGTGTAGTGTTTTCTTTGTCTCTTTTTATTTGATCTTGCAGTGCTTTTAGTTCTTCTTTTATCGTCATTTCACGAGTGTGCGTTTGTGAATCTATAGTTAGATAATGTGAACTTGTACCAACACCACTAAATGATGGTGATTTGAATTTGAAAGTTATAGTATCGGCACTAAGATTGACAGCAATTATTCCAAGAATTAAGATTGCACCTATAACAAATGCAACCCAAATAATTCTAAGTCTTTCTATTTCTCTTTCTTGTATTTCCTTTTTTGTTTTCTTCTTTTTTACCATCGTCTAATACCTCTTTGTTTTTGTTTTTCAAAACAGTATTAACCTTTGTTTGTAATCGTATCATATCTTGGTCTAGTAAGCGAAGTTGGTCAGTAAGCCTTATGATTGTGGTTTTCATTTCCATGACTGCTGGATCAATCACTTTGTTGATAGTTTGCCAAACATAATATACAAAATATCCAAGACCTACGACCATAACGACAGGGAATCCAAAGTCTGCTATCAGTTGTGCAACACTAATCTCTTCTTGCATCTATCTTGCCATCTTCTACGAAGTTCTCTGCTCTTGCTATCCTATCTAGGTCAGGTGGTAAATTTAATGCACTTGAAACGCTTGTATCAATTCTTATGATGTCGTTATTCATTATTGATGCTCTTGTAATCAACATTTTAGTGATGGCTTTTGTTGTTTTTATTTCATCAACCAAACCTTCCATAAGTTGTTTCATCACAAGAAATATAAAGTAAGCCATAACTAATGCACCTGCTATTGGTACACCAACCTCTGCAATGAGGTTAAAGACTTCCATTACTTATCTTCGCCTTTGAAACTCTTAGATGCTCCTGAAGTACCAGCATAAAGTCCAAACCATGCAGCACCTGCACCCACGACCACAGATATAAGACCTGATTGTTCAAAGTTTGGTTCTTCTAAACCCATAAACCACATTACTGTTGTGTATAACAGTATGATGTAAACAGTTAAGAATGCTCTTGGAAAGATACGCCATGAATCTACAGCTTGTGCTAAATGTATCCATTTTTGATGTGGATTGACATTTTTAACATCTTCTAGTTCTCTGATCTTATCTTTTAGTTCACCGATCTCTTGTATCATAGCCATGAACTTATTTAAGTCCATTTCTACTTCATTTCTATCCATGTCGCCACCAAAACGACCACTTCCCATATTATCCATAAAAACCTCCTTGTTTATCCATATGGATTGCTTAAATCTATATCATCTTCTATTGACGACACAAAACCTGTATCAATAAATGTTAAAAAAGAATTAAGTTCTAATTCTTTAGTACTATAATATGCACTTATCCAACCTTGCACAACACTGTCGTTGACATCTTCAATCTCAACAAAATCTGTGTCAGATGTATCTTTTGTTAAATAATTAAATGTTATATTTTGTTTTGTAACAGTCAGCGTATTACTAGAGTTTGCTGTTTCGTATGCATTAATAGTGTATTCAACTTCAGACACTAATTGTTTGCCACCTTCAATAATTTGTTTTGACTTTATTACATTCGGTGTAAATGTTGCTGTATATCTTTTTAAAACTGCCATAATTAACTCGCACTGAACTTTATAAATCTAGCATCTGCTGATCCTATTTGTAAAGAATTAGCATTTCCTTGCCCATAAATAAATAAATTAACAGTGCCAGTGCCTGTGTATCTGAATGCTAAAGGAATATTTGTTGTGTCAGCACTAGAAGTTAATCTACTTTCACTTATCAAACCCATCATTTTTTCAAGATCAGGTGTTACATATCTAAATGGACTTGATGCATTATCTGTGAGTTTTGTTGTATCAGTACCACCTGATGTAACTGTTGTGTTTATCTGATTTGAAGCACTAGCACCAAAAGTACCATCAGAGAATAACAAGCTTATTGTTTTGACCTCACCTGTACCACCAACTAATCTAACATAACCAATATAAAATCCTGCACCAGTGCCAACACTTGTGACATGAGCATAGCGTTTACTATTATTATTAAAATTGCCAATTGCACTACCATTCACTAATCCACCATTTGAAGCTAAAACTAAATCAGTCACATTTATTTTTGCTGCTGTGACATTTGAAGCTGCAATTTTATCTGTTGTTATTGCATCTGAAGCTATTAGACTTGCTGTAATTTGTCCTGCAGCAATCTTTGCCGTAGTAACAGCATCTGCGTTTATCTTATCTGTTGTGATGGCATTTGATGTGATTTTATCTGCAGTAATTGCATTAGAAGCAATTTCCGTAGCTGTAATTGTGCCACTTACAATATTTGCAGCAACGATTGCGTTTGCAGCAACTTTATCTGCTGTAACTGCATCTGCATTTATTTTTGCAGCTGTGACAGCATTAGTTGCTATTTCTGTTGCAGTTATTGTACCTGCAGCTATCTCACTTGCAGTAATAGCATTTGCACTTATTTTTGCTGTTGTTATTGCGTCATCACCTATTTTTGTTGTCGTGATTGCACCTGCAGCAATTACATCACCTTGGATTGCATCTACTGCTATTTTTGCATTAGTAACTGCATTACTTGCTATTTTAACTTCTGTTATAGCATCATTAACAATGTCGCCTACATCTACATTTGTAAAATTACCTGTTGCACTACCAACAAAATCAGAATGCACATCTGAATGATTGACAGACCTTACCCAAAAGAAATAATTTGTACCTGCTGTTAAGCCATCTTGTTTACCAAATACAACAGTAGTTTTTTTGCCATTAGCACCATAAATAGTATCTACTAAATGAGTATCATCTGTGGGTGTTGTATCAGATGTTCTTCTATAAATTTTTGTGGCTTTGAGATCAGGACTTGTGGAATTTGTCCAAGATACGACTATGTTAAATGGTTGACTTGTAGAAGCTGTAAGACTTGTTGGTGCAGCAGGTGCATCAGTCGGTGCAGATATAGTAATGTTGACTGCACTTGTATATGCACTTGCAACGCCATTGACATCTATATGCCTTGCTTTCACATTGTATGTTTTACCTACAACAACATTTGGTAGAAGAGCAACAGAGACACCTTTTCCTACAGTGAAGTCAGATGTATAAGAACCATCAGTTGATAGCTTATAGGCGACCTCTGTAAGCGTGACCTTATCACTAGAGTTGTTTGTCCAACTTGCTTTTATATCTACTTTTGTCGTAACACCATCTTTGTTTGTTTGTTGTGCAAGAGATAAATTAGAAGGTGCTGTGACACTGTAATCACCTGTATCAACATCACTTCCTTCTGATTGTCCTGTNGTNTAATCATTNGTNGCAAAATCAAANACNNNNGATGCANCTTCTTTTAAATCAAGCCTTGCAACAAAAATAGGTGAATCTTCGTCACCTTGATTTTCAACATCAATGCCTATTACTTGAAAAGCTTTTTGTGAAAAACTTAATCTTTCATTAGTCACATATACCCAATCGTTAGGTTGAAGTTGTAAGAACTTTAATGAAACTCTACAAGAAATCATTGTAGATTGTCTTTCATAATTTAAAGCTATCCTTCCAAGTCGTTGAGCCATAGTTGAAGAAGTAGTAAATGGTAATTGCAATTCCATTTTCTTTACATAATTAGCAGTGCTTTCTCCTGTTGGGGTGTCTGCATTTAAAAAAGTTGTGCTTTGAAAAACAGGTGCATCTGCCGAGACAAAATCTAAATCTTTATCTATATAAACTGGTTTTACAGAATTGTGTAATGATCCTGAGTTAGGTTTTGTAGTTACACTAATTGGCTCTAATAAATCATCATCAGTAATTGTCAATGTTGGACTTTGAGAAGCACCTGCAAATAAATTAAATTTACCATTAACATATGACATTGACCCTGCCATACTTGATAAGACACCACCTATAACATCAGAACCACTTGCACTAAAATCAGAAAAACCATTTGCTGTATATCTTGTTTCTGTGGAAGAACCATCTGCAAGAGTAACATTTTGGTCACAGGTATTAGCTGCACTAGAAAAACCACCTGCATTTGTTGTGTCGTTTATTTCGTCAGATTTAGCTTTTAAACCATATGTTGTATCAGTTAAATAATCTCTAATAATTAGTGCAGGATTTGATCTTTGTAAATCAGTTGTTGCATTTGCATTTGTTCTTGGATCAAAAACATTTTTACCTTTTACTTTAAATGATATGGCAGGAATACCACCACCAAATTTTTCATTATCAAAAACCATTTGCATATATACATAAGAACAACCAAGAAATTTGTCGTTAGTACCCATAGAAGAAAGTTGTGCATTCATAAAACCATCTACAGCAGTTTGTGTACCATCTTGAAATGTAAAACGCATAAGTCTACCACTTCCAAAATTGTTATCGTTATCTGTGTTTGTATATTCGCTATTAGTTACTGTATGAACAGTTGAACCACTTATAGTGCTTGTTGTAGTTGTTAAGTCAATATCATTTGCTCTTATAGATGTTAATTCTTCTATAGCATGACCAGAAATAACACAAACTATATGCAATAAAAAATTATCTGTACCTGTAGTCTCAATATGTGCAATAGTGCCACCAACTCTGCATTGCCCATAAACAATCTGTCTAGGTGCAATTGAATCTCTGTTCATAAATTTTGAACCAAAGTTGGCAGTTATAGACCTACCACCTTTACTCATGATACTACCAATAAATGATAAAGCACTTGATATTGAAGCTGATGCCATAGCACTTCCTTTCAAAGATTCTAGTGCTTTCATGAACTTACCACCCTTACCTAAACTTCCAAAAGCACCCAAACCTTGTGATACTAAGAAAACTACAACAAAAGTTTTTATCGCATTTTTAATATGCTTCATGCGATTCTCCAAACATTAAGAATATTACATTCAGATAAAGGCTTGACACTTATGCCATCATCTGCAGGTCCAAGAATGGCATATCCATCACAAATACCAACTAATTGTGATTCTTCTTCAAAGACGACTAAATCACCTTTTGTAATAAAATTTTTATCTACCTTGTTTAGTTTTTTTGTTTTACAAGCTTTTGTAATACTTGCGTTAAGCGTACCACCATATTCTTTAATAGATTTCATTGCTGTCTCTTTGTTTTTCCATGATAAAGATTTTGGTATTAGGCTTTCACCTGTCATAGCTTTTATGATGCCATTTGAAAATTTGCAACAATCCCATGAACCCCATCTAAAGGGTTTATTCTTTTTTTCATCAACAAATTTATTGAAATGTATTTCCCAATCAATTTTTTTCTTCATCTTTGTTCTTGTTTGTTTCTTCTAATGGCATCACTTCTTGATCCACCACTACCTCCACCACCACCTGTGACTGATGATGATTTACCCCATACAATTTCTTTATCTTGTATTGATGCTATTCTGTTGAATGCTGTATCACCTGAATGTAAAAAGTTTTGTGATTCTTTTGTGTATCTTAGATTTGATGGTCTGTCTAAATCTATCAATCTATTTTCTGCATCTATTGCAATAGTTGCACCTTCAGGATCATCTGCAACAGTTAATGCAGTCATTCTTCCTTTGAATATTGTCACCACACCTGCAACCTCATTAGTACCACCCATTACATATCCTAAAAAAATAGTCACAAATCTATTTTGATAATTTTCTGTAAGTGCAATATTTAAGACAGTAGAGTCCATACCATTTAAAGAAATAGATATTCCTTGTGACGACAAATCTATATTCTCTTGGGTTTCACTTATAGCAAGTAATTCACCAGCACCTGTGTATGTTTCACTGTTGATTGAAAGATCATCTGTGCCTGTCCAAACACGAACATCACCACTATCAAATTCTGCTTTGACAGCTAAGAATAAAGCTTGTTCATCTGCACCTAAACGATTGACAATAGAACTATCTAATCCTTGTCTTGTAGCCATTTAGATTACCTCAATACACGAAAAAGATATTCCATAGTTTGATATATTATCTGCATTCCAATTGACTTCATTTGTAGTAAGTCGGAATGTACCTTTTGGATTTGTAAAAACAACATAGTGACCTGTTGCTAAATCTGATCTGAGTTTTGGTTGAATTTGTACACCATAAAAGTCTTTACCTGAATCTGTTGTTAATGTTGCATCTTCTGTCACCATTACAAGTTGTGCAGGTTTAGATGTACTAGATGCCGAAGATTGTATCTGTAAATAATCACCTTTTTTTATAGTGCCTGTTGCACTATTTGTTGATGCTAATAAATTAAGACCTGTAGCACCTTTGACATTACTTCGCACTTTACAACTAGCAGTATTAGATTCAGTCGTTAAATCAGAATCTACAACAACTACAGTTGCACTAGTCACAGTAGTAACTTTATGTGTACCATTGTTTTCTTCATTTGTTGCACCTGTTACAACAATAAAATCACCTACTTTTGTGCTTGAAAATGTAGATGATCCTGCAGTAATAGTTGACCCACTGAATGACAATTGTACTGATGTGTTATTAGTTCTAAGTTCTGATGTTAAAAAAGCAGTTGAATATGTGCCAGTGTTTGTTAGTGCATCAGGGTCAGTAAATTTAAAATGATTGATTTGACCTTTTAGATTTAGTAAAAAGCTTTGCCAGTTGACAGCTTGATCTCTTCGCATTGGTGGTAAAGATACTTCAGCGTTCCAAAAGACACCATCAAATTCTTGTGTTTTAGTTTTGCCTGTATATGGTGATACAGTCATACCAATAGTTCTGAATAATGAAAAATTACTTCTAACAAAATTTGGTGAAGTAGGCATATCTATTAATTTAGCCACCTTGTAAAACCCTCCTAAATTGTCCACCTCTTGCTGCAGCTTCTGAGACAGATGCTTTTGTTACATCAGCTATTTGTGGCAACATACTCATAACCTCTGCTCTTACAGTTGGTACAACACCTGTTGCAAAATTGACAGATTGATTTATAACAATAGAATTACCACCCATAGCATTCTTACTGTTCATATTATTCATAATTCTACCACTAGTATTAGGAATAAATATCTCTGCACCTCTTTCACCTACGAGTGTAGGCACACCTTTTTGTACAGTACCTCCACCTGCTTTAGCTAATCCTATTCCACCACCTGAACCTCCTCCTGAACCACCACTACCTGTAAAAAATGTACCTGCACCAAATATTTGATTTAATATTGGATTGATAACTTTTAGTTGCAAAAATATAGATAAGATTTGTGCTACTAAGTTTTGTGCAAAGTTTTTAAAACTTTCTAATGCACTTTGACCATCTAAAAGAGAGTTGACTAAATCAGTGGAAAAAGCATTTGATGAATTTATTATTGCTTGTTTCAACTCACCATCAAGTTCAGTTGCTAATTTATTTGAATCGTTTGCTAATTTTTCAAAAGCTTCGCCTAGTTGTTTTTCCGACATAATTCCAAGTTCAGCTAATCTTTCTTCATTTTTTTCAAAGATTGCACCTAAATTTTCTTGTGCTATCCCTAATATTTTTGTGTCACCTTGAACTGATAAAAGATGTTTTTCTAATATTCCAAAAGCATTTGATAGTTGACCCCTTAATAAAATACTTTGTTTTACTTCATCATTAATTTTACTTTCTGAATCAGCTACACCATTATTAATATCTTTTAATTCTTGTTGTTTTTTTATTAAATTTGAAATTAAACTTTCTGTAACTTCAATACTTCTTTGTCTTGCCCTTGATTGTTCACCAGTTTGTCGCATTGAAAGAGGTTGAGTTCTTAGCGTTGCAAGTCTTTCATCTAATCTATCTAATTCATCTTGAATAAGAATTAAGTCCTGTGTTGTATCACCAGTTAAAACAATACCAAGACCTTCTCCTCTGCTTCTAGCTAGAAATCTTGCAAAAGTATTAAATAAACCTGCCATTGCATCAGATGCTTCTTTAAGTTCATTTGCAAGACCACCTTCCATAAGTTCATTTGTAAGAAGCTTAAATGCAATTTCCATGTTAGATGCTTTTGTAGATAAGTTATCCATTTTGCTTTCCATAGCTTCACCGAACTTTCTATTTAAGCTATTAATTAAAGCTTCAACAATAAGTTCAGCACCTTCTGCAGTTGCCCCGAAGTCACCTAGTTCCATTCTTGATAAACCTAGTTCTTCTTTAAGTCCACCAAATACATCAATACCTCTATCAGCTATCATATTAAGTTCTTCTAAACCTAATCCACCACCAGCAGACCTTTGTACTGTTCTTATTAATGCATTAAATACTCCTAGTTGGTCAGTAGATGTACTAGCTGTATCTGCAAATGTAGTCAACATTTGTTCTGTGGGTTCTATACCTGCAGATTTAAGTGCAATAAATGCTTGTGTTACTGTTTCTACCTGAAATGGTGTTTTTTGTGAAAATTCAAGTATTCTATCAAGAGCAACATCACCAGCTTCTATACTACCAAATACTGTATCTAAAGAATCTTTTAAATCTTCAAACATCATAAATGTATTTGCCATACGACTTATTGTTGCACCTAAAGTAACGATACCTGCAATTGCTGCTAATGCACCAACTTTCACTTCTTTTAAACTTCCTGCCATGCTACCAAAAGCAGCACCACCAGCAGCACCTGTAGTTTTTAATCTTCCTTGTATTTGTCGTAAATCTTTTTTAAGCTGTCTAGTATCAGCTTTGATCTCAATGACGAGTTGATCTATTGTTTTAGGAGAAGCCATTAGTCAGGGTATAACTCCATCATTTCTTCTAGTCTATCTTTGGTCATAGGTTCTTCAGGGTCTTTTGCACCATGAAACTGTTTGAATCCTTTGATAGCTAGATACATCTCACGAGGAGATAAGTTCCAAAAGTCAGTAGGTCTCATGTTCATCATACCAATGCAGATTTTTACATAATCTGCCCAGTTGATGCTAACAGGGTTCATGCTACTTGTTCTTTTTTTTTATCTTCCTCGTCTGAGTCGTTGTCGGTTANNGTTGCAGCTAAGAGTTTAGCTACTTCGGTTGATGCTACTACTATTCCTACTTCTTGAATAATAGAGCCTATCTTTTTGTCGTCAAAATCATTACCACCACCTCGTAGTGCATTTCTTAAAACAACAATTAATGTGCGAACTCGCACTTTAGCTTCAGCAATGGCAGTAGCTAATTCTAAAATGCCTTTATCTAGTTCGTCTTCTATTCTTACTAATGCATCTATTGTAAGTCTGCATTTGTAAGTTTCTTTGCCAAGTGTTAGAGGTATTTCACCCTTCAGTGGATTTGCCATCTGACTTTTCTCCTTTATCTAAAGTTGCGTTTGCAACTTGTATAGTTTGTATATTGTCTCTGTAATCTACACTTGTAGATAAGACTTTGGTTTCCTTGCCATCAATGTTGACTGTTTCACCAACTTTTACATTAGCTGGTAAAACAAGTGAACCTTTATATAACATACCATCAATTAGGCTTTTGTTATATTTGACCTTTACTTCCTTCATATTAGACTGCTGCAAATGTTATATAACCTGCAGATTCAAATGTGAATGAATAAGTCGCTTCACCATTGAACTCTCCTGCAAACTCCATACTTGCTATCATAAAAGAACCTGTATAAGTTCCTAAATCAGGAATCAAGAATTGAAAGTTTTTAAATGCAGGTGTTTGTGCAGATGAACCATCAGATGTATTTTGTTGTCCAGAAAATGTAGTTCTAACAAGTGCTTCTGCTGTAGAATCAGTAAATACTCCTGATCCTGTAACTGAAATACTGTTTACTCCTGCACCTGCTAATAAAGTTCGTGTACCTTCACTATCTTTATTAGTTATATCTACTGCTTCATCATTAAGAGTTATTGATGTTGATCTTAGACCACCGATTGTTACATAAGTAGAACCACTGGTGTTAATCTTCATTAAGACATCTTTACCTTTTTGTGCTGCCATATTTTTCTCCTATAAAATTAGTTTGTACCTAATATTATTGCTCGGAATCGCATGACTCCATGTCTAGTAACACCATCTGGGTCTCTCATTATATCACTAAATTCAAATCTGAGGTTTATCAGATTAAAACCTGTGACAGTTAAGTTTATATCATGCAATAAATCGTGAATCTTGTCCATTATTTCCTTTGTTTCTTTACTACCTTTGTATTGTGACCAAATGTGTATATTGATAGTGTATTCACCACCANTAAGATCAACTGTGCTGTAATCTATTGCAGTTTCTTCACCTAAAGCAATGAATGGATAGGTATTACCNTCAATTACTTCATCATAAACACCACAGGACAAAGTATCAGTTATTGCACTAACATTAAGTGCTGTATATATAGCACTTTGTAATTGAAACTGACCAATACTCATTTGAGTACACCTTTTTTAAACATTGCGTGTATTTTTCTACGATTTTGTTCTAATGCAGGTTGCATGAATGGTCTTTCTGTCATATTAGTTGTGCCAAATTCTAAATGTGCAGAATAAGGTGCTGCTGATATTATTTGACCTACCACACTACCATCTGCTTTTTTGTCAACATTCATTGTGATTTGACTTACTAAGAAACCTGTATCACTTGCAGGTGGTTCATTTGGTGCTGATGCTCTATGTGATCTTCTAGGTTCATATTTTTGATAAAGAATACCTGTGCCACCTTTAGTTATACTTTCTTTTGCTGTATTTTGTACCATTAAACTTGCACGAGTGACATAAGCTTTNACTTTATTATCTTGAAGCTTTTTGTTTAATTTTTTGTTAAAAGCATCTAGGTTTTTAATTTTAAGATCAACACTCATATGGCAACACCTTCAGCACATAAGAGTTTCAAAAATCTATCTCTTTCATCTACATTTATGATGCCTTTTATGTCAAACAATCTGCTTCCAAAACTAATACGATGGTTTGTAGATATATTGTCCATATAACGAATTGTGACTTCGTGTGTGACCTTTTCTTGCACTATCCCTTGTCTATAGGTGCTATCAGCTTTTAGTGGCTTAATATTGGCGTAAATAAAAGTTACTGGGGTGTATGATTGTGAGATACCACCACCTGCATCACGAGTATTTGTAGCAGTTTCTACCTTAACTCTATAACGCATTTTGCCAATAGAGTTAGACATTTATCCCAAAGCCATTAAAGATGATGAACCTAATCCTCTATGTANNACATATGGTGCATACAATGATCTAAGCATGGGTGGATAAGGTAATTTAGCATCATACATATCTCCTCTATGTTCATATAGATATGCTATGTGTTGTAATATGCCTAGTCTTAGTGGTTCAGGCACATTATATTGTGATGTGTAACCTGCAACATATTTTACTTCTATTGCATTTGCTACTCTAAGTGCTGTAGGAAAAGTCTCGCCTGTTCTAAGCACGATTCTTGCAGGTTCTCGTGAATTGTCTAAATAATATTTAGAAGCTGCAAATGTTGTCTCTGTATCAGCATCATCAAAAGTTTTTACATGACTAACAGAAACCACTGGACTTCTAGGTAATACGACATAGTTTTTGTAATAATTTATATATGGACCTGTCCTCATGCCTTCCCATAAAGGATCATCTACATCTTCAAAGGCATCTAAATGTAAAACTAAGGTTTGTGTCATTAAGGCTCTACCAGTGTGTTCTTCACAAAACCTTCTAGCTGTTTCTATGAATGGTCTTATGATTCTTTCATCTGTAGAATCATCAACTCGTAAGTATTCTTTTACTTCTTGTAAAGTTACAGGTTCGGTAGTTGGTGCTGTATTTACTGTCAAACCTGCCATTAGTAAAATGCTCCAATAATCTGTGCAGCTATAATTAGAGCATACAAACCCCATATCTGTTGTTCTAAACGAATGAATCGCTTAGAACCTGATTCCATTCGCCTTTCTATGTTTTCATAGCGTAACGCACAAATTTGTTCGTGTAGTTCAAGTTTGCTTGTATCAGTTGGGTTTTTTGTCTCCATTATTAGCACTTTCTTCCTCATCTTCCATTGGTTCAGGAAGATTGTCTTTTAGTTGTTCCATGTAATGTGCTATAAGTATGTCAGCTTTTTCTACTTCAAAATTTGCGTTTGCAATAATATCACTCTTGCTTTTTTGCACGACTGACATTTTATTAAAGATCAGCTTACTATCTTCAGACATATCATCTACAAGATACTTTTTACTTACATCAACATCATCAACTTTTTCAGTCATTGTAAGAACTTGTGGTTCTTCGTTTACTGTATTATCTTTAGCTTCTGCCATAATTAATTCTCCTAATTAAAAGTATTAGTCTATCACTATCTTTTCAATGTTTCTATTATAAACCTGCAGCTTCATTAAATGCTTTCTTTGCGTTCTTAACTGTTGTTGTCCATACTGTTGTTGCTATACCTTTTATTTCATTTGATTCACTGCTTACATCTGTATCTGTATGTGTCCAAGAACTACCATCATACGATGATGTNACACATTCNAGTACTCTTCTATGAAAAGACCTTGTNATTTCTACACCATCTTCTTTNATAACTGTAGCTGTTCTTANTTGTATATTNTTATGNTCTCCAACAATTTCTATTTTGTCTTCAATCACTTCTTTTGTTATTGCCATTTTTTTCTCCTTATGGTCTGTACCTAGAATCCACTAGGTATATTGGTTAAATTAAATAAAATATGTAAATTGTCCTGTTAATTGAGTGCTGTCAGTTAAATCTGTTAATCCAACATACTCTCTACTTGCACTTGCTGATTTTTTAGCCCACAAATAAGCTTTACTATTTCCTTCAAAAGCTTGTAATCCTATTGATATGTAATTAGTTGCCATTCCTACAAAATAAAGATTTGTTAAATGAACAGTATCAACACTTGAAGAAATAGTAAAAGGAAACCCACTTAGTAAAATATAATTATTACCAAAAGTACCTTCGGTGCTTAAATTAAGATTAAACTGACAGTTTACTTGTCTTCCTATTTTTGTATAAGTTCCTTGTTGTGTAGAATAAACCTGTCCACTTTGAGTATCACTACCTATTAATACTGGAGTCCAAGTACCTTCTTC
>FUFK010046341.1_pt1 | contig 20461 bp, 20 predicted proteins | sample 1021851 | NCBI WGS metagenome assembly FUFK01 (sample SAMEA51879418, study PRJEB19060) | metagenome
TATTAAAATCGATGTCTGATGTATGTGTACATACAGTATCTAAAAAAAACCTATCATGAGATACTACAATGACTGTATTCTCAAATTCATTAATAAAATTAACAAGCCACTCTACAGTTGTATAATCTAGATCGTTTGTTGGCTCATCCATAATTAACACATCAGGATTACCAAAAAGACACTGAGCAAGAAGAACTTTCACTTTCACTTTCTGATCAATATCGCTCATGGATAAATTATGTATTTCCTCAGAAATTCCAAGACTCGAAAGAAGAAAAGCGGCGTCAGCGTCAGCATTCCAGCCATTCATTTCCTCAAAGGAAGCCTGAAGCTCCCCTACTCTTTCAGCATCTTTATCAGAAAAATCTTCTTTTGCATAAATTGAATCAATTTCACTTTTTAAATCAAATAATTTTTGATTACCAAGGATTACAGTTTCAATAACTGTTTTATCATCATACCTATTATGATTTTGTTCTAATACAGATAATCTTTTACCAGGTTCTAGAAAAACAGATCCTGTATTAGGTTCAAGATCTTTTGATAAAATTTTCAAAAAAGTAGATTTTCCAGCACCATTAGCGCCAATAATACCATAACAATTTCCAGGAGAAAAAGTTATATTTACTTCATCAAAAAGGATTCTTTTTCCGAATTGCAAGGATAAGTTAGAAACTGATAACATAAATATGCGCAAAAATAGTAAGTTGAGAATTTTTAAACTAATATTAAGTACCTTTATTTTTTGGTTTTTAATTTCTTGTAACCAGGAAAATTTTAAAGAGGATTTCTATTTAGGTGGTGAAATTATCAACCCATCTTCTCGCTTCGTAAACTTTTATTACAATAATGTAAAAATTGATTCAATTGAACTTAATTCTGAAAATAAATTCTTTAAAAAAATAGAGAATATTAACCCTGGGATATATCGAATAGAACATTTACCTGAAAATCAGAATATTATTATTGAAGAGGGAGATAGCTTATGGATAAGAGTTAATGTTGAAGATTTCCAAGAATCACTAACCTTCAGTGGAAGAGGTTCATCAAAAAATAATTTTTTAGTCGATATTAATAACATGGATGCATATGAGAATGAATACCTATCACAATATTATGTCGAAGAAAGTAATATTTTTAAAAAAAAAATAGATTCTTTAATGAATGAAAAACTTAAAATCTGGGAATTATTTAATAAAAGTGTTAATCAAAAAAAACTATCCACTAATATAACTAAATCGAGTATTAAATATAACTATTATAATAAACTGGAAAGATATGCAATTCTAAGAGGTGCAAACTGGACTAAGCGTCAAAAGGAATCCTACTTCGATTATAGAGATGATATAAATTTAAATGACAAAGACTTATCACTTTTTGATCCTTATGTTACTTTTTTGATGAATTATTTCAATGAAAAGACACTAGACAGTGGTAAAGTTTATTCCTACGAAAAAAATAACACTGATTTTAACATAAAAAAACTGTTAATAATTGATTCACAAATTGATGATCCTTATTTAAAAAATAATTTAGCAAGAGCAACTGCAATTGAAGAAATTTTAAATTTTAAAAATAATAAATTCCATGATGAATTTATTGACTACTTCAGCTATGTAAACAGCTCAGACAAATATTTATCTGAAATTATTAAACTATATGAGGACATAAAAAAGATGCAAACAGGAAATCTTTTACCTGAAGTAAGTTTAATTAATTATCAAGGAAAAGTAAGAATGAGCTTCAATGAGCTTAAAGGCAAAAAAACACTTATATATTTTTGGTCTCAGACACAAATGGATCATTATAGGAGAACCATAAAAAGAATTGAAGAATTAAAACAAATTTTTCCAAATTTTCGTTTTGTTGGAATTTGCATCCAACCGTATACAGATATGGTAATTCAAGCTCAAAATATATTAAATCTTGATTTATCTGATCANTACTCATTTAAAAATTTTGAAGAATCAAGCAAAAGCTGGGTTTTAACTTTTTTAAATAAAACAATTATAATTGATCAGAAGTCATATATAATTGATGGATTTAGCAACTTATTTACTAATGACATTGAACAAGTTCTTTACTCAAATTAGTTTCCTTTCTTGTGGTCACTAAGAAACTTCTCTAAGCCTATATCAGTTAGAGGATGTTTTAAAAGTCCTTTGATAGCAGAAAGAGGGCTTGTTATTACATCCGCTCCTATTTTAGCACAATCAATTATATGCATTGTATGTCTTATTGAGGCTGCAAGAATCTCTGTTTCATATGCATAGTTATCATAGATATCTCTAATATCACTGATTAGGTCTAGTCCATCAGTAGATATATCATCAAGTCTACCTATGAAGGGAGATACATATGTGGCTCCTGCTTTTGCAGCTAATAAAGCTTGTCCTGATGAAAAAATAAGAGTACAATTTGTTTTAAGTCCTTTATCACTAAAATATCTAATAGCTTTTACTCCTTCTTCAATCATAGGAACCTTAATAACTATTTGTTTGTGAAGTGACGCAAGCTTTTCACCTTCTTTTACAATTCCATCATAATCAACAGATATTACTTCAGCAGATACATCTCCATCTACTATATCACAAATTTTTAAATAATGATCAATAATATTTTTTTGACCAGTAATACCTTCTTTTGCCATTAATGAGGGGTTTGTTGTTACTCCATCAAGTATACCAAGAGACTGAGCTTCTTCTATTTGGTCTAGATTTGCTGTGTCAATAAAAAATTTCATAATTCTTAGCTATATAGTTTCATTATTATTTTCTGAAAAAGCTTATCTGGTATTAGACTTTTCAGTGTGATTTTCTTTTCAAGAAATCCACCGACAAGGTAGTTAATTTTTGGTTTCTTTTCTTTAATAATTTTCAACACTAAATTAGCAACTTCAATCGGATNCCTTCCATGATTCATTTTTCCATTAACACTTTTAATAATTTTTTCATATTCTTGAAAATAAGGAGAAGAACTAGGATTGTCTGAATCCCTCCTATTATTCAAAATTTCAGTTTTATAATCACCTGGGGCAATATTTACAACGTTAACATTGTACTTTTTAAGTTCGATATTTAAACTTTCCGCAATAACTCTAAATGAAGCTTTTGATGCACAATAGGCACTCCAAAATGGAAGCCCAAGATATCCTGCAATTGAAGTAATATTAATTATTAAACCCTTTTTTTTTGATCTCATGTGAGGTAAGACAGTTTGGATTAGATTAAGCTGACTAAAAAAATTTGTATCAAATACCCTTTTAATATCATCCATTTTCATTGTTTCAGTGGGTCCAGTAATATTAATTCCTGCATTGTTAACTAGAATATCAATTTTACCATATTTATTTATTATCTGGTCAACTTCAGACTTTGATGCTTCATAGTCATTTATATCAAGTTTAATGGTTAAATAATCAGAGTTAATTTTTTCAGCATTTCTAGATGTCCCAATTACAGTGTATCCCTCAGAGTGAAGTTTTTCAGCTATTGTTCTTCCAAATCCAGAAGAAGTTCCAGTGATTAAAATGACCTTGCTCATTATATATTAAATATATTAGTTATAAATTTAATACATGAAATATACAGTTGTTTTTTTATTTTCATTATTAATATTTAACTGTCAAAGCTCTGGTGATAAAGATTTTAGAATAAATATTAGCTCATCTGACAAAATAATCTCCAATGGAGACAATATCAAAATTGTTATAGAATCAAAATCAGGAAAAGTTATTGACTCCGCAGCATATTACTTAAATGAAAAAGAAGTAAATAGTGAGACTACTCTAAAAGACCTAAAATTAGGTGAGAACTCGGCAAAAGTTAAGATATACTCTAATGGAGTAGAGCATTCAGTAGAAAGAAGTTTTGATGTTTACTCAAATAAGAAACCTGAGATAATGACTTATGAAATTATTAAGGAGTATAACCATGATCAAAATGCTTATACTCAAGGACTAGAATTTTACGGTAATAATTTATATGAAAGTACGGGACTAAATGGTAAGTCCTCATTGAGAAAAGTTGATTTAAATACTGGCGAAATTCTAAAAGTTATAAATCTTAAATATGAGTATTTTGCTGAAGGCTTGACAATATTGAATAATAAAATATATCAATTGACATGGAAAAATAAAATTGGTTTTATATATGATCTTGATTTTAATAAAATTGGAAGTTTTAATTATAATAAAAGTATTGAGGGTTGGGGCTTAACCAACGATGGTGAATATATTTACAAATCTGACGGAACAAGCAAGATATGGAGATTAAACCCTAGTACACTTGAAGAAATTGATTTTGTTGATGTTATGACAGATAAATCAAGGATTAGGAATATTAATGAATTAGAATATATTGATGGAAAAATTTATGCAAACACTTACCAGCAAAACAGAGATGTTATTATTATTATTAATCCTATGGATGGGGCCGTTGAAAGTGTAATAGATTTTACTGGTATTAGAAATAGAGTTTCAAACACTCCTGAAACAGATGTAATGAATGGTATTGCTAAGCTTAACGGGAGATTATTTGTTACTGGAAAAAACTGGGATAAGTTATTTGAAGTAAAAATTTATAATAGAAAATAATCTCTAGCTATTAAATAGAGGCCTGTCTATCATATAAGATTCTACTTTCTTGCCAATATCAATTAGGTGATTTTCTTTCTTAGAATTTTCTATAGACGAGTTAATAGTTTCTGCAACAAAATCCATATCCTGCTCATTCAGACCCCTTGTAGTAATAGCAGGTGTGCCAATTCTAATACCGCTGGTTACAAAGGGTGATTGGTCATCAAAAGGCACCATATTCTTATTTACAGTAATGTTTGAAATACCAAGCACTCTTTCAGCTTCCTTTCCAGTAATACTCTTATTTCTTAAGTCAATAAGAATTAAGTGATTATCTGTTCCGCCTGAGACAATATTATAACCCATATTGATAAGATTTTCTGATAACCTTTTAGCATTAATTATTACTTGACCTATGTATTTTTCAAAGCTTGATTCTAAGGCTTCACCAAAGGCAATTCCTTTAGCAGCAATTACATGTTCTAATGGACCACCTTGATTTCCAGGAAAAATAGCAGAGTCAAGAANNGATGACATCTTTTTTAAATTTCCATTTTTAAGTTTTAAANCNAAGGGATTATCAAAATCTTTACCCATCATTATTATACCCCCTCTTGGACCTCTCAGAGTTTTGTGGGTAGTTGAGGTAATAACATGACAATAAGGAACTGGATCACTTAAAAAGCCTTTTGCAATCAAACCTGATGGGTGAGCAATATCTGCATGAAGAAAAGCTCCAACTTCATCAGCAATTTCTCTAAATTTTGAAAAATCAATATCTCTTGAATATGCTGAAGCTCCAACAATTATTAAATTAGGCATAACCTCCTTAGCTTTTGTTAGAATTTCACTATAATCAAAAATTCCTTCTTTAGTCACACCATAAAAACTAGATGAATATATTTTACCTGAAAAATTAACATTGGAACCGTGAGTTAAATGTCCGCCATGAGAAAGATCAAGACCTAATATCTTATCCCCTGGCTTAAGGAAAGCATCAAATACAGCTGTGTTAGCTTGAGAACCTGAATGAGGTTGTACATTTGCATATTCAACTTTAAATAACTCTTTTAATCTATCAATCGCAGTTAGTTCTATTTGATCTACTACTTCACAACCTCCATAATATCTTTTACCTGGATAACCTTCAGCATACTTATTTGTCAAAATAGATCCTGTTGCTTTCATAACATCTTCACTAGTAAAGTTCTCAGATGCAATTAATTCAAGTCCACCAAGTTGTCTAATTTTTTCTTTTTCAATTAAACTAAATATTTTTTCTTGACTATTCATTACAGAGAATTAAAGTGCTAAATTAATAAAATAGCAATTCTAGTTTGTTTGTTTCCTATTATATAAATCAACTAGTTATAAACAATTTTTATTATTAATTATTAGATTAGATTAAATCAATCTTCATAAAATATAAGTCATCATTATTCGGCCAATAATCTTTCTTTATGTATACAATTTTAAAGTTTAGTTTCTCGTAAAATTTATATGTAAGATTGGAAGTCTCAACTTCGATTACATTTAATCTTCTATTATTCTTTAAAATTTTAATACAATAATTAACCAGCTTTTTACCAAAGCCCAAGCCATGATAATCAGGATCTATAAATAACCAGCATATTCTAGCAGTTTTCATATTCTCATATGCATATCCACCCCCTCCTACTACATTACCTTGGGATTCAATTATAAAATAGGATTCAAGATTTTTAGAATTAAAGTATTTTTTGAAATCATATAATTCTTTTTTATCAAAGTATTTTGGGATATTTAAAGAAAATATTTTGCTCAAAAATTTAAAGTCTTGTTTTTGAGCTGTTCTTATTACCACCATTTAATAAATATAAATTATTCGTTTTCAAATTTGTAATTTTACATCATGAATAGTTCAGTTAACATAAAAAATAAAAAAGCCAAGTATGATTATTCATTACTAGATAATTATACTTGTGGGATTGTATTGACTGGAAATGAGATAAAATCAATTAGAAATTCCAAAGCATCGCTTAATAATTCATATTGTGAATATACTGACGGTGAACTATTCGTTATCAATCTTCATATTGATCAGTATGAGAAATCCAGTGAGCAAAATTACGATCCGAAAAGAAAGAGAAAACTACTCCTTAATAGACAAGAGTTAAAAAAAATCGAAAAAGACGTTCGTGATATTGGAATTACTGTTGTTGCAACTTCTCTTTTTATTAGTAAAAAAGGAATAGCAAAGCTCAACATATCTGTTGCAAAAGGTAAAAGAGAGTTTGATAAAAGAAATGTGATTAAAGACAGAGAAAATAAAATAAGTCTAAAAAGAATTAAAAAGAACTTCAATAATTAATTTTTGTTTTTTAGCATAGGAACAAATCGGAAATTTCCATAGGATTCTTTTTTTAATTCATTTTCTGAAATCCTAATAATTTTTGTCATCACCTGTACATCTTTTCCAACTGGAATTATTAACCTACCTCCTACTTTTAACTGCATTACAAGTTTTTTTGGGATTACTTGTGAACCTGCTGTTACTATTATTCCATCAAAAGGTGAATGATCTTGCATTCCATTAAAGCCATCTCCATAGATAAACTTTTTAGGTTTAATTTTCATTTTATGAAATAGATTAGATGTAGATCTATATAAGGCATGGTCTCTTTCAATTGTATATATATCTAGATTTAAATAATCTAGAACTGCAGTTTGATATCCAGAGCCTGTACCGATTTCTAAAATTTTATCATTAGTTGATGGGTTAAGTAGTTGTGTCTGGAAAGCTACAGTATATGGTTGAGATATAGTTTGATCATTTTCTATTGGAAGAGCTTTGTCAATATATGCTTGTTCTGAAAGGCCAGGATCAATAAATAAATGTCTAGGTATGTTTTCAATAGCCTTAAGGATTCTGTTATCTTTAATACCTTTTTCTCTTAATTCTGATGCTAGAATTCTTCGTCTTCCTTTATGCTTAAAATTATCTTCCACTTATGCTAATATTAAATTAATACTCGATTATTCCAAAAGAAGATTGTATTTTTAGCAAATGATAAAAGTTGGTGTAATTGGAGCCGGACATCTAGGTAAGATTCATCTAAATATTATTAATTCATCAAATCAAAATTTAATAGGATTTTATGACACTGATGAAACTAATTCAGAAAAGATTTCGTCAGAATATGGTTATAAATACTATAATGATTTAGATCTATTACTTAAAGATATTGATGCTGCAATTATAGTATCCCCAACTACTACTCATTTTAAAATTGCAAAAAAATGTATAGAAGCTGGAAAACATATATTTGTCGAAAAACCTTTAACATCAAACTCTAATGAGGCTCAAATTATTCAAGAATTAGCATCGAAGAATAAAATAGTTGGTCAAGTTGGATTTGTAGAGAGATATAATCAGGCATTCATTTCTTGTAACAGATTTATAAAAAATCCAAAATTTATTGAGTCGCACAGACTTTCAGATTTTAATCCGAGAGGAACTGATGTGTCTGTAATAATGGATCTAATGATCCATGATATAGATATTGTTTTAAAAGTTGTCAACTCAAAAGTTAAAAAAATTAATGCTTCTGGAGTATCTATAATTAGTACTACTCCTGATATAGCAAATGCAAGAATTGAGTTTGAGAATGGGTGTATTGCTAACCTNACATCAAGTAGAATNTCTCTGAAAAAAATGAGAAAAACTAGAATTTTTCAAGAAGATGCATACATTTCTATTAATTTTTTAGAGAAAGATTATCAAGTAGTTAGAATCAGAGGAAAAGAACCTAACGATTCAGATAGTTCAATTATCATCAAAAATAATGACGGTGAAGAAAAAGTAATATTTTTTGAAACACCTGAAATAGTTGAAATTAATTCAATTGAATCAGAGTTAAATGATTTTTTTGAGTCTATTAATAATAATTCTGAATCAAAAGTTCCACTTAGTGATGGCCTTTTAGCTCTAGAAGTAGCTGAAGAGATAATCAGTCAACTATGAGTATAAGAGATAATATCTTGAGTATAAGAGATGAAATAAGCGATGAAGTTAAATTAGTTGCAGTTTCCAAGACGAGATCTATAGTTGAAATNAAAGAAGCATATAATTCTNATCAAAAGATCTTTGGAGAAAACAGAGTTCAAGAAATTGTTGAAAAACATCAACTATTACCAGATGATATCGAGTGGCATATGATTGGACATCTTCAAAAAAATAAGGTGAAGTACATCTCAAACTTTATTTCATTGATACATTCGCTAGACAGAATTTCATTAGCAACAGAAATAGATAAATGTGCTAAAAAATCAAATAGAAAAATTGATTGCCTAATACAACTTAAAATTTCTTCAGAAGAGACGAAATTTGGCTTAGATACGAGCCTTCTAGAGGATTTTTATTCAGATATTAAAAAATATGAGAATATTAATATTGTTGGGTTAATGGGTATGGCAAGTTTTACTGAAGATCAACAAAAAATAAGTGATGAATTTTCTCAAATTAAGGAATTATATGATAGAATGAATTTGAAGAATTCTAAATTTAAAATTTTATCAATTGGTATGAGNNATGACTACAGGTTAGCAATTGAGAAAGGTTCAAATATGATAAGNGTTGGTAGTAAAATTTTCGGAAAAAGAAGTTATTGATGTATACAATAGTTGACCTTGAAGCTACAGGTGGAAAATTTAATGAGGAATCGATAATTGAGATTGCCATCTATAAATTTGATGGTGTCTCTATTACTGATCAGTTTATAAGCCTAGTAAACCCTGAAAAAGAGATACACCCTTATGTAGAAAAACTTACTGGAATTTCTTCGAAGATGCTTAAGACAGCTCCTAGATTTCATGAAATAGCTAAGAGAGTCATTGAAATAACTTCTGATTCTGTTCTAGTTGCTCATAATGCTCAGTTTGATTATAGAATTTTACAATTAGAGTTTAAGAGGCTAGGATTTGATTTTTCAATGAAATCTATTTGTACAGTTATTTTATCTCAAGAATTACTTCCTGAGCAGGAATCATATAAACTTGGAAGATTATCAAGAAGTCTAGGAATTCCAATCAAGGATAGACATCGTGCTAGTGGAGATGCACTTGCAACTGTTGAGTTATTTAAAATTCTTTTAGAAAAAGATGTTAAACAAGAAATAATAAGAAAAAGTATTGTCGAATTCCCTGGTGAAAAAATGGATAACATTTTTAAAGACGTTATAGATAATCTAAAGGAAAATACAGGAGTCTTCTATATATATAATGATAAAAATGAATTAGTTTATATTGATTTTAGCAAGGATATTAAGAATAAACTAATTAAGTTGTTTACTAGTAAAAAATTCATACCGAAGTACGTTCAGAATAATTTTAAAACAATTAAGGTCCATCCTACAGGCAATGTTCACATTGCAATTTTGAAGACTCTTCAAGAGATAAATTCTCTTAAGCCTAAAATTAATAATAATGTTGATCCAAAGATTTTCTCCAAAATTTCTAAGCCTGAAATTATAAATGAGGCTTCAGACTTTGTAATAACATTTAATGGAAAGAAAGAGGCTGACAAAAGTTTTATTCTCTTTATGAGTGGAGTTATAGAAGGATATGGCTATTTTGAGCTTTTTAATAATATAAATTCCGAGAAAAAAATTAATTCTAGGTTAGTAAAAGTGAAAGAGTCAAAAAGGGTTAAAAACTATGTATATAGACTAATTTCTGAGAAGAGATATAAAAAACTAGTAAATTTGAAAGAAATTTATAAATTTTCAGACATTGAATAAAACACGTCAGAAAATACATGATATTATATATGAAGCAGACACTCCTGCTGGAAAAGTGTTTGATATATCATTAATTATAGTGATCATAATTAGTGTTGTACTAGTAGCTCTTGAAACAGTTGGATGGATAAACCAGCAATACTATGAAATACTTAATATAGCTGAATGGACAATCACTTTATTATTTACTATTGAATATATATTAAGAGTTATATCTATTCACCACCCTAGAAAATATATTTTTAGCTTTTATGGTATTATAGATTTATTGGCTACTATTCCTAAATATATATCATTATTTATAGTTGGAGCTCAACTAGAAACAATGATGGCTATTAGAGCACTTAGAATTCTCAGAATTTTCCGTGTTCTTCACATATCTAGATATATTGGTGAGTCTAACTTCCTTGTTAGGTCACTGTTAGTGAGTAGAGCAAAGATTGTAATCTTTTTGTTGTTTGTTCTTATTATGTGTATTTTATTCGGAACTCTAATGTATTTAATTGAAGGTCCTGAAGCTGGTTTTAATAATATTCCAGAGAGTATCTATTGGTGTATAAGCACAATATCAACTGTTGGGTATGGTGATATTGTTCCATTAACAGGTTTGGGTAAGTTTCTTGCATCAATGCTTATGATTCTTGGTTATGGAATTATTGCTGTTCCAACCGGAATAATTTCTGCAGAAATGGCTCAAAGAAGAAAAAAAGTTGATGTTAACACAAGGGTGTGTGCTGAATGTCTAAATGATAAGCATAAAGACAATGCTATTTTTTGTCACCAATGTGGTTCTCACCTTGATGAAGACAAATAAAAACTTAATATACATAGCTGGGCCAACTGGAGTTGGAAAAACAGCGTTTAGTATAGAACTTGCAAAAAAACTTAAGACTGAAATTATTTCTTGTGACTCTAGACAGTTTTACAAAGAACTAGAGATAGGTACATGTCCTCCCACAAAACATCAATTAAAAGAAATAAAACATCATTTTATTCACAACAAGAGTATTCATGATAAATATAATGTCGGATTATATGAAAAAGATGCAATACATATAATTAATGATCTATTTAAGGATAAAGAATATTTAATATTAGTTGGAGGCTCAGGACTGTATGCTGATTCTGTAATATATGGGATAGATGAGTTTCCAGAGATTCCTGAGAAAATTAGAGATGAAATTACAAGAGAATACAAAGATAAAGGGATCTCATACCTTCAAGAGGAATTAAAAAAGCTAGATAAGGAGTATTATAAAATTGTAGATATAAAAAATCAGAGTAGAATAATTAGAGCACTAGAAATCATAAAATTTACTGGTAGTAAATTTTCATCACTCAGAAAACATACAAAGAAAAAAAGAGAATTTAAAACAAAAGTTGTTTTATTAGAATGCTCTCGGGAAGTACTTTATGATAAAATTAATCGTAGAGTTGATGTTATGATTAGTAATGGGCTAGAAGAAGAGGCATTTAAATTACAGAAGCATTCTAATTTAAATACTTTAAATACAGTTGGCTACAAAGAGTTTTTTGATTATTTTAAAAATAAATTATCTTACTATGAAGCAATTGATAAGATTAAACAAAACACAAGGAATTATGCAAAAAGACAAATTACTTGGTTTAAAAAATATAAAAATTCAAAAAAAATAAACATTGAAAAAAAATTTGAAATAGATTTAAATAAAATAATTTGAAGTAATGAAAAAATTAATAATACCAATCTTAGTATTTACAACTGGACTTAATCTATTCTCTCAAAGCAAAATTGAAAATCAAATATTCGATATTGGAATTGAGAGTATTGAGAGTTTTAGAGAATTCTTGTCAATTAAAAATGATGCTAATTTTAAGAATGAAATGAAACCTCTCATTGAATGGGGGATAATTAACTTTAAAAAATATGGATTTGAAGTTGAAAGACTTGAGACTCCTGAATTACCTCTTCTTTTAGCTTCAAAAGTAATTTCTGAAGATCTAAATACGCTTTTAATATACCTTCAGTTTGATGGACAACCCGTTGACAATTCTAAGTGGGATCAAGAAAATCCTTATAAAGCTGTCCTTAAAAAAAGAATTAATAATGAATATAAAATAATTGATTGGAGTAGATTGGATAATATAACATTCGATGATATAAAGAAGGAAGATTTAAGAATTTTTGCTAGATCTGCATCAGATGCCAAAGGTCCTGTAATGATGATTCTTAACGCCCTAGAGATTATGGAAAGAAACAACATTGAATTAGAATATAATTTAAAAGTTATTATGGATTTTGAAGAGGAGATTAGTTCCCCTAACCTTGCAGATGCAGTTAAAAAATATTCTTCAAAATTGAAAAGTGATGCTTTACTAATATTTGATGGCCCAAAACATCCATCTAATCTCCCCACATTAACATTTGGAGCTAGAGGAATTTCAGATATTACATTAATTACTTATGGACCGATTGTTCCTCAACATAGCGGTCATTTTGGGAACTACGCCCCAAATCCTGTTTTTAGAATGTCTGAAATATTATCTTCTATGAAAGATTCTAATGGAAGAGTTACAATTCCAGGTTTTTATGATGGTATTGAACTTGATGAAAAAACATTAAAAATTTTAGCCGAAGTGCCTGATGATGAGGAAAAGATGATGAATGACATGCAATTTAAAAAGCCAGATAATGTCGGAAAAAATTATCAAGAATCAATTCAGTATCCATCTATAAATGTAAGAGGTATTGAATCTGGATGGGTTAGAGAAGAAGTAAGAACAATTGTTCCATCTGAATGTATAGCAGAAATTGATGTAAGACTTGTTTTAGAGTCTGATCCAATAAGACTTCATAATCTTATTAAAAGTCATATTCAAGAACTTGGATATTATGTTATAGATAGAAGACCAACAAAAGATGAAAGGCTTAAATATAATAAGATTGTAACATTTGTTTCTAGCTTTGATTATGATGCGTTCAGAACTGATATTGAGTCTGAAATTGGCAAATGGCTTGTTAAATCGTTGAAAAAAACATTTGGAATTGAACCTGTTAAAAAAAGGACAAGTGGTGGATCAGTGCCTATTTCTCCATTTGTAAATACATTAGGAATTCCGGCTGTAACTGTACCAACAGTTAATCAAGATAATAATCAACACAGTCCTAATGAAAATATTAAAATTGAAAATTATATAACTGGAATAGAGACCTATTTGGGTATATTAACTGATAAGTTTTAATGAGTTTATTACAGTCTCCTCAATTTGATCAAGTGAATTTATAGGCTTCGAACTATCAAAATTATTACCGGTAATTTTATTGTAAAGTTCTAAGTATCTTTTTGAAACATCCATTACAACATCATTAGAAATTTCAGGAAGGTTTTGACCTTCCTTCCCCTGAAAATTATTTTGAATTAACCACTGACGAAAAAATTCTTTAGATAATTGTTTGGGGGTTTCTCCCCTATTCATAAAATCTTCATATGTGTCCTCATAAAAATATCTAGAGGAATCAGGGGTGTGAATCTCATCAATTAAGCAAAGATTATCTTTGTAATCATATCCAAATTCATACTTAGTATCCACTAGAATTAATCCTCTTTTTTTTGCTATTTCTGTACCTTTCTTAAATAGTTTATAAGTTATATCCTCTATTTCTTCATATTGATCTAATGTCAAAATTCCTTTTTTTATTATATCAGATTTAGATATATCTTCATCATGACCAATATCAGCTTTTGTACTTGGAGTAATTATAGGATTATCAAATTTTTGATTTGATACTAAACCATTTGGTAAATTAACTCCACAAATGCTTCTCTTGCCAGAACTATACAATCTATCTGAATGTCCACTTAAGTAGCCTCTAATGACCATCTCCACTTTTACAGGTTTAAGTTTCCTGCCAATTGAAACATTTGGATCAGGAGATGATATAAGCCAATTTTGAATTATATCTTCAGTGGAGTTTAACATATCAACTGAAATCTGATTTAACACTTGACCTTTAAATGGAATTGGTTTAGGCATAACAATGTCAAATGCAGAAATTCTATCAGATGCAATAATAACCAATATATCATTTTCTAGAGAGTAAACATCTCTTACTTTACCTTCATATTTAGATATTTGACCAGGAAGATTAAAATCTGTTTTAAAAATTGTATTCAAAACCTATTTATTTTTCAATTTTATTATAAGCATCTATAACTTTTTTAACTATAGGATGCCTGATAACATCTCTATCATCAAGATAGATAATATCAATACGTTTCTTTCTCGAAAGTATTTTAATTGCATCTTTTAATCCAGAGCTTACTTTTGTTGGAAGATCAATTTGACCGGGATCTCCAGTAACCATAAATTTGGCATTCATACCCATTCTAGTTAAAAACATTTTCATCTGAGCATTAGTTGTATTCTGTGCTTCATCTAAAATTACAAATGCATTATCCAATGTTCTACCCCTCATAAATGCTAAAGGAGCAATCTCAATTGTCCTGTCTTCAAGAAATTTCTGTAGCTTATTGGAAGGAATCATATCTCTAAGAGCATCATATAGAGGCTGCATGTATGGATCAAGCTTCTCTTTTAGATCTCCTGGGAGATAACCTAAGTTTTCACCAGCTTCAACCGCAGGTCTTGTTAATATGATTTTTTTAATTTCTTTCTCTTTTAGAGCCTTTACAGCCATTGCAACACCGGTGTAAGTTTTTCCAGTACCTGCCGGTCCAATCGCAAATATTAAGTCATTATTTAAGATTGATTTATGGAGTTTTTTTTGATTTGTAGTTTTAGCTAATATGGGTTTACCAGAAATGCCATGTAAAATTAGTGAAGGCTTATCACCATTAAATTTTATTTCTTTAACGACGATATCATTTATTACATCTGGATCTATATTATTGTAATCTGAATAGTAATTTAATAGAGTCCTAAATTTATTATCAAATAATTTTAATTCGCTTGTTTCACCAAGTGCTTTAATAGTTTGTCCTCTTTGAACAAGTTTAAGTTTAGGAAAACTAGATTTTAAAGAATTTAAATTATCTCTTGAGAAAAAGTTTTGTGGATCAACATCAGTTAGTTCAAATTCTAGCTCACTCAATAGATTTAATTTAAAAATTTGTTATAGTAGATTATTTGATTCAAATTTACATAAAATTTATAAAGTTTATCTTAATTAATGTCTATCATAACCCTAACTACAGATTATGGAAATAAGGACTATTTTGTTAGTTCTTTAAAAGCAAAAATAGTTTCGGAAATTGATTCAGCAGAAATTATAGATATTTCACATAATATTAGCCCATTTAATTTAACTGAAGCAGGATATATTCTTGAAGGGGCACACAAAAACTTTCCAAAAGGGACAATTCATATGATATGTGTAGATTCAGAACTTACTCCTGAAAATAAACATATAGTAATTAAACATGAGGAATCATTTTTTATTGGTGCTGATAATGGAGTGTTTTCTTTAATTTTTAAAGACATTATTCCAGAAAATATATTTGAAATTAATTTACATAATAGCTTTAATTATAGAATATCTTCAGATGATTTATTTATTAAGGTCTTGGGACATATTTTAAGATCTGGGCCTCTAAATGTTGTTGGGACAAAAATTAATAAAATTAAAGAGATTAAAAATTTAAGACCTGTTGTAAATCAAGAACAAAATCAAATTATAGGTAGTGTAATTTATATAGATAATTATGGTAATGTAATCACAAATATTACTGAAAAGCTATTTAAAGAAATTTCAAAAACTAGATCTTTTACAATCAATGCAAGAAACGTTAAGTTCACACAAATTTTTAAAAACTACTCTGATGCAATTGATTTTACCCTAGATCAAAAAGATCGAGAAGAGGATGGAAAGAAAATGGCAATATTTAATAGTCTTGGCTACCTACAATTAAGTATTTATAAAAGTAATCCTCAAACAGTTGGAAGCGCTAGCACCTTATTTGGCTTAGATTATAGAGATCCTGTAAGTATTTATTTTTAATGTTTGTATTTGGTAGATAACTTTTATAAGTAATTGTAAGATTTATAATATCAATTAAATATATTTGGAAAAAAANNTATGAAGTTTATTGTTTCATCTTCGATTTTGTACAAAGAACTCCAAATTCTAGGTGGAGTAATTAATTCTTCAAATACAATTCCTATACTTGATAATTTTTTGTTTGAATTAGATAATAACAAACTTAAGATAAGTTCGTCAGATCTTGAATCTACAATGACTTCAGAAATTGATATTGAATCTCAATCTACAGATAAAGTGGCAATCTCTGCTAAACTATTAACAGATATTTTAAAAACATTTTCAGATCAACCATTGACATTTATAAAAACTGAAAATAATACCATTGAGATTAGTGCAAGTAATGGAAAGTATTCTCTTGCTTATTTAGAAGGGGGTGAGTTTCCAAAACAAATTGAAATTTTAGATGCACATGAAACTTTAATTAATGGGGCTGATNTGGGCAATGCGATAAATTCAACAATCTTTGCCTCTGGAACGGATGACCTTAGACCTGTAATGAGTGGGGTGTTCTTTCAATTTAATAGTGAATCCTTAAGGTTTGTCGCAACTGATGCTCATAAACTAGTTAAGTTTGAAACATCTGAATATAATTCAAAAGAAGTATCAGAATTCATTATGCCTAAAAAACCTTTACAAATACTTAAGGGGATTTTACAGACATATGATTCTGAAATAACTATTCAGCATAATGATTCAAATGCAAAATTTATTTTTGGAAAAAGCTCTATTACTTCAAGACTAATTGATGGGAAATTTCCTAATTATGAAGCTGTTATTCCTAAAGATAATCCCAACGTACTTACAATTGATAGAGAGCTTTTTTTAAACTCTGTTAGAAGAGTTAGTATTTTTTCTAATAAGACAACTAATCAAATTAGAATTAAACTTGCAGGATCTCTCTTAAACATTAGCGCTGAAGACTTTGACTTTAGTAATAGAGCAGATGAAAATCTAGAGTGTGAGTATTCAGGTGACGATATCCAGATTGGATTCAACTCAAAGTTTTTAATTGAAATGCTTAATAATCTAGATTCTGAAACCATCACACTTTCAATGTCTCATCCAAACAGGGCCGGTATTATAAGACCAGTAAATGAGAAAGATTCTTCAAAAGAGTCAATAACTATGCTCGTAATGCCAGTGATGCTAAATGATTAGTCAACTGACTCTTCTATTCCCTTAGATGCTTGCTTATAAACACCTTTTTCAAGTTTTTTTCTAATTGAAGAAAATGCATCAAGTGTTTCATTAATGTCATCAACATTATGAGAAGCAGTCGGAATTAATCTAAGCAAAATTAGTCCCTTAGGTATTACAGGATAAACCACAATTGAACAAAAAATATGATAATTTTCTCTTAAGTCTTTAACTAGAGCCATTGCCTCTGGAATACTACCCTTTAGATACACTGGAGTAACACAACTTTGTGTTGAACCAATATCAAAACCTCTTTCCTTCAGACCAGATTGAAGTAAATTAACATTTTCCCAGAGTTTTTGTTTAAACTCAGGCCTAGTCTTAATTAATTCAAGTCTTTTAAGTGCACCTATAACTAATTGCATTTGAAGAGATTTTGCGAACATTTGTGATCGCATGTTATATTTTAAGAATTCAATTATTTCAGAGTCACCTGCAATAAAAGCGCCAGTTGAAGCTAGCGATTTTGCAAAAGTAGCAAAGTAGACATCAATTTGATCTTGAACACCCTGTTCCTCCCCTGCTCCTGCACCAGTTTCTCCTAATGTTCCAAAACCATGAGCATCATCCACAAGAAGTCTAAATTTATATTTATCTTTCAATGCAACTATTTCTTTTAGTTTTCCTTGCTCCCCCCTCATTCCAAAGACTCCTTCAGAAATTACAAGTACTCCTCCACCTGTTTGTTCAGCAAGCTTAGTAGCTCTTTCGAGATTTTTTTCTAAACTTTTCATATCATTATGTTGATATGTGAATCGCTTACCAAGGTGAAGCCTAACTCCATCAATTATACATGCGTGAGAATCAATATCATAAACAATAATATCATTTTTAGTTACTAGAGTATCTATAGTTGAAAGGATTCCTTGATATCCAAAATTAAGAAGGTAAGCAGACTCCTTTGACACAAATTTTGCAAGTTCAGATTCTAATTTTTCGTGAAGATTAGTATGACCAGACATCATTCTTGCTCCCATAGGATAAGCACTTCCATACTGCTCGGCAGCTTTAGCATCAACTTCTCTAACTTCTGGATTATTAGCTAAGCCTAAGTAGTCATTTACACTCCATGTGATAACTTCTTTACCATTGAACATCATTCTGTTTGAAATTGGACCTTCTAGTTTAGGAAATACAAAGTAGCCTTCAGCAATTGATGCCCATTTACCTAAAGGACCTTTACTTTTATAGATTTTGTCAAATAGATCTTGCATATAAATTATATATAATTAATTGAATTTTTCTTGGGTTGATAAAAACTGGAATCATAAAAACCTTGGTTATTCATCCATTCATCAGAATATATTTTACTTAAATACCTTGAACCATGATCAGGAAAGACAATTACAACAAAACTTGAATGATCAAATTCATTTTCATNATTTAATATTTTTGTAGCTTGAAAAGCCGCACCTGAGGTATATCCAACGAACAATCCTTCATTTAAAGTTATTTCTCTTGCCATATGAGCACTATCTGAATCAGTAACTTTTACAAACTTATCGATAATTTTAAAATCAGTAGCAGAAGGTACAATGTTTTTACCTAGTCCTTCTATCCTATATGAGTAAATTTCATTCGGATCAATTTCACCTGTTTCATGGTATTTTTTTAAAATTGAACCATAAGCATCAACACCAATAATTTTTACATCATTATTCTTTTCTTTCAAAAATCTACCTATTCCCGATATAGTACCTCCAGTTCCACTGCAAGCAATTAGGTGGGTAATTTTTCCATTTGTCTGACTCCAAATTTCTGGACCAGTAGTTTGATAGTGTGCTTCAACGTTCAAATCATTGAAATATTGATTAATATATACAGAGCCTTTAATTTCGTTAGTTAACCTCTTTGCAACCTCATAATAAGACCTTGGATCGTCAGATGATACATTTGAAGGACAAACATAAATTTCAGCGCCCAAACATTTCAACATATTAATTTTATCTTTAGATGCCTTAGAGCTTACTGCCAAAATACATTTATATCCTTTAAGTAATGAAACTAAAGCTAAGCTAAAACCAGTATTACCAGATGTTGTTTCAATTATAGTGCTACCCTTCTTTAAAATACCTTTCTTTTCAGCCTGATTAAGTATATGAAGAGCAATTCTGTCTTTATTGGAGTGACCAGGATTAAAACCTTCGAACTTAGTAAAGTATATACCTTTAAAATTTTTAGTGACCTCATTTAACTTGATTAAAGGGGTATTCCCTATTAGCTCTAAAATATTATTATAAGGATTATTATCTGTAGGCATTAGATCATAAAAATAATCCACAAATTTAATTAAAAATAACTAGTAATCACATGAAAAATCTCCAATTGGAGATCCATCTGGAGTTTTAGTCTTTTCAATTGGTATATATTGGTTAGGATCCGCATAAAAGCCATTAATTTTTGTAATTAAAAAATCATTATACTCAGTTCTATTTCTCATTAAATAGTTCATTAAACTTTTAATTCTTGAATATATTTTAGATTTGGAAATGTCATTACTTTGCTTGTTATTATAAGCCATGAATAAATGATCTAAAAATAAAGATTGGGTATTTTTGTTGATGGAAGATTCATATTCACTCATTTTCATTTTCTTAAAGACAGAATTCTGAATTAGACTAAGGTAGTCTTCAAGTGATAAAATATTTTTTCCAAACATATTCTGTTGATGGACCCTATTAATTCTTTCAGGATTTAGCATATAAGTAAAGACGTGATTAATAATTGCACTTGATGCATTTATATAATCAAATCCAACACCCGTATTTGAGACAAAGTTCTCTCGTGTCCTTGGATTTCTAAAAGACCTAGGACCTAAAATTTCAATTAAGTTTTGAGGAATCGTTAGATTAGTTGGTTCAATTACTTTAA
>FUFK010052916.1_pt1 | contig 20461 bp, 16 predicted proteins | sample 1021851 | NCBI WGS metagenome assembly FUFK01 (sample SAMEA51879418, study PRJEB19060) | metagenome
GGGCTGTCTTTTTGAACAACGGATCGTAGCGTTCTATGGGTAAAGCACTGGTCATAGTGGAGTCGCCCGCCAAGGCGAAAACCATTAACAAATATCTCGGCAAGGATTTCATTGTGAAGTCCAGCGTGGGACATATTCGCGATCTGCCCACCTCGGGAAGTGCCAAGCCCACTGACTCGAAGGAGCGCGCTGCTCAGGCTGCCATCACTCGTAAAATGGCGCCGGACGAGAAGGTGCGCTACCAAGCCCGCAAAAAGCGCGAGCAGTTGGTTCGGCGGATGGGCATTGACCCCGATAACGGCTGGCAAGCCCGCTACGAGATTTTGCCCGGAAAAGAAAAAGTGGTGAGTGAGTTAAAAAAGCTCGCCAAGGACAGCGACGCTATNTACCTCGCGACTGACCTCGACAGAGAGGGCGAGGCGATCGCCTGGCATTTACAGGAAGCGATTGGCGGGGACACCAGCCGTTATCACCGGGTGGTCTTTAACGAGATCACCGAAAAGGCCATTCAAGATGCTTTCAAGGAGCCGGGCGTGCTGGATGTGGCGCGCGTGCACGCCCAGCAGGCACGACGCTTTCTTGACCGGGTAGTCGGTTTCGAAGTGAGCCCATTGCTTTGGGCCAAGGTGGCGCGCGGCTTATCTGCAGGCCGGGTGCAATCGGTCGCGGTGCGTCTGATTGTGGAGCGGGAGCGGGAGATCCGCGCATTCGTGCCCGAGGAATATTGGGAAGTCCACGCGCTACTAAAAGCGTGTGATATTGAGCCNGTCAGGTTTATGGTGACCCACCGGGGCGNCGAGAAGTTTGANCCAAAAAATCAGGCTGAAGCGGAAGCTGCTGTGGATGCCATGCGCGACTCGAGCTTTAGCGTCACCGATCTCGAGTCCCGTAAAACGAGCTCCAAGCCCTCGGCGCCTTTTATCACCTCAACGTTACAGCAGGCGGCGAGTACGCGCATGGGATTCAGCGTCAAGAAGACCATGACGCTTGCGCAGCGTCTCTACGAGGCGGGCTACATCACCTACATGCGAACGGACTCCACCAATCTCAGCGATGAGGCAGTGAGTGCGTGTCGTAATTTGATCAAAAAAGATTTTTCAGCGGAGTATTTACCCGCCGACCCCATTCGCTACGGCTCGCGCGAGGGCGCTCAGGAAGCCCACGAAGCCATCCGCCCTTCCGACGTCACGTTGCGCAGTAGCTTGCTGTCGGGCATGGAGCCCGATGCAGAGCGTCTTTATGACCTGATCTGGCGCCAGTTCGTGGCGTGCCAGATGACCCCCGCACGTTACCTTTCGACCACCTTAGTGGTCACCGCCGCCGACTGCCGCCTAACTGCGAAGGGCAGAGTGATCGAGTTCGACGGTTTTACCAAGGTTCAGCCGCCCGCTGCGCGCAAGGGCGATGACGCCGTGCTACCGCCGCTTGCGGTGGGCGACGGTTTGACCGTGACCGAGTTTGATCCCAAACAGCATTTCACCAAGCCGCCGGCGCGTTACGGTGAGGCGAGCCTGGTACGCGAACTGGAAAAGCGCGGTATTGGCCGCCCCTCTACCTACGCCGCCATCATCTCCACCATTCAGGATCGGGGCTACGTCAAACTCGAGAACCGCCGGTTTTACGCCGAGAAAATGGGCGACATTGTGACCGAGCGCCTGCAGGGCAGCTTCAGTGATTTGCTGGACTACGGGTTCACCGCAACCATGGAAGAGCGGCTTGATGAAGTGGCTGAGGGCACACTGTCCTGGACCGATCTACTCAACGAGTTCTATGCAGACTTCAGCGGCAAGCTATCGCAAGCGGCCAATGATGGGCCCGATGGCATGCAGCCCAACGACCCCACGCCGACAGGGATTCCCTGTGACACCTGTGGGCGACCGATGCAGATCCGCACTGCCAGCACGGGCGTGTTTATGGGGTGCTCGGGTTACAGCCTGCCGCCCAAGGAGCGCTGTAAGAGCACCGTGAATCTGATCCCGGGAGACGAGGCGATCAGCGTCGATGCCGACGACGAGGCAGAGTCCCGTTTATTGCTCACCAAGCGACGCTGCGGCAAATGCAACACGGCGATGGACAGCTACCTGATCGATGAAACCCGCAAGCTCCATGTCTGTGGTAACAATCCGGATTGTGACGGCTACGAGGTAGAGCAGGGGCAGTTCCGAATCAAAGGCTATGACGGGCCGCTGATTGAATGCGATAAATGCGGCGCGGACATGCAGCTCAAAACCGGGCGCTTCGGCAAGTATTTCGGTTGCACCAACTCGGAATGCACCAACACGCGAAAGCTGTTGAGAAGTGGCGAGGCGGCACCGCCCAAGATGGATCCGGTGCCCATGCCGGAACTGCAGTGTGTGAAAGTGGAAGACCACTACGTGTTGCGGGACGGTGCCTCGGGCATCTTCCTCGCGGCCAGCCAGTTCCCCAAGCACCGCGAGACCCGACCACCCTTTGTCGACGAGCTGTTGCCGCATCAGGCTGAGATCGATCCCAAGTATCACTATCTGTTTGACGCGCCGCGTGTCGATGACCAGGGTAACCGCAGTCAGATTCGCTACAGCCGGAAAACGAAAGAGCAGTATGTGATGTCGGAGCGTGACGGTAAGCCCAGTGGCTGGCGTGCAATGTTCAATGACGGCAAGTGGGTCGAAGAGGGCACCGCGAAAAAGCCGAAGGCCAAAAGAAAGGCCAAGGCCAAAGCCAAGGCAAAAGCGAAAGCCAAGCCCGCAGATGAGGCCGCCGATTGAGCCACCCTCTGGCTTACGCCAATCAAAGCCTGTATCACGCCAATATTTTGTTGTCGGGCTGGCGCGCCGAGCTGGAGCGAGGCAGTGCCCCGCAAAACCAAGTGAATCAGGCCTATGCCAGCCCGGTGCAGACCCAGCTTCTGGATGGCTACGGCTGGTTGCTACTCGCCGTCTGTCGCATTCGACAACTCCCTGAAAGCCCGCCGCGCTCGGTGAGCGATTTGCCGCCGCTACCGGCTGGCCTGGTGCGCCCCGCCGAGGTAGAGGCTTGCGCGCAGTTGGAGCAGAGCGGCTGGGTCGCGGCGCTGAAGGCCCCCATTTCGGACAGCCCTGTAGTGCGGCGCTCAGACAGCCTCGCGGTTGAGACGGGGGTCGGTCTGGCGCAATTCGAAGACTGGGCACAGCAGCTGGCTGGCCTGGCGGAGACGGTGGCTGACGCCATTGATGAGTCCTGACAGTCGGCCTCTCGGTGCGCGAGTGGCAGATGCCTGCTCAGAGTGTTATCGTGGACNATCACTGGGTGCGGTGAGTGCCGGTGACTCTTCCTACGAGAGAGGTTATTGAGTGTCTACATCCTTACTTGAAATCGTGGATCTGGGTGATGGTGAAGTGGTGCTGCAGCGCGTCGAGGGTGACTCCGAGCCGCTGGTGAGCATCCAGTTTTCCGATGAGGCGAATGCTTACCTCATGGGCAACAACCTGGAAATTGCCAAGGTCATGATTCAGGCTGGTATTGAAGCGGCGGCGCAGTTGGCTGAGGTCAACAATCTGGAAGTCGAGACCGCGGAAATGTCAGAGACCCGCACGCTGCACTAACCCNGTAGCGCGCTGACACAGCGGGACAATCGTTCCCGCCTCCCACTTCGGGGGCCCACTCAGGATGCCTCNGCNGGGCCTCCCTCCCTCAAAAAATCGCGGTAACTGCCTGTTTGCACTCGGGTTGAAATAGGATGGGGCGTTAACTTTGCTGGCGAATAATGCCGACGCTAATGCCCTCAATNGCGCATTCGGTGCTGCGCAGGTCCACCACGATGGGCTCGAAGTCGGCATTTTCCGGCAGTAACTTCAGGGTGTGCNGCCCGGACCGCTTTAGCCGCTTGACGGTGACNTCGTCCTCAATACGCGCGACCACAATCTGGCCGTCTCGCGCCGTTGGGGTGCTGTGCACCGCCAGCAGGTCCCCGTCGAGGATGCCCACGTCTTTCATGCTGTCACCGGTCACCCGCAGCAGATAATCCGCTTGCGGCGAAAAGAAGCCCGGGGACAGTTCGCAGTAGTCCTCTATGTGCTCCGTGGCGAGTACCGGGGAGCCCGCTGCCACTCGCCCCACAATGGGCAGGCCCGAGCTTTCGGTCAGCCGAATGCCCCGTGACGCGCCCGCAATCATCTCGATCGCGCCTTTCCGGGCCAGGGCCCGCAGGTGCTCCTCGGCGGCGTTGGCCGACTTGAAGCCCAGTTCGCGGGCGATATCCGCCCGGGTAGGCGGGTAGCCTGTATCNGCAACGTACTGCCTGATCACGTTGAGCACTTGTTCCTGTCGCGCGGTGAGCTTCATGTGCGAGTCTCCGTGTGAGATGTGCTGATGATATATACAGACTGTGTATTTGTACAGCTTCAAGACAGTGCGGCGCTGAGGTTGCGGTAGGATAGAGCCTGTATCCCGACGGAAGTCTTTGCNATGGTGTTTTTGGAAGAGTTGCTCACACCCCTGGCGAGCTTGTTGCATGTCCCTGTTGGCGTGCTGGTCTTTGTGTCGCTGATGGTCATGGGCGTGTTCGGGCACTACGCGATATATCGCATCGTACGCAGGCTGACCACAGCCGCCGATCGCACCGAAACCCAGTGGGACGATGTGGTGCTGTACGCCATCTTCCCACCCATTCAATGGGTGATGTGGGTGGTGCTCGGCTTGCTGTCACTCAGCCTTTTTCCGGCACTCGATGGTATTCGCGAAGCGCTGCTGCGATTGTCTGACACGGCTTTACTGACGCTGTTCGGGTGGCTGGCGCATCGCCTGAGCCGCGGTATTGAGGAGGAGCTACTCGCCGAGCACCGCGGTGCGCTGGCCTCTAGTGACCGCGCAACGATCAGCGCGGTCGCGCGATTAAGCCGCATCGCGCTGTGGGTGGTGGCCGGCATCATGATCCTGCAGTCCCTCGGCGTGTCCGTGTCGGGCCTGCTCGCCTTTGGCGGTGTCGGGGGTATCGCAGTGGGTTTTGCGGCGCGGGATCTGTTGGCCAACTTCCTGGGTGGCCTCAGTATTTTTCTGGACCGACCGTTCGCGGTCGGTGACTGGATTCGATCCCCCGACCGGGAGATAGAAGGCACCGTGGAGGATGTGGGCTGGCGGGTAACCCGCATCCGCACCTTTGACCAGCGACCCCTCTATGTGCCGAACGCGGTGTTCTCAACCGTCGCGCTCGAGAATCCGTCGCGCATGTTGAACCGACGCATCTACGAGACCATCGGCATCCGCTACGACGATGCCGGCGCCATGGAACAGGTGGTGGCTGAGGTGAAAGAGATGCTGGTGGCGCATGACGATATCGACAAGGGCAAGACGCTGATGGTCAACTTTGTCGCCTTCGGCGCTTCCTCACTGGACTTCTTCATTTACTGCTTTACCCGCACCACCGATTGGGCGACCTATCACGGGGTCAAACAGGACGTACTGATCAAAATACTGAAGATCATTGAGGGGCACGGTGCCGAGGTGGCGTTCCCGACGCGAACCGTGCTGCTCGGCCCGCCGGAAGCCGAGGCGCCGGCCAGCTAGGTTGCCCTGGGCTACCGAGGGTGGGCGCTACTCGTTTGATGCGCCGCGCGTCATGGCGATGGGGTCGCTGATATCAGCCGGGGCATTCATCAATGCCTGTCCCTCAATAAACAGCTCATACCAACTTAGCTCTCGCCAGATCGCCAGCACTTTGATGACCGGGTGATCGTAGTAGCGAAGCCGGTTCTCCGTCAGCGGGATGGTGTCGGCAACATGAACAAGATGTCGCCACGGCCACTCCGGGGTGAGGGGCAACTCGACTTCTGGGTCCATTGATGTGTCGTTCGCTTCTGAATCGGAGACAGCATCGCCGAAGCCCGTCCACAAAAAACCGCCAGCCGTGTCCTGCTGCTCGCTGAGGTCAGTTCCCTGACTGGTCTCCAGATTCGGCCTGACGGCTGGCGCCAGCACGGCAATCCGTTGCGGTGACGCCGGTGGCCCCGGCATCTCAAAAATCTCCGGCAGATAGTGCCCGTGGGTATTGGCCCAGAAGTTGAGGCCAAGGCGCCAGCTGTCGCCCCGCGGCACCAGTTGAATAAAGCCCTGTAATACCGGGTAGCCGCTGTCGCTATCTGTCCCGAGCAGAATGGGTAGCGTGTCACTGTTGGGGCCTTGTAACCACGACACCGCGGCGATCACGTCATCCTCGCTGCTGCGTCGGTAGCGCGCCAGGCCCGGCGCCAGTTGATCAAGGGGGCGCCGCAGAAAGGGTGCGGGGGTCGGTATCGCTTCCACGGCCACGGAGATGGGATCCAGCGAGATGGCATCCACCTCGGGCGCGAATGGAATGTTGATCGGGGCGTCCGCGCTCACCTCATTCGGCATGGCCACACCCAGAGATTCCAGAGCGAGCAGCGGTGAGCTCTCTTCCTCGGCGGGGGCGATTTNTTCAAAGGGTAATAGCGGGCGGGGCGCCTCTGATTCGGTCTGGCCAGCATCTACCTCACTGGTTTTTTCAGCCAAGAGTGCGAAGGTGTCCGAGCCTTGACTGATCTCAATCAGGTCGTCGATGAGGCTCATATCGCCCTCGGTGAGTATCTCAGTATCGGGCTCCCACCGTGGGATCTGCGGTGCCGGCAGGCGCACGGTCAGATGCCCCGCGGGACTGCTGGTGACCGCTGCATCGGGATATTCTGCTTCGAGCGCACGCTGCGTGGCGGTGTCCTGAAGCCAGCGCCAACGCGATGGATAGCCGACCGTGGGTAGAAGCGGCCAGGTCTCGCTCTCCAGCGTTTCCGTCCGCGTATCCACCATCACTACAACCTCAAACTGATACCACCCCGAGTGTTGAAAGCCACCGGGCAGGGGTGCGGCGAGTGGCGCGAGGCAGGCCAGCGTCAGAGCCGCCGCGAGACCGCCGCGCAGTGGCTTCAAGCTCACCGTCATGCCGCTTCCAGCCATGGCGTTATCAGGGCTTCGACGAACTCGGCCCTTGAGGAGAGGGTGGGCAGGGATTTTTTTACTCGGAGCTTGCCGCTTCCGGAGAGGCTGTAGCACAGCGGATCAGACTGGATCAGATTCACGATAGCGGCGGGTTCCACAACGGTCGCGGCGGTGAATTCGATACTACCACCCTCATCGGTCATATCGATTTCGCTAATGCCCAGCTGCTGGGCGCGCACCTTGATCAATGCTGAGGTGAAGAGGTTTTTCACGGGTTCGGGCAGCAAGCCAAACCGGTCGATCATCTCGACCTGAATCTCGCGGAGTTGCTCTGCGTTGCTCGCTTGGGCAATACGCTTGTACAGCACCAGTCGCGTCGAGATATCCGGCAGATAATCTTCGGGAATCAACGCCGGCACATGGAGCTTCACCTCGGTACCGGTATCCAGCGGCTGGTCGATATCGGGAATGTCGCCCCGGCGCAGAGCCGCGACGGCGCTCTCGAGCATGCTCAGGTACAGCGAGAAGCCCACTTGATTGATCTGCCCAGACTGTTCCGCGCCCAGCAGTTCGCCCGCACCGCGGATCTCCATGTCATGGGAGGCCAGTTGATAGCCAGCGCCGAGGTCGCCTGCTGCCTCGATGGCCTCCAGGCGTTTTTGTGCATCCGAGGTAATCACAGAGCGCGGCGGGCTGAGCAGGTAGGCATAGGCCTGATGATGCGAGCGGCCGACGCGACCGCGCAATTGGTGCAATTGCGCCAGACCAAATTTATCCGCCCGCTCAATGATGATGGTGTTGGCGTTGGGAATATCGATGCCGGTCTCGATAATCGTGGAGCAGACCAGAATATGATGATGCTGGTGGTAGAAGTCCGACATGACTTTCTCCAGAGCTTGCTCACGCAACTGCCCGTGCGCGACACCGATCGACAGTTCGGGCAGCAGCTCGCCCAGTTTGCGCGCGCTTTCCTCGATGGTTTTGACTTCGTTGTGAAGATAAAACACCTGACCCCCACGCAGGGTCTCGCGTAACACCGCTTCTTTCACCAGGGCAATGCTGTGTTCGCGGATAAAGGTCTTGATCGACAGTCTGCGCGCGGGGGGCGTCGCAATGATGGAAAGATCGCGCAGACCACCGAGCGCCATATTGAGCGTGCGGGGGATAGGCGTCGCTGTCATGGTGAGGATATCGACCTCGGCACGAAGTGCCTTGATCGCCTCTTTCTGCTTCACGCCAAAGCGATGCTCCTCGTCAATGATCAGAAGGCCGAGATCGCGAAAGCCAAAATCGCTTTGCAGTAGCTTGTGGGTGCCGACCAAAATATCGACCTCACCNCNTTGTACCCGGGTAATGATGCTCTCGAGGTCCTTGGCAGACTGAAAGCGCGAGACCACCTCAACGGTGTAGGGCCAGTCGGCAAACCGGTCCCGGAAGTTGGCGTGGTGCTGGTTGGCCAATAGTGTAGTGGGCACCAGAATCGCGCTTTGGCGGCCATTTTGTGCGGCGATGAAAGCGGCGCGCATGGCGACCTCGGTCTTGCCAAAACCCACGTCACCGCAAACCAGACGATCCATGACCTTGGGTGCACACATGTCGTCCTTGACGGCGGCGATGGCGGCGGCCTGATCAGGCGTCTCCTCAAACGGAAAGCCCTCGCAGAACTGCTGCCACTTGGACTCGTCCAGTTCGTGGGCGTGACCCACCCGGGCCTCGCGTCTGGCGTACACATCGAGGAGCTGCGCTGCCACATCTGCGGCGCGTTCCCGGGCTCTGCGGCGCGCCTTTTCCCACTGCTCGCTACCCAGCCGGTGGAGCGGTGCGGTATCCGGGTCGCCTGCGGTGTAGCGGCTGATCAGGTGGAGCGAGCCGACGGGCACGTAGAGTTTGTTGCCCTCGGCGTATTCGAGTAGCAGGAACTCGGCGGAGTCTCCGTCAATTTCCAGTATCTGTAGCCCGAGATAACGGCCCACGCCGTGCTCGATGTGCACAACGGGCAGCCCCTGCCTGAGTTCCGTGAGATCCCGAATGATGGCGTCGGTATCGGTTTCTTCCTGCCTTGTGCGACGGCGTCTTTGAGCCACGCGTTGCCCAAAGAGTTGGGCTTCGCAGATCAGGGTGGGNTGGCCGGGGCCGGCGTAGAGTCCGCGATCAACCGGCGCGACGGTGATGCCGAAATCGATTCGAGCGTTGATAAATGCCGGCCAGTTGTCGCAGGGCTCTGGATGAAGCTCTGCCTTGGCCAGATTCTCNAGCAGCAACTCGCGACGCCCCTGGCTCTCCGCACAGAGCAATACGGGTCCTTGATGATCTTCGATAAAGCGCGCCAGCTTTTCCTGGTAGGCACCCGGTCCGTCGGCCTCGGTGAGCTGCGGTGCCGGTTTGAGGGTGGTTCGTGCGTGGGCGGGNGACTGCTCGTCGNGTTTGAGCTCGAGCACCGCNTANTCACCCAGTTGTGAGTAAATCTCCTCNACCGGAATAAACCCGCGCTGAGGTGGGAGGAGAGGGCGTCTGGGGTCAATGCCGTACTCATCGAACCGACCAGTAATTTCCGACCAGTACCGCTGGGCTGCGCCGTGGTGATCCCCGAGCAGGATGAGCGCGGCATTGTCCGGGAGGTAGTCAAACACGGTGCCGCAGTGCTCAAAGAACAGGGGCAGGTAGTACTCCGCGCCGCCGGGCACGCGGCCAGCGCTGATTTCGGTGAAGGCCGGGCAGAGATCAGCGTCTCCGTCAAAACTCTCGAACCATGCCATTTGNAANCGNNGNNTNGCNTCACCNCCGATNGGNAANTCCCNNGCGGGCATNAGTTTGATNTGNTCGACGCGGTCAACGGTGCGTTGATTTTCCGGGTCAAAGGTCCGCAGGGTTTCGACCTCGTCATCGAGCAGGTCGATGCGATACGGCGTATCACTGCCCATTGGGAATACATCTAACAGGGCGCCGCGAACCGCAAATTCGCCATGCTCGAAAACCGTCTCTACGGCGCGGTAGCCGTTTAATGCAAGGCTTTTGGCGAAGCTGTCGGCATCAAATGTGTCCCCCACGCTGAGATCCAGCGTGTTGCCCTCGACATAGTGCTGCGGGGGCGTTCGTAGCATGGCGGTGGTAATCGGCAGGATCACGATACCTTCGCTGAGCTTGGGTAGCTCATAGAAGGTGCGGAGCCGCTGCGACACGATGTCCTGATGAGGCGAAAAGTGGTCGTAGGGCAGGGTCTCCCAGTCGGGCAGTGTCAGGATGGGTACGGGGTGGGGCAAAAATAGCGGCAGTTCCCGCTCCAGGGTGTGCGCCTCGGTTGAGCTGGCCACCAGCACCACAACGGGTCTCNGCANCTCGCTTNGCGCGGCGAGCTCGGCGATGGCACCGGTGCTGGCCGCACCCGGCAGGGGACCCATAGCCGTGCGGGTTCCCGGAGTAGCAGGCCACGGGGTGTCCTTGATCAGAGGGTGAAACATAGTGTCAGTCGTCAGCTTGATCGGACATTTTAGTGGCGAGTCTGTCCGTCAACCACCGAAAAAGTGCAGTTGAGGTTGCTTCGGTGCTGGTGCAGATCTGATAATACGCGCCGGTCAGAGGGCCCAAGGCAGNNGCCATTGCAAGGTATCAACGCCATTCATCACTCTGACGTCGGATAACGATAAGAGGACCCCCCGTGACAGACGACAGAAAACGCCCGCGCCCCGATGATTATTTTTCCGACTGGAAAGAGCGGGAGGCCCTGGCCGAGGCCATGATTCCGGTGGTGGGCAAGTTGTCCCGGGAGCGCAACGTGAAATGCTACATCTACGGTCGGTCGCTGGTGAATCAGTCTGTCCTCGACATCATGAAGAGCCACCGCTGGGTCAGGCAGATGGAGGCCAACGAGCTGTCCGAGTTTGAGACAGCCCCTGTGTTGGAGGCCGTCAGTCAGCTGGACCTCGGGCCTTGCCACCTCGATATTGGCCGGCTTGCCGTTGCCTACTTCGACAATGGCGCAGGTGAGGGCTTGAGTATTGAGGAGTACGTCGCACAGGAACTCGACTACCTGGTGGGCTCAACCCACAAGCCCGTCGACGNGCCTGTTGATGTGGTGCTGTACGGGTTTGGTCGCATTGGCCGGCTGATGGCGCGGATCTTGATCGCCAAAACCGACGGCGGTGACAGCTTGCGGCTGCGAGCCGTCGTGGTGCGCCGCGGCAAGGCCGAAGACGACCTGCTCAAGCGTGCAAGTCTCTTGCGACGTGACTCTGTCCACGGCGTTTTTCAGGGAACAATTCGGGTCGATGAAGAGCGCCAGTCGTTTGTTGCCAACGGCAACGAGATCAAGGTGATTTACGCGGATTCGCCCGAGGATATTGATTACACCGAGTACGGCATCAACCGTTGCATCGTGATCGATAACACCGGCGTCTGGCGAGATGAAGCTGGTCTGGCGCGTCACCTGCAGGCCAAGGGTGTGGCCAAGGTCATCCTGACTGCGCCGGGCAAGGGCGATATCAAAAACATTGTGGCCGGTATTAACGACAGCGACATTGCCGACGATGACACCATTTTGTCTGCGGCCTCGTGCACGACCAATGCGATTGTGCCGGTATTAAAAGCCGCCGACGATGAGTACGGCATCAGCGCTGGGCACGTGGAAACGGTGCATGCGTACACCAACGACCAGAACCTGATCGATAACTATCACAAGGCTGAGCGGCGCGGGCGCAGTGCACCGCTGAACATGGTGTTGACCGAGACGGGTGCCGCCAAGGCAGTTGCAAAAGTGTTGCCCCAGCTTGAAGGCAAGCTCACCGGCAACGCGATTCGGGTGCCAACGCCCAATGTGTCGATGGCGATCCTCAATTTGACATTGAACCGCTCGACCACGCGGGATGAGTTGAATGAGTTCATGCGCGAGACGGCGCTGCACTCCAGTATGAAGAAGCAAATCGATTACTCGAATTCACCCGAAGTGGTGTCCAGTGACTTCGTGGGCTCCCGAGCGGCCTGTGTCTTCGATGCCAAAGCGACCATTGTGAACGGCAACCAGGCGGTGCTGTACCTGTGGTACGACAACGAGTACGGATACAGTTGCCAGGTCTACCGGGTGCTGGAGCAAATGGGGGGTATTCGCTACCAGACATACCCCGCAAAAGGCCCGTATCCGCTGTAATTTTGGGCGCTCGCCCGGGTTGGCCTCGGCGGGGCAAGTCGAATAGAATACGCNCGACCGACGAGAGCCCCACGGCCCGGCCTAAAGAAGCCCCCGGTCTGCAGTACGCGCACCATGTCTGGGGGGTTTTACCCCGAGTATGACAGTGTCAGCACCTCCCCGAAGTAAACGCTTCGGCATGCGGTGCGGGCGATGGTGTGCTTTGGGGGAAAACGCGGACAGGCAAATGAGCAGCGACATGATAAAAATCAAGCGTGGTTTGGATATCCCTCTGGCCGGTGCGCCGNCNGGGGANCTGGATACTGCAGTGACCACGCGCGCGGCGGCATTGTTGGGCGCTGACTACCACGGCATGAAGCCCACTATGGCCGTGCAGGTCGGGGATGTCGTCAAGCGGGGCGACCTACTCTTTACGGACAAAAAGTGCGAAGGCGTTCGCTACACGTCCCCCGCCGGTGGGCGCGTATCCGCGATTAATCGTGGCGCAAAGCGCGCTTTCCAGTCAGTCGTTGTCGAGATTGATGGCGACGAGGCTGCTTCGTTCGGCCAATATTCTGNCGAGGCGGCACACGAGCTGTCTGCCGAGGCCATCAAGACCCAACTGATTCAATCGGGGCAGTGGACTGCGCTGAGAGCACGACCCTTCGGTCGTGTTGCAGACCCTGCGACGAGCCCGGCCGGACTCTTTATTACCGCGATCGATACGCATCCCCACGCGCCTGACCCGGAGCAGGTGATTGCGCGCGAGGCCGATGCCTTTGAGCTGGGGCAGACACTGCTCGCCAATTTGGTCGATTGCCCCGTGTATTTGTGCGCGGCGCCCGGCGCTGACATGCCCCAGGCGACCCATGATCGCATTTCCCGACACGATTTTGCCGGGCCGCATCCCGCGGGTCTGGCGGGGACGCACGTTCATTTCTTGATGGGCGCATCTGCGGAGCGAATCGCCTGGACCATCGGCTATCAGGACGTGATTGCGGTGGGTCGATTGTTTTTGGATGGCGCGCTCTATGTTGAGCGTGTCGTTGCCCTGGCAGGTCCCTCGGTGAGTCGCCCACGACTGGTGTTGAGTCGGTTGGGAGCAGACTTGCAGGCACTGGTTGCCGGCGAGGGTGAAGGAGACGACGCCCGACTGTTATCTGGTTCGGTGCTCGGTGGCAGAGCGGTGCAGAGCGACACCGCCTATTTGGGTCGCTACCACCAGCAGGTCGCATTGCTGCCCGAGGGGCGCGAGCGGGCGTTCATGGGCTGGCTCTCACCGGGGGTGAATAAGCACTCTGTCATGGGGATTTACTTGTCGAGCTGGTTCGGCAGTAAGCCTCTGGCTATGTCGACCAACACCAACGGGTCGGAGCGCGCGATGGTGCCGGTGGGCGCCTACGAAAAAGTGATGCCGCTGGATATTTTGCCCACCCAGTTATTGCGAGCTTTGCTGGTGGGGGATACCGAGACTGCTCAGGCCCTGGGTTGCCTCGAACTTGATGAAGAGGATCTGGCGCTCTGCACCTATGTGTGCCCGGGCAAATACGAATATGGCGGAATTCTCAGGGATAACCTGACGCTAATCGAGAAGGAAGGCTGATACATGGGACTGCGACAACAGCTGGATGCCATTGAACCGCACTTCAAGCCCGGAGGCCGGTTCGAGAGTTGGTATGCGCTCTACGAGGCCGTTGATACAATTTTTTATTCTCCCGGCAGTGTCACCCGCGCCAATGCCCACGTAAGAGATGGCATTGACCTGAAGCGCATCATGATCACGGTGTGGCTGGCAACATTCCCGGCCATGTTTTATGGCATGTACAACATCGGCCTGCAGGCCAACGACGTGCTGGCCCTTTCCGGTGGCACGTTGGACGGTTGGCGGGGCGGCATTGTGGCCGCGCTGGGCGGGCACGACTCGGCGAATATCTGGCACAACATGCTGTATGGCCTCGTGCATTTCCTGCCACTGTATCTGGTGACCTTCATCGTTGGCGGTTTCTGGGAAGTGCTGTTCGCCATGCGGCGAGGCCACGAGGTCAACGAAGGCTTTTTCGTTACCTCTATTCTGTTCACCCTGACACTGCCGCCTGATCTGCCGCTGTGGCAGGCCGCCATGGGCATCAGTTTTGGTGTGGTCATCGGTAAAGAGGTGTTTGGTGGTACCGGCAAGAACTTCCTGAACCCGGCGCTGACAGGCAGAGCGTTTTTGTACTTCGCCTATCCCGCGCAGATCTCTGGCGATGCCGTCTGGACCGCAGTAGACGGCTACTCCGGCGCCACGCCTCTGGGTGTAGTTGCGGCTGAGGGTATGGCGGGTCTGACAGAGGCCTACACCTGGTGGGATGCCTTCATCGGCACAATCCCGGGCTCTATCGGTGAGACTTCGACACTAATGATCATGATCGGTGGCTTGATCCTCATCCTCCAAGGTATTGCGTCCTGGCGGGTGGTTGCGGGCTGTTTTGTCGGCATGATTGCTTTCTCAATGCTACTCAACAGTGTTGGGTCAGCCTCGAATCCCGCCTTTGCCATGCCCTGGTACTGGCACATGGTGGTGGGCGGTTTTGCCTTCGGTGCGTTCTTCATGGCGACCGATCCGGTTTCGTCCGCAATGACTGATCAGGGCCGCTGGCTCTACGGCATTTTGATCGGCGTGATGTGTGTGCTGATTCGCGTGGTCAATCCGGCGTTTCCGGAGGGCATGATGCTGGCGATCCTGTTCGCCAATCTTTTTGCACCGCTATTCGATCACTTCGCCGTAAGCGCCAATATCAAGAGGAGGGCTGCCCGTGTCAGCTAGTGGAGAAGGGCTTGGACGCGTCCTGACGGTTGCGCTGGGGCTCTGCTTGGTGTGTTCCATGGTGGTCTCCACCGCTGCGGTGCTACTAAAGCCCGCACAGCAAGCCAACAAAACCCTGGATTTGAAGCGCAACATCCTGATGGCGGCGGGTCTGCTTGATCCGTCCAGGTCGGTGGAAGAGCAGTTTGAGCAGGTGGAAACCCGGGTTGTGAATATCGATGAGGGTCGTTTCGTCGACGGCGTGGATCCCGCGAGCTTTGATCAGCGCGAGGCGGCAAAAGACCCTGCCCAGTCGCGCGCGCTGGAGGGTGATGAGGATCCCGCCAAACTGGTGCGTCGCGAAGATCAGGCGCTGGTCTATCTGGTGCGCGACGATGCCGGTGGACTGGACAAAATTATTCTGCCGATCCGCGGCTACGGCCTGTGGTCAACCATGTACGGTTTCATGGCGCTGGAGTCTGATGGCAACACGGTGGCAGGCCTCGGATTTTACGAGCACGGCGAGACCCCCGGTCTCGGTGGGGAAATCGACAATCCCAACTGGAAGGCGATTTGGCCCGGCAAGCAGGTTTATCAGGGCGACGAGGTGGCCATTCAAGTTCTAAAGGGCGCGGTGCCCATGGGTTCCGATGAGAAGCAATGGCAGGTAGATGGCCTCTCAGGCGCGACCTTGACCACCAAGGGCGTCGATAACCTCGTGCGCTACTGGCTGGGTGACCAGGGCTTTAAGCCTCTGCTTGAGAACCTGCGACAGGGGACAGCCTCATGAGTATGCGCGACACCCTGACTGACCCNATTTTCAAGAACAATCCGATTGCCCTGCAGATCCTCGGTATCTGCTCGGCACTGGCGGTGACAACCTCACTCCGCGTCACGGTGGTGATGTGTATTGCGTTGACGGTGGTGACGGCCTTCTCCGGCTTCTTTATTTCCACCATTCGGCAGTTCATTCCGTCGAGCATTCGCATCATTGTGCAGATGACGATCATTGCCTCACTAGTGATTGTGGTGGATCAGGTGATTAAGGCGGTGGCCTACGATATCTCCAAGCAGCTGTCGGTGTTTGTCGGCCTGATCATCACTAATTGCATCGTGATGGGGCGGGCCGAGGCGTTTGCCATGAAGAACGCGCCGGTCCCGAGCTTTATCGATGGCTTTGGTAACGGCCTTGGGTACTCCTTTGTGTTGCTGGTGGTGGCCGTGGTGCGCGAGCTCTTCGGCACCGGCAAGTTGTTTGGCGTGGAAATCCTGCCGCTGGTGACCGAGGGCGGCTGGTATCAGGCCAACGGCCTGTTGTTGTTGCCGCCGAGCGCCTTCTTCCTGATCGGTCTATTGATCTGGGCGATCCGCGCGGTGAACACGGAGCAGGTGGAGGAGCCCGACTTCAGAATTGCCCACCACAATCCGGCAGAGGAGAGCGCGTAATGGAGCACTATCTCAGCCTCTTTGTGCGGGCCATCTTCATTGAAAACATGGCCTTGGCGTTTTTTCTTGGCATGTGCACCTTCCTTGCAGTATCGAAAAAAATTGCTACTGCAGCGGGTCTGGGTGTGGCGGTGATAGTGGTGCTGTCGATCACGGTGCCCGTCAATAACCTCATTTTTAACAACCTGCTGGCTGACGGCGCGCTGGCCTGGGCGGGCCTGCCCGACGTCGACCTGAGCTTTTTGCATCTGCTCAGCTACATCGCCGTGATCGCTGCACTGGTACAGATTCTCGAGATGTTCCTCGATAAGTATGTGCCGGCGCTTTACGCGACGCTGGGTGTGTTTCTGCCGTTGATCACAGTGAACTGCGCCATTCTGGGCGCGTCGCTTCTGATGATGGAACGTAGCTTTAATTTTGCTGAGAGTGCTGTATTCGGTGCCGGTGCCGGCGTGGGCTGGGCTTTGGCTATAGTGGCGCTCGCGGGTATCCGCGAGAAACTCAAGTACAGCGACGTGCCCGATGGGCTGCAGGGCTTGGGGATTACTTTTATTACCGTTGGGCTGATGTCTTTGGGCTTCATGTCTTTCGGCGGNATCGATATTTAACAGGCNACGGACAGGAGCTCAGNTTCGATGGATATGACAATCGCTTACGGCGCCGGCATGTTCACCGCGATTATTTTGGCGCTGGTACTGGTGATTCTGGCAGCGCGCAGCCGGCTGGTCGCCAGCGGCAACATCAGTATCGAAATCAATGGCGAGCGCACGATTGAGGTTCCGGCTGGAGGCAAGCTCCTTCAGACTCTTGCGGGTGCTGACCTGTTCCTCGCCAGCGCCTGCGGCGGCGGTGGCACCTGTGCCCAGTGCAAGTGCGTTGTGGAAGAGGGCGGCGGTGCGATGTTGCCTACCGAAGAATCCTTCTTCACGCGTCGTGAAGCCAAGGAAGGCTGGCGGCTCTCGTGTCAGACGCCCGTTAAGCAGGACCTCAAGATTCAGGTCCCTGAAGAGGTATTTGGGGTCAAGCAGTGGGAGTGCACGGTCGAGTCCAATGAAAACGTGGCGACTTTTATTAAGGAGCTGGTGCTGAGACTGCCCGAAGGGGAGAGCGTTGATTTCCGCGCGGGTGGCTACGTGCAGCTCGAGTGCCCGCCCCACGCGGTCAAGTTCAGCGAGTTTGATGTTGAAGAAGAGTACCGCGGCGACTGGGAGCGCTTTGGCTTTTTCAACCTAGAGTCGGGCTGCAAGGACACGACGATTCGCGCGTACTCCATGGCCAACTACCCCGAAGAGAAAGGGGTGGTGAAGTTCAATATCCGTGTTGCCACGCCGCCACCCGGCAGCGAAGGCATCCCGCCCGGCATCATGTCGAGCTGGACTTTCAACCTGAAGCCCGGTGACAAGGTGAATGTATACGGCCCGTTCGGGGAGTTCTTTGCCAAGGAAACCGACGCCGAGATGGTATTCATTGGCGGTGGCGCAGGTATGGCGCCGATGCGATCGCATCTGTTTGATCAGATGAAGCGCATCAAGACCGATCGCAAGATCAGCTTCTGGTATGGCGCGCGCTCACTGCGAGAGATGTTTTATGTCGAGGATTACGACGGACTCGACGCAGAGAACGAGAATTTCGAGTGGCATGTGGCGCTGTCTGACCCGCAACCGGAAGACAACTGGGACGGCCTGACGGGCTTTATCCATAACGTGCTGTACGAGCAGTACCTCAAGGATCACCCTGCGCCCGAGGACTGTGAGTACTACATGTGTGGGCCGCCGATGATGAACTCTGCCGTGATCAACATGCTGTTGGATCTGGGTGTAGAGCGGGAGAACATTTTCCTCGACGACTTCGGCGGATGACATCACGACTCACTTTGCGTTGCCTGAGGCCAGCTCTATTGCTGGCCTTTTGCTGTCTGGCGGGCTGTGCCGNGGAGGAGCGGCCAGTGCAGATGGGGGGCGCGATCTTCGGCACCACCTGGTCGCTCACGTATGTCGGTGCGCCCGATGAGGTGAGTCCTGCCCAGGTTCAGTCAGAGATCAACGCTGCTTTCGCTTTGGTAAATGAGAGCATGAATCACTACGACCCCTCGAGTCTGATCAGTGAGTTCAATGCGCTCCCTGCGCAGACGCCGATCGAGGTGGACTGGGATTTCACCTACGTGTTGTCGGCGGCGCTCGAGCTCACTGCGGCGACCCGGGGCGCCTACGACGTGAGCGTGAGCGCGTTGTCGGACCTATGGGGTTTCGGGCCAGAGGGTCCCAGGCAGTTTCCCGCTGCGACCGATATCGAGATGACGCGTGCCCAGGTGGGCGTGGCGCAACTCGACTGGGAGTCCACGACACGCACATTAAGTAAGCGTGCACCCGGGTTGAAGCTCGACTTCTCATCCCTCGCCAAAGGCTATGCCGTGGATCTGGGTGCCGATGCACTNGCGGACCTCGATNTTCCCCACTTTATGCTAGAGGTGGGTGGCGAGGTCAGGGTGCGGGGNTCAAGCCCGCGGGGAGACGCCTGGCGGATCGCGGTGGAGCGACCGGAGNCGGGTGCGCGCGGTGGTATTCAGGCGGCACTGGCNGTGTCGGACACGGGTATCGCCACGTCGGGGGATTACCGNAATTTCTTTGAGCGTGACGGGCAACGGTATTCTCACCTGATTGACCNGCGCACCGGTTACCCGATACAGCATGACGTGGTGTCCGTGACAGTGGTGCACGGCTCTGCAATGATGGCGGACGCATGGGCGACGGCGCTGACCATCATGGGTTCCGCTGAGGCNATGGTGCTTGCCGAAGAGNGAGGTCTTGCGGTGTATCTGCTTAAGCGGTNCGGCGATACGCTGGAGGCATTTTCGAGCACTGCCATGGCACAATGGATGCCCGAAGAGGGGTCATGAAGCGCTGCACCGNGGAGAATAGGGCATGACATTTGTACTCGCATTGTTGGTGTTTATGGCGATCGTCGCCGCTATGGCGGTTGGCGTGATCTTTGGTCGTGCCCCCATCAAAGGNTCCTGCGGTGGCCTTGGGGCAGTTGGCATTGATCAGGATTGCGAGATCTGTGGTGGGGACCCCGACCGGTGCGGTAGCACTATGCAGACAGCACCGGTGCGGCAATACGACNCCGATCAGGATGGTCGCTGAGCGCAACGGGATCGCTTTCAGGCGAACCTGAACCGGCTGCGAGCCCTATGCCGCTCTCCTGGGATTTGATTCTTCGTTTTACGCTCGGTGGCGGGCAACGCCGCTTNACCCGTTTCGTCGCGCTCGCCTCGCTGCTGGGAATGATGCTGGGTGTTGCGGCGCTCATCACCGTACTGTCGGTGATGAATGGATTTGGTGGTGAGCTACACCAGCGCTTGCTTACCGTCACGCCGGATATGGTCCTCGAGCCCGCGAATCCGAGTGAGGCAGCGCTCAGAGAACTGCTGAANGCCGCAACNGAGCAGTCTGCTGTCGTCGCGGCGACCCCTTTTCGTCANGGCACAGCGCTCCTGCGCCACGCGGGGCAAANTCGGGGTGTTNAGGTAGTGGGCGCGCCTGAGTCTGGGTTACGCGATGTGATCGATCTGGACTCGCACATCACCTTTGGTGACCTGCAGNCGCTTGAGCGCGAACCTTTTTCCGTGATTCTCGGTGCTGACCTAGCACGGCTTTTGCGGGTTCGACCGGGCGACAATGTGAATATCCTGCTGCCGCGACTGACGGTGAGCCCGATGGGGGTGTTTCCCAAGAGTCGATCGCTGCGTGTGGTCGGGACTTTCGCTGTTGGCGCGCCGCCGGATGCCCAAGTGGCTTACGTTGCAGAGGCCACGGCGCGCAAGCTGNTGGGCCCTTCGGGTATTCAAGGTATTCAACTGCGACTCAGTGATCGCGNGCGGGTACCGGAGGTGAGTGCCGCCATTCACCCACAGGTTGAGGCGTCGACCCAAATCCGGGACTGGCGCAGCTCTCAGGGNTCCCTCTTTGCCGCNATCAAAATGGAGAAGATCACGGTCGGGATACTACTGACCTCCGTCATTTTGGTGGCAGCATTTAACCTGATCTCGACCTTGACCATGTCGGTGACGGAAAAGCGCGGCGANATTGCGATTCTGCAGGTGCTCGGTTTGCCCGCCAAAAAGCTGCTGATGCTCTTTTTGGGGCACGGGCTCCTGCTGGCGCTACTGGGTATCTNNCTCGGAGCGGTTGCNGGCGTGGCGCTGG
>FUFK010041637.1_pt1 | contig 20454 bp, 30 predicted proteins | sample 1021851 | NCBI WGS metagenome assembly FUFK01 (sample SAMEA51879418, study PRJEB19060) | metagenome
CGAAAAGCATGTTTGGATCATCATAGACAAATGCCTCAATATCACCGCTAGATGGCGTAATGCTACCAGGGTAATAGTTAGAAAATGTCGGCTTTTTAGTAGTAGGATCATTATAGAAACAACCGTTGAAAACACCAACGTTAGCAACATCAGTAACAGAACTTAATTGTATTGTTCCTGCAGCAACTAACTTTACGATATCGCCTTTGAAAATTGCAGTGCCGTAGCCATCAGCAATTTTGTACTTTGACGTACCTTGTGTCATCGGAGCGCTTCCTAATCTACCCACTGGTCTCATGCCGAATGGCGCATTTTGATTAGCCATGATTATCTCCTTACATAAATTGTTATAACAACACTTACCTCAAGTATTGTCAAAATTTTGTAACTGAGTGTTAAAAATCTTATTAGGTTTTCTTACCACCAAAAGTTACGCGAGAACTTCTCTCTTTCGAGATTGGCATGCTAGGATGTTGGTCCTTCATAGGATCGTTTGCAACAGCTTCGTCTTTGTCTTGAGTTAATTGCTCAAAATAAGCTTTACGTTGTGCAACAATCTCATCAGGGATTCTTGCTAGCATTAAACCTCCAACAGCTATAACACCTTCGTATCTACCTGAATCAATTGCAGGCCATTCCATTTCCGGATATTCATCTGCTCTCACAAATTCCCATCCTTCTCGTAGTTTAGCGGACACATTTTTTTGGTCCATCTGTCCTACTGCTTCGGCCCTAATCCAACGGTGTTTAAAACCGTTAGGTGCAGGTGGTGCATCTAGTTGTGACGGTGGAGTCCATACCTTAGGTCGTTCTCTCTTAGACCTATTTTCAGACTCGCGTGATGGTAGTTTAGTTTTTGTATTTGTATTCATATGCCTACTCCTTCACGTACTTCGCATACTCTTGTAGTGGCACACCTAATTTTTTTGCTATGGCTACCTGTGACGGTGTGAGTCTCACAGTACCTTTGCGCGTTTGTGCAGGGTTACCTCTGTTAACAGAAGCAACAGCCTGACTTGGCGTTGACTTTTCTGAACTTTGTTCAAACTTGTGAGGGAATGTATCCTTCATTCTTTTGTCTATTTCATTGTAATAGTCATCAGATGACGGATCGTATCCTTCTTCCATCAGTTTACGATGAATTGAGAAAGAAGTCAAGGTCATAGGTTCATCTTCACCAAACCACTTGTTCTTATCAGCCCAAGCCTCTGCCTTTGGATCTGGCGGTGGAGGTGGTGCTGCAGGTGGCTGCATTTGTTGAGGATTAGGCATTTGTGGTTGGTTAGGATTAACTCCACGTGCCTCCATTTCCTTTTTCAATCTTTCACGTTGTGCTTGTGTAGATTTTACACGTTCAGATTCTATGGCAAGTCGTGCTAATTTTTGCTGTGCTTCTACTTGTGCATCACTATCTCCTAATTCTACGGCAGCTTTTAATGCTTTTTTAGCTTCTGCTGTTTCAGCTTCTACACGGCTTGCAAACTCTGTTATATATCCACTGTCCAAAGTTTTTGCTCTAGTTTGTAAGTCTTTGGTTTTTTGCTGTACACCTTGGGCAAACTCTATTGCAGCTTGTTCTCTTCTTTCAGCTTCTCTTAATTTTTTTGTTAATTTATCTATCCTGGATTGAACTTTTTTACCATAGTCGTCCATTTCTTCGGTAGATGCAGTGTCTTTTACTACCTCTTGTGATTCAGTGGTTTCTTGTTCAACATCAGGATTAATAGTTTTTGTAGAATTTTCTGGTACTGTTACATCAACACTAGGTCCGTCAGATGGCAGATCTACCATTTTTGCTTCAGCTTCAGATTGTGCTTCTACTTTCGTTTGTGCTTCTGCAGGCATTTATCCTCCTGTTAAGTTCTAAATTGCAAGATATCCTCTGGGTCTTTTACCACAGCAATTATCTCGTCCTCGTTAAGTATCCTCACTTCTCCACCTTCTATCCCAAATCTAGAACCGGCGTAACGACCAAATATAATCCAATCATTTACTTTACACCAAGGTCCATTTGGAAACCTTTCTTTATCTGTATAACAATCTGGTCCTTGTTTAAGAACCAAACCTGTGACTGTTGTATAGCCACGTTCTTGCATTGTTTCATCTGTTAATATTACACCACCTTTTGTTTTACCTTGTCCTTTGTACGGTAAAACTAACATACGCCAACCTGTTGGATCAGGCAACCGTTCTAGTACTTTTTCTGTGGGTAAATGTTCTATGTCTTTTGTAGCATCTTCTTGTATTTTTTTAAGAAATTTATTTTCTTTTTCTTCTGCTACTTTATTGTTTTCATCAGCTTCAACAGCCAAATCTTTTTCTTCTAACGCAAATCTACGTTTTGGTAGTTCTTTCTCCGTCATTGTTTTCCTCGTCTTTCTGCAGGTCTTGAATCTCCTGTTCCATTATTGCATAGGCAGTAAACTGTCCTACGGTTTTGTTATATTCATCCCAACTGGGTAATCCAGTTGCAACGACTTCTTTCAACTCCTCTTTTCGCAACCTAATCTTTTTCAAGATTATGTAGATTGCCGTTTCATCTTGCATTAAGTTCTTTTCTTTTTCTTCTTTGTAGGTTTTTTAGCCGTTTTAGCAGATTCTTTTAATGCTTTGTCTGTTACTGTGCCTTTACCTGGTCTGCTTTTGCCAGATTTTTTAGCTTTGTTCATGTAGTAATACAAACCTTTTTTAGCAATTCTGCCATCTTTTGTTTTATGATATCCTTTAGGTACGCTCATTTTTTACCTTTGCCTCCTTTTTTATACATCATGTTTGGCTTCATCATAGTTCTACCCATTGTTCCGCCACCCATCATTTTTTTAAGTTTGCCACCTTTCTTTTTGTAGCCCATCTTGTTTCTAACTTTAGTTGGTAACTTTGCTAGACCAGGATTTTTTTTCTTATCTACAGTTTTCATAGTTATTTCCCCTTTTTAAAAAAATTCATTGCTACAGGTCCGGCTTTAACCCCAAAGCTTACTGAGCATGCTAAATATAAAAGATGTTTATAATAATCTGGTAAAGAATGCAAGGCATCAAATCCTGCTTTTATATGTGGTGTCCAACTAGGCACAAAGACTGCTACGGCTGGCGCCAGTAGGCAAATTAAAATTAGTTCGTCTTTCCACGAACCTTTCATTTGATCCACAGCTGCAGCTTCCCATTTAATTTTACCTGCTGCTATGTCTTCTTGTTTCTTTTTTTCTGCCTTAATTTTTGCAATCTTNACTTCGCCATTTAANTTNTTAGTCTCTACGAAGCCTTTGATGCCATCAACGGCAACTCCTAATAATGGTTTTGCTAATAACTGCCACATAATTATACTAACTCCGTTATACCACCACCTGGCATTCTACGCAACATTTGAGTAAATAAAAATTGATTAATAGGTGGTGATGAAGTTCTATTTGCAATTGCTGATGCAATTTCAGAACCAAGATTATTTTTGTTTTTAAAAGGATGTGCATATCTTAGTCTATCTAGGCCACCGCCATATCTAAAATTTCCACTACCGTATCCATAACCATAACCATAACCATATCCTCGACCACCACGGCCGCCACCTCCACCACCACCTGATTGAGTTATATCAATCAAGTTGCTTTGTTGCATTATTCTGTCATAAAAACTTTGAAAAGCTTCGTACTTAGGATTTTCACCTAATCTAGCTTTTTCAATATCACTGTATGTAGGTCCTGCAACATTTCCTGCTTCAGGTCCACCCATAATAGAACCTTCCATAATCATTTTAAGAAGTTCTACAGGAATGTTAGGTCCACCTTTGTAGCCAAAAAATTCTAAAATTTTTGGATCTATTCCTTTTAATATCGCTGGATTAGCTTTGGTAAAAGCGTAACCTGTTTCACCAGGTGTTGCAGTTCCTGGTCCGTATGTTTTTTCTGGTGGGGTATAAGTATCTTTTAAAGAATCATATAAATTTTTATTTTCTTCATAAACCCCTGCATCTTCATTTGCTTTAGGGTCGTAGTATGTGGTGTTATTGTTGCTACTGTTATTGTTATTGTTATTACCAGAATAGTAAGAAGATCCGCCACTACTAGGTGGCGGTGTATATCCGCCTACAGCTCCAAAACTAGATCCAGTTGAAGAGCCAACAGGGGGTCCGTCGTAATGTGGATTTACCATTAATTTTGCAAAGGGTTCTCTGAACCTATATTTCCTGTAGTGAATTCAATCATATCTTCGTAAGTTAAACCTGCTTGTAAACCATTTTTTATTTGATCTGCGCTGTAAAATTCTAATAAATCTCTTATCTCTTCTGAAGTTAATTGGTCTTGTCCAAAATTAGGAGCAACAAATTCACCTGCAGGAAATTCACCACGATTATACGCTTCCAACATTTCATATTCTTCACTAAATGGTCCTGATGGTGATTGATCTAATACATCAACAGTGCTCATGTCAGGGTCACGATCATTAAATTCTAACATAGGCAATGATTCATACGCTCCCATTTCTGCTAGTTCCTCATCTGTTTTTACAAAGTCAGGATCTCTTTCTAATACTGGTCTGTTTCTTTGTGGTAAAAAACTTTTTATTAATTGCAGGGTAGGTAAATTTTCTATTTTTTCCATTGCGTTAGAAAATGCACTTGCCATTGGAAATTCTTTTTTATAAAATTCTTTTCCAAAACCAGTTTTAGGAAAAGGATTATATGTGTTTACTCTTATTGCTGCAGGGTTTGATGTTCTATTTTCAGGAGATAATCTTTTATTTTGAAAAGTTAAATCACCAAGCATATTTCTAAGATCAGCTCTAAAACCTGCTGACTTAGATGGATCTTGGAATAAAGTTCTACCTATTCTACGCGCACCTGCAGGCAAACCTCTTGTGTCTATCATCTCTGCACCTTGCCCACCTTTCATTTTATTCATGAGCATTTGATACATGTTACGGCTTTCGTTTTGATCTGTCGTATAAAAATCTTTGTTGCCTTGCATTGCAACTAAAGTTGGTTTTATTTTAGCAAGGTTGTCCCTGTTAGTATAAAATTCTGCAGGTTGTGACATAACATATTCAGGATTACCAAAAGTAGCATCAAACTCACGTGCTGCATTAACTGCAGCACGCTGTTGATTAGCTTGGTAAGATTGACGTCTATCGTCATCTGCCGTAAATGAACTTAATCCTAGTATGCTCATTAACCGCCTATCATTGAATTAAGCACAACAAGAACAATAACTGCAACGATACCAGCTTTAATCCAGTCTTTCATACCCCAGTCACTCCATTCTTTTAAGTGTGCCCATAAATCTTTTAATAAATTCATGTTACCTCCTATTTTTTCTTCATTTTCATCGAACCGCCTTTCTTAAGACGTTTCGTTTTCCCACCTTTTTTCATCATGTTGACTTTTTGTCCAGTGTTTTTTGCATGCATCATAGCACTTCTAACACCTGCTGATGTGTATGGAAATTGTTGGCTACCTACTTTTGGCATGTTTCCTCCTAATGTATTGTGGGTTTAGCATAATCACCAAACTCCGATAAAAGTTCTTCTGTCACCATTATACTGTCAGCTGCTGCTTCAAACATTTGCACAGTGGCTTGTGGACCTAATCCTTCTACGTACATGTTACGCGTAACTGCCATTAAAGCAGAACAAACAAGCATAAAATCCTCTGTTGTAGCTATTTCAGTTCTAGCAGCGTCTTCTATTTTTGACATTGCGTTACTGATCTTGGTCAGTTTTCTTTTCATTTTGTCTTGCATTTTGCCTCGCTATCTTTTCAGAAGATTGTTCTTTCATTGCTTCGCGCGCTGAAACTATATTTTCTCGTAAAACTGTCATGGCTTCTGTGTTTGATTGACTGTCAGCTGCTGCTTCCATTTTCATAATTTCTAAACCAGTATCAGTTTCTAATTTATCTCTTTCAAGATCTAATTTTTCTTGATCCATTGCAATTTCTTTTGCAAGTCTAGCTTGTGTTTCCATAGCTTTTAAATCTATCTCTTGTTGTTTTAGTTTAACAAGAGGATCTTTAGGCTCTTTACTCATACGTGCCTCTTCTGCTGCAGATAACTCAGCTGTTAATTTTGCTTCAACTTGTGCTTGTTTTGCTGCCATTTGATTTGTTAATTGTGCTTGTTGCTGTTGTAACTGTTGCATTGCTTGTGGATTTTGCTGTGCTTGTTGCATTGCTTGTTGCATTTGTTGTATTGGTTCAGCAAATTCTTGTTGTATTTGTTCTCCAGCCATCAAAGCTATATGCTCTGATAAATGTGCTTGTAATGCAGAATAAACTTGTGGGTTGATTTGCACCATTCTTGTAAACATAAATTCTTGGTGTGCTGTAATATGAGCCATGTGATCTTGCATAGGAAAAGCCTTTGGAAAGTTACCTCTCATAATGCCACTATTTTCTGCTGCCGGTCCTGTAGGTGCAGGCATTTCTGGATTTGGTTTTAATATTGCATCAATGTTATCTACACCCATAGCAGAGTACATTCTTCTGTATGCTTCGCGTAAGTCATGCATTTTAGGATTAGATGTTGCTAATTGTAGCTGTTGTTGTGCAAGTGTAATACGTTGTGCCATAGAAAATATATTAGGATCTGAAATAGGTAATATATCAACACGGTCATCAAAATCAGTTTGTTTAATCATTCTGTTACCACCAATAACTTCGTACGGATATTCTGGCGGTAAATACAATTGAAATACTCTTGCTAGTAAATTAAATTCTTCTTTTTGTGCGTAGTGTAATCTTTTATGTATTGCACTCATGACTTTTGTGCCACGTTCTAATAATGCAAGTGTAGTGCCAACTGGGTTTTGTTCATTACCTTCACCCATCTTCATGTCTGCAATAGCAGCAAATGATTTACCTGCATCAACAGCAAAACCAAGTAATGCAAATAATGTTTGCGATGGTTCTTTAAATGGTAAAGGTAACAAAGATTCACGTATAGAATTACCAGTCACATCTACATCTCTAAATTCACCTGGTTGTATTGCTTGATCGTGATCACGTATACGCATGCCTCTTGCTTTAAATCCTGCTGGAAGATTGGCAAGAGTACCTGCATCAATTAACTGTCGCAAAACACTTGTTGCAGTTCTTGACAATCCACCTAGCATGTGAATTAAGCCAAATCCATAAAAGCCTAATCCGGGGAGGAATTTAAAATGTACAAAATAAGAAATTTTTCTCATCATTGGATCATCTTGCAAATAATTTCTTCTTATTGACAAGATTGTATTAGAATATTTATCTATACTAATTATGTAAGGTAATTTTATTCCGTTAGGATCTTCAAAACCTGGTACGTCTGCATTTACATGCATTTCTAAAATTTCGTGTTCATCATCTCCGTCTGCATATTCTTTTTGCACACCATCTAGATCATCAACTTTGTCCATAACTTCAGAAGTATCAACATGGCCTGTTTGCAATTCCATGTCTTTGTAAAAACCTGTAACTTGTAACTTTCTAACTTCGTTGCCTGTCATTTTTACAACGTGTGTAATTCTTTCTGCAGTTTCTAAATCAGTTGCTAAATAATTTATTACGCAATCTTCACTTGTTACAAATTTAGATACACCTCTTTGTAACATTGGATCATAGTAAACTTTTTTAAATGCAGAACCTGACAAAGGTAAGTAAAATAACAATTGATCCATTTCAGGATCATACTCTTTCATCTTTGTTGTAATTTGATAGTTCATAAATTCTTTTACACGCTCTGCTTGGTCTTGTACTTGAGGTGTAACTGCTCCAACTATTTGTGTGCGTACGGGGCCGCTTGGGGGGAGGAGTTCCTTATAAGCTTGAGCTTGAAACTGTGTTACAGATTCAGCAAGTAAAGGATGTACGACCCCTGACGCACCTTCGAATGGTTGTGTTCGGTCTTCATATTTAAAACCTAACATATCGAGTCCTTTGACATAGGTATCTTCCCAGTCTTTACGTGACTCTTTATCCATTTCGAATGCTCCCACAAGATCATTAGCAAATTTGCGGGATTCAGATTCGTCGATGTAATCAGCTAAGTTTGCATCGAACGGAATATTTGATTTGTCGATAGGTGCATTAGGATCAAAATTTACCTCCGCACCTCCGTCTGGTGTTTCTGTTAGTTCTACGTCTGATTCAAAATCTACCACTTGTTCTGGTAATTGTATTTCTTGACCTGTTGGTTCTAGGTCCAAAGCGCCTTGTAATGCTTCTAAAGCTTTGTCTATGTTATTGTTTTGATTCTTTTTAGCCATCTATTCCCCTTATAGTGGTGATACAACATCTTGCATGATGCCGTATGGTTGTGGTCCTTTTTCTGGAGGTGTAGTTTTTGTTAAACCTCCTTTTGCATAAGCAGGCAATCCTTTGCTAATTTTTTCCATTGCCTTCTTGTTGCCTTTTATCATCAGTGCTGGAACTCCGTAATACTTCATATCACCACGATATTCTCCTCTAGCACCAATTGACGTTTCAAACAAATCAGCCCCAGTTTTTGCTTTTGCCTTACGTATTGCATTGTTCAAAATGTTTCCGTACGCAAACAAATTACCTTGGTAATCTTTACTACCTGGTGACAAATTACGGTTTTTAACAGCCGGTGTTGAAAAAGCCACGCCATCGTAATTACCATCTTTTGCTACTCTCATCAAGTACTTAATAGCAAACTCCATGTAATCTTGAGAATTTTTAAATGGACCTTCAGGTACACCAGATGTGTCTTTCGCACTTTTCTGTGCTTTTGCTTTTTCTATGTTTCTAATCTCTTCTTTTTGTTCATACAATTTAGCTAACTTAGGTGAATTAGGATTTGTTTCTAACAATTTATCTATTTTTCTTTGTATTAATTCCATTTGTTGTAAATTAGCTTTGTTTAATGCTGGTGATTCTACGTCTAAACGTGGTGCATATTTACCAGATGGAGGAATTTCTTTTCCTTGTTTTGTTGCTTCACGAACAACACGTGATATTGGTTGATGCATATCTGATTGAAATTCTTCTACAAACAATAGTCTATTACCAAATTCATCTGTCCTGTCAGACACACGCGCGTGCATGAAAGCATTATCAGTTTTAGCAGCACCAAATTGATGTGCATAAGAATATACAGGTTCGTTTTTACGTGGTCCTTTTGGTTTATAACTAAAAACAAACTCTCTGTAATTTGATCCATCAGGTAAAGTTTGTTGACCAGAATATTTAGCTCTGTCAACAAAAGCAGCAGCTTTAAAACCTGCGCCTCTTCTACCCGTACCAGCTAAAATTTCATTTATTAATTGTTTTATTTCAAAAGGCACCATAGCGTTGTCTGCAGGTATACCAGTCTTACTAACGTTTGGTATGCCGTAAGCTTTGTCAAACAAATTATCTAAACGTCCTAAAAATTGATCTTCTGCTTTAGTAGTTGTAACGTCTTTTATTTGATTTTGTATAGTTGTTATAATTGGTCTTGCTTCTGCAGAAAAAACTGTTGGATCTATTTGTCTTAACCTGTCAATTGACATGTTTTGTAAAGCACCGTCAGTGCCTTGTCCTAAAACCTGGACGTCAAAATCAGGAACTGTTTCATCATATTTTTTTACTAAATCATTTTTAGATATTTTGTTTTTTAAATTTTGATTTAAGAATGGACCTAATGACGTGTCCATCATTTCTGCGTCACGTATGCCACGTGACTTAAAATAATTTAACCATTGTTGTCCTTCTAACATTGGTGGTCCTTGTATTAATTCTTCTCTAGAACGGAAAAACATTGCTGGTGTATCTGCAGATACATCTGTTTTAGTTTTACCAGCTGACATAAGTGGTTCGTCCCTTGCAAAATCTTCTGCTTCTTCTAATGTTTTAAAATTTTTTACAGGTAATCCTGCTTCATCATAAACTGCAAAAGGTTTAGGATCTACCTTGCCTGTAATCTGTGGTGCAAATTCACGTAACTTATCTAAAAGTTTTGGAGCAGCTCTTTGTATTATTTTTTTACCTACGCCACCAGCTGCATAACCATCTAATGGTGGTACAACGTCTTTCATAACTCCTCCTTTATTAAAACCGTGTATATTACCATCTCTAAATTGTTGTTCAAACATTATTTCATCCATTTCTTCCTGCATAAGTTTTCTAGCTCTTTCGTTATCAGCAAATTGTTTAGTTTTAAATATACCACCGGAAGGTGAAAACGTATCTGCATATCTTTCAAATAAATAACCATATTCAGAATCATCTGGCATTGACATGTAGTCATACATGTAGTCATCTGGTTTTTCATCAGCAAGCATCATTTTTTTACGTATAGCTTCTCTTGTTGCATCGTAAACAATTGGATCATCTTTTGCATAATCCTCTGGTCCTGTCATGTAATAGTTGTCATCAACTATTTCTGTAGCACCAGTTTTTTTGTTAACGTATATGTGTTGGTTATTGTGATAATCATCACGAATATCAAACTCAATATCTATATCGCCTTTTGTTTCATGGTATTTTATAAAATCTCTATCGCCGTCAGCTGTTTTAATAGACAAAGTATGTGAATCAAATTCGTTTGCAGGTGCTTTAACATATCTTACTTCTGCACCATTAGGTAACAACGATTCAAGTTTACGGTTGTCAACAATATTTTTTAAAGAACCTACCATGTTTTGTATCCACGGTGCACTGTCCACGTTTACTGATGATGGTGTTACTGCTTCCATGGCTTTGCTGACAGTTTTTGGTATTGCTGATTTACCAGCAAGCGCTGCAATGCCTTTCATAAAAGCTCTACGTGTAATGCTAGGTATTACCATTATTCGTACACCTCTGACTTAACGTTTCTATATCTGTATTTATCTGGTCCTAATTTTTCTAATAATTTGTTTTGTCTAATTTTTGCAGGTGATTTGCTCGGATTAGTACCTTTAAAAGATGTATCTAAAATCATTTTTAATTCTTTGTTAGATAATTTACCTACTAAATTTTTTATAACTTTTGCTCCAAGTTTACCTATGCCACCAGCCATGTACGCAGGAACTTTTCCTCCTTTTTTGTAACCAAAATCACTTAACAATTTTTGACCGTACAATAATTCTTGTAAATTCTTTTTATTCATACCTTGAAAAGGTAGTCGATTACGATCTAAAGCTTTTTTCATAAAATCCATTTGAGTGTAAACATCTGGTGTACCTAAAACCATTTTTTTACCTGTGCGTGATGGTAATACAGATCTTATTCCAGCCTTATCATACAATTTAGAAAACTCTCTTATGCCAGCAGATGTTGGTTGGCCTGCTGGATTTTGAAACATTGATTGCATAATAGCTGTATCTAAATCTAATTTAGCACGATTCAAAGGTCCTATTTCTGGTAAATAGTTTGTTAAACGGTTTACATCTGTTGTTAAAAAATCAGAAAAAGCTGACCCTACATTACCTAATCTTGCGTTTTCTATGTTTAATCCTAAATCAGATTCATGACCAAAAGTCATTTTTTGTGGTATCATGCTTCTTTGGTATGAAGTCATATCAAAATTTGGATTTAATTTTTTTCTTAATCTAGCTGTTAGTTGTATGTATTGATTCATCAAATTTTCTAGTTTGTTATAATCTGATAAATGTTGTGCTGGCGAACGTGTGGTAGATATATTTTTTTGTCTAAAATATTCTATTTGTCTAGCTAGATCATCTAACTTATTTAACTGTGGTTGTATTTGCACATCATAGTCTAATAAATTTTGTCTACTAAGTATTTTTTGTTTATCTTTAGGGTTTTTTAATATTGCTGCACGTGCGAGTGATAATAAACCTTTTGTTCTTCCTAAATCGCTTCTTATAGGTTCTTTTACTGCAGCTTTTATAATACCCTCAATGCCACCTTTTTTTACAGTTGGATCATCACCTTTTAATAAAGCTTGGGCTATTCTTCTTTGATTAACTGGATCTAAATTTCTTCCTTTGCCTTCTTTTCTTAATTTTTTAGAAATTTTACTTTGTTTTTCTATAAATGATTTTTTCTTATAATCTCTTTGAGGATCACCTACTCGTTTTCCTGTTTTTTGTGATACTTTATCGCCTGGTTTCATTAAACCAGCGTCTACAGATAATTCTTTTATAGCTCTTGCATTATCGCCGGTAAAATTCTTTACTCCAAGAGTTTTTCTAAGTTGATCTTTTGCTTCAGTTGTTCTGCCATCCCTAATAAATTTAAGTATAGCTTTTCGTAAAAGCGCGTTCATTATTCTTCAAATGCGAATTCAGTAATTGGAGGAGTAATAAGACCTAAAGTAGCTGCAATTTTTGGATATTTTTTTATTAAAGTTGGAATATATCCAGCTAAACCTTGTTTTGCAAATTTAAAACCTGAAGGAATTTTTAAATAAGGTAATTCACCTGCTATTTCTGCTACTTCCACAGGGTTTAAATTATACATTTGTTGTGTAAATATTGGATCAACAACAGGTATACCTTCAATGTCTTCGTACGAAGATTCTGGCATTAATGGTCCTTCTGCTAAAGGTTCCACAAGTTCTTGTAATACTCCACCGCTTATGGGTTGGTATGTTGGATCATAATCATATTTTGATCCAGTTAATCTTTTAAATTCGTCACTTATATCTTTTTTCTCACTGTAACCTAACGATTCCCATTGATCTGGTTCTGGTGGCATAATACCTTGGCTTAATAATTGGTTATGAAACGCACCCATTTCAGTTGTATAATTTATAATATCTAAATAACCACGTGGTAAAACTCCACCTGTCATTGATTCTGTATCAAAGGGGTAAATAAAATTACTTGCTAAATTAAACAGTGTGTCACCCACAAGAGCTCCGCTTCCTAAAAAAGAACGTGTTGCTTCTTTTGAAACATCAGACAAATAATCTGAAAAATTATCTGGCATACCAGTTTCTTCTCCGTAAGGATAACCATAAAACATTGATGTAGGAGGTTCGAGGGCCTCGAGCCCCGCATCACCCATACCAAAATAAGGGCTATATTTTGCAAATTGATTTTGTCTTGCTCGGTATAAATTATCTGCGTAATTATAAACTCTAGGATCGTAATCTAAAACACCACCAGGTCGTTCTTCTCTTAATTTTAAATCATAATCATTTATAAAATTTATAAAGTCATCTTTTGCTACATCTAAATCACGACCAGTATTTGCATAAATCATTTGACCTGCATCAGATGCTTGAAAATCTGGACTATTAAAAAATTGTTCGCGTGCTGCCATTTCATCACGGAAAATTCTATCAGGATAAAAACTGCTTGTTGGTTCGAAAGGAACGTCCATATAATTAAAATCGGGTGCTGGCTTGTCTTTAATTGTTACTTCATCATTAGAAAATAGAATGTTGTCATTCATTAATAATAATCCCTCCTCCTGGTATTATCTGTCGGCTCGTCTTCAAAGTCATCTTCTAACGTAACATGATAACCTTGTCTATATTTCATTAAGGCTTGCGTGGTAGAATCCACGTAGTCGTCATTATCGCCAAAAGGGAATGCTGCGCATTCTTCTATGACCTCTTCGGCAAAAGTCTTTTTTGGTGCCCAAATTGCACCAGCTTCAAAAAGCGGTGCTACACTATTAACCCTTGTATGCTTATCATTTCCTTTAGACGGTGTAAAGTTAATTACAGGTATACCCATTTTTTGTAATTCGTGTGTCAAAGGCATACCAGACGCTTTTGCTTCTATGATTACCATTTCTGGTTCCCAATACCTGTATTGTTCCATGGCCTCGCGTTTTAATTCAGGAAAATTCCAACGATCACGTTTTGCATCAAGTAGTATCAACGCTTTGCCTTTGCCGTTGTCAGGATCAAATACACCCCACGTTGTTATGGCAGAAAAATCGGCCGTTTCTTTTTTGCTAAATGCTGTGTCGTATGATTGTATAATAAACTCTAATTGTGGTATGTCTTCTGGTTCCCATTCTTGCCACCATTCACGCTTTATAAGTGCACCTTCCTCGGATGTAGGTTGTTGCATCCATTGTGCTTGCCACTTGGTTAGAGGTATAGACGCCTTGACTGATTGTAAACCTTCCATGGACCAAAAATTACCCCACATAGGTTTGTCGTTTATAATTGCAGGAAACTCTACTACTTCCCATTGGTCTGCCATTGAGTCTTTACCCTGGGCCTCGAGCAGTTTACCAGTAAGATCTTTTGTTGACCAACGTGTCATGACTACAACGATCGAGCCACCAGGTTGTAGACGCTGACGTGGACCAGATGTGTACCACTCGTAATGTGATTCTAGAACGGTTGGGGAGAGCGCATCCTGCTCAGAATGAGGATCGTCAATAATAAGTAAATCGGCACCACGACCAGTAATAGCCCCACCAACACCAGCAGCAAAATACTCACCCCCATGATTTGACTCCCAACGTCCAGCAGCTTTGGAGTCAGCTGCGAGTGTAACTTCTGGAAATACTTTTTCATATTCTGATGATTCTATCATGTTTTTGGCTTTACGTCCAAAACGGATTGCTAGTTCACCTGTGTGCGTGGTTTGTATGAGCTTGGCTTTTGGATGACGGCCCATATAAAACGCAGGAAACAGGTTAGATGCAAATTCTGACTTTGTGTGTCTTGGTGGCATGTTTACAATCAAACGTTTTAGCTCACCGTTTGCAATACGATTTAGTTTTTCTGCATATATTTTGTGGTGCTTGCCTTCTACAAAATCTGGCCAAACTGTTTTTACAAATTTTAAAAAATCACCTTGTGCTTCTTCACGCTTTTTGTCCATAGCGTTTTTAAGCAATAGTTTAAGTGTATTGGTATCTAATGATTCTAGTTTAGAAACGTTTTCCATTTTGTAAAAATTTTTTTGGGACTCCAATTATAACGTTTTTGTGTATGATTGTCACTCTCAGACTTGCACTTGCAACAAATACAGAGGAGGTAAGCGCAAAGGGGGGGTGTACCCCCGTCGGTTTGCGGTTAGTACAGACCGGGCGGCGAGCGTAGCGAGCCGCAATAAGAGACCCGGGCACGAGTTATCCACAGGTTATCCACAGTGTTGCACAAATACAACAACAAATAATATTTATATATGCTAGTATGTAGACAGAAAGCGAGGATATATATTATGCCTAATGATTTAATAAAAACACAAAGCATTAACAATGTTAACATAACACCTATTATGAAAGAAGTAATAGAGTATTCTAAAGACCAAGCAAGTGTTGGTGATTTAGAAGAACTAATTAGTAAAGTTCCTGCAAAAGACAGCATGGATTGGAAACTAATTAGTGGAGTATTAATGAACTCACTTGTTGAGTGGGTTGCAGAAGATAGGGAGGAACGCATTGACCTGATTAGAAGATTACAAGGAGATGTTGGATATATCCTTAAACGCATGGGTTTGACTATGTAATATATATCCTTTTATAATAGTCATAAGAGGGCGACATCAGTCGCCCTTTTTTTATGCCCANTNGTCAGCGTCAGCATCTCTGGATGACCGGCCCGGGAACAACTTACAATATATCGTGATTAAATTTGGTTAGGAGTTTGCTTGGGAGTTTGTGAGGGGGCGATTGCAATACTTCGAAACGGATTCGGTACCCCCTCTGTGTTTGACCCAAGAGCCGAATATCTCCGTTTATCTTGGGTCGTGTAGTTAACTTTTATTTTTATCTCGGTTAATGAGTGTTAGGTTAACTAAACATACTATACATCTTTCCAAACCATGACACAATCGGTTTATTACTTTTCTTGTGGATAAGTTTCCAAGTACCCTTATGCCACAAATATGTATATGTATAATCTTTAGTCCACTTATTCCAACGAATCATAGTAATCCTTTCTCTTTCTAATGACATCTATATCACGAATCCAATGTGATGACAAGTGCGAAGTAATAAAACTTTTGCAGACGCCGGGCGCGCCCGGTGACTGAACGCCATGAGCCCACCAACTTTTATATGGTGTAACAAACCTTTAGGAGTTTGCAGGAGTTTGCAGCAGCTCAAAAATATTGCAGCAGCAGCCACAAAGCTGCAGCCCCAGCTGCCAGTTTCAAAGATCCGAGGACCAAAATTGCTAGGAAATGTACCATTTTTACCTTCTACTTTCTATATCCTTCCTGGTTATATAACGCCTTCAGGCCAGGAAGTCAATGTCCCGGGCAAAAAAAATCGCAGAAATCCAACCTTTTTATTCCGAAGCATGCCCGGGAACTGGCGGGCGCGCCCGGTGGNAAAACTCAGGATGGGCGTTTCACTTTATCTAGGTTTTTAGCCATTTATGGGAGTTTGGGAGTTTGCGGTACGTCAGCCAGGGCTGCTGGGCCCGGGCGCAAGTTATCCACAGGTTATCCACAACAAAGGTTATAGATAACCCATGGGAGTTTGGGAGTTTAAGCCTTCTTAAATATCCCCTCGTACATCTTGTCTAATGTACTTCTGTTATCATCGAGTATTGCCTCTTGATTCTTTCTCATTGTAGGTACAATACTATCATAATGATTTGCTATTCTATTTAACACGGTGTTGTTATCTTCTAACGCTTCGTGTATTCTATTTAATGCATCTACTACTGCATTGTTACTATCTTCTGGTAATACCATTTCTACTCCTTTGTTATATTTCTAATTATATTATATAATATTTGACACACAAAAGCAACCATTACAAACCATTACATGTGGATAACTTTTATCCTGATTTTGCAGCTGCGCACCGGGCGCCGGGCGCCTGGCTGGTGTACATCGTATTTTAGCAAAAAGGGTTTTTGGTTTTATGCAGGAGTTTGGGAGTTTGTCGCAAATTTGCGGAAATCTAGGTCCGTGAGCTGTCCCTCGTACAACCCGGGCACAGAAAACACGTTACTTTGGCCCAGGTCCTTGGTTTTACAGCCGTGAAACAATTTAACTTCGCCCGTGACAGGCAACTTTACTAAGATATATGATGGTGCACCAGCTGTAGCATGACGCATATTCCATGCAATTTGGAATGGAGATAGTACCACTTTATTACTACTATTGGCGACNTTTAACTCTACTGTAAAGAATCCTGTATNTTTATGATAAATTAANCAATCTGGGAAACCTGGTGTAACGTAGCTTTCTAATCTTGAGGATATGTATTCACCAGCGTCTAANTACTTCTTGAAACTCTTCCAAAAACTTGTCTCCGTTTTTACGGTCATACTTTTTCTTGTTCTTTTTTATTCTCTGATGGTACAGGCGTGATGTCTTTAAGTCCTTCGCTATCGGATTTCTCGACCGATATGATTGTGTTGTTTCNTTCTTTTTTAATTTGTCCATCTATACCTAATTCCTGTAATGCTTTTAAAACGTCTTCTCTAGACATAGAGTCAATACTACCAGTTCTGATCTCTTTTCTATCGATGTACAATCCTGCAGCTTGCCCACGCAACCGCTCAGCATTAACAGCAGCACTATAAGACTTTTCTGCCAATGACTTTTCACGTAGCCTAGCCAATTCTTGCACATGTTTATCTAATTTAACCTCATGTGTTTTTTGTAACTCTGCTCTGCGTGCCAACACAGCTTCTACAACTTTTGGAAAGCGTTTGCCATTTAATAATTCTGATGCAGTTGTGTTTGCTCTGTCCTCTGCATATCCTGCTTGTCTTGCACATTCTGTTGGTGTTAATCTACCTTCGTTCTCTGCATATATTTTTACAAATACGCGTTGTTTATCTGTCAATCCATCATTTCTAATTGGATATCTTTTTGCCATATTTGTGTCACCACTTGTGTCACCAGTTAATCTTTTATCTACCACGCTAAAACCCGCAGTATAGTTGAGTTTTTACTCATTTTATTTTCTAAAAAACAAAAAAGTGCCTTGCGTCGTCTAGAGTAGTGACACATAGGTGCCACAAGATAAGTCATTGATTTATATAGCGTAATCATCATTTGTGTCACTGTGGCACCACTTTTGATCCCGGTAACAAAAAAATAATTTAAAAACAGTAAATATATCACTATACATGCCACATTACAAAATATAAATTGACCGATTTCTGCCATTTCCTTTACCTATCCACCCACGCTGCATTAATTGATGCACAAATCCATGCACATGTGATTTGGATTTAGATCCAATTAGCTGTTTTAGTTCTTCGTATGATGGTGCAACACCATTTTGTTTAATAAAATCTCGTATTACTTCAAATACTACTTTTTGTTTGGGTGTTAGCCCTTGTTTATCTTTTTTCTTCAAGTCCTTTGGCATCTGGGTTACTCCAATAATCTTTTCTTACTTCGTTTAACATTTCTGCTTCTCCCCACTCATCTATTGCTTCTTTTGTTATAGAGGCTTCTAAAGTCTTCTGTATTTCTTTCTCTTCCTCTGTTAACTCTATTCTCTTTGGTCCTTTCTTACGCACATATGTATGTATTCTAGACCATGTAATAGTATATTTAGAAGCTTTTGGTCTTGTATATCCTCTTGTAGGATCTAGTGATGGAAAACTTGGGTCTGGATNTGTATCAAAATTGTCTTGTATATATTGTAATACCTCTTCGTCGTTGTCAAATTGTTTTACAACCTTTTCTATTATCTTTTTATCTAACCATAAATTAATTTCGTATGTTTGCATGTGTTCCTTGTAAATATTCTATCTTTGTTACCCATCCNTTTGGTATCGCTATTGCNCCTCCACCATGATTATCATCCCGGTCCACGCACCACGANCNCATNATCACTATCTTCTCATCATTATTCACGACCAACCAACCAGTTTCCTGGCANNTNGCAAGNGGNGCTNNTAATATNTCTTTTATATCAATCCAACCAGTTTCCATGTCGCGTGCGTCCTGCCACGTAACCGTTACGCGTGGTATACTGTTAATGTCCATTAGTTATATTTTTTATTCCAACTAGACTCTGCTTCGTCAAACATTTCTTGTATGTCATCTTCATTNTTAACAAAATCCGTGTAATTTTTTACATAATCCANCATAACCTCTAACAACATTTGATTGCTAAANTCTACGTCGTGCACTTTTACAGCTTTTACTTTATTTAACGTATCATAAAAACCTGCACCTTCGTCTATTGCCTGGCGTATTATTTTATCTATTTGTATTGCCGCTTCTATTAATTTCATTTTCCCTCCTTTGCAGAACATAAAAAATCTAACGCTTTCTCTGCCTCTTTTATTGTGTGGCTTGCACTTTTGTAATTAGATTTGCTAACCATATCTCTATAAAAATCAATTAATCTATCTAACTCTCGTCTTGCTTTTTCTATTGTCATATCTATTTCTCTCCATTTATGTTTCATATTGGTGAATTACCTATACTGTACAAGCATACTAAACCCGTAGCTATGGATAACCAAATTGCATAGTATAAATACTTCATTAAAAACCTGGGTACTCGGGGCACGTATCACNATCAAATGANTGGTAATAACANATAGCNNCATTTGNTGNATGTCATTTCTTCTTCATTACCAACAAACATAGCGTCATAAAACGCATCTTCTGCACGCTTTAACTCTTCTCTAGTATTAACTTCTTTTATCACTGGTTTACTCATGTCTTTTATATCTTTTAATTAATACGTTACGCACTCTTTCCCATTTTTTACGATCAAGCACTTGTTGTACAGTCAATGGATTACGTAAAGCAATCTTATCTAACTCTATCTTTAACTTAATTAATCTTGCCTCTAAACTCATATTCCAAACAACCAAGCAAAACAATATCTACATACAAGTAAAAATATAACTATCTTTACAGGAAAAAAAATAAACCACATCACAACCTCACTGCTATATATTCATAATCAAAGTCAGCATGTTTTTTCTGCACAAGCGTGACTAAATTATTTATATGTGAACCATAAACAAATCTTTTCAATGCGTTAACACGTCGCTCATCTAACGTAGGCGCTATCTTTGCTAATTGTGGCGCCATAATAAATCCACGGTAATATGTAATTCTATCATTACGCGTAGATTGGTTAACCCAGTCTTGATATTTCTTTATACTTAACATAATATTTTCTTATGTAAGGGCTAAGTTTTGAAAGGAAAAAATGAACAATACTCTAGCCCTTACATAAAAAGTGAGTAGGGGGATTCTTTGACTACCCCCAACCTTTTCCCGACAAGTCAACACCTTTAAATGTTAACTAGTACTTCAGTACCACCCTAGGACCCTTCAGTCATTCGACCATATCTTTCCTCTAGCGTGCCTTACTACCTTGTTACAGTTGTTCAGCCATACTCCGTCAATGTTGCAACATCGACATTTAACTAATTATACCACATCAATGTGAACAAAACAAGTACTTTATTTCGCAGAAAACTGGGCTTTTTTAAAAGTCAAGTAAAATAATTTGCTTGACACCATTACAAACCATTACACATTTTTTTCTTGCACATTATTAACACATAATGTACACATAAAGTTCTCAACTTCATTTCATCTCGGTGGACCCCAGGCACATTCGTTGCAGGGGGTCCCCAATTAAGGAAACATGCTAAAGTACTGGAAAAAATTTTTAAAAT
>FUFK010044587.1_pt1 | contig 20450 bp, 14 predicted proteins | sample 1021851 | NCBI WGS metagenome assembly FUFK01 (sample SAMEA51879418, study PRJEB19060) | metagenome
GTATTTATGTAATCACCGGAGATTCTATACCAACCACCTGCCAATCTTTCAAACGATGGATTTGCCCACTGAGTTCCTGAAGTTGATACAGTTTCAGTAGCAAAGGTAAACACTATGCGTGAGTTAGCACTGCCGTTTTGAATAAAAATTGTAGAAGTTCCAGTTGGATCTGCTTCGAGCTTTGTATAAACAGAGACTCTAGATCCAAGCTCAAAACTGCCACCAAAATTTGTAAGGCTTGAACCACCTTTGACCTGAAACGAACCAGTTGCATCTACTTCAAATAGAGTGGCAGTATCAAAAGGACCCGGCAGGCCACTTACCTCTGTTACCGTCCCATCGAAGGTGGTAAACCATGGGCTTGTGGCTGACATGTCGCTGTAAAGAACGGTGTTCGTCCTAGCCTCTTCCAGAATCAGCTCGCCATTCTCGTAGCGTGCAGCGCCAGAGATGGTTGAGGTTGTGGGGATGTAGGTAGAAGCTGTGGAGGCTTCTTCTAGTTGGGCGCCCCAAACGTAGATGTCAGAGACAAAGGTGTCGTTTCCATTGTTGATGTAANGCTTGTTGCCTGACCCTGGAGATACAAAGTCAGGTGTCGCCGTATAAGTAAACCTTTGCCATTCAGCAGTCGTGGTGAACTGGGGTGAATTACCACTACTGGCACCGCCTACGTTAAAAGTAAACTTATCATTGGTTCCCGGCGTCACTGCTTTTGCATACAAAGACACTGTGTAGGTCGTTCCAGCAGTGATTGATCCGTTACCGACGGCGGTCGCCCCAATGGCTCGGTTGAAAATGCGATCAGCGGTAAGAGTTCCATCAGGAGCGGTAGCTGCATTAGGAGTTACGGTTGAATTGCCCGCAACTGTCCACTGATTAAAACTTTCGCTGTGGGTCAGCAAGTTTACAGGCGTCGTCTTAATCAACCCAGTCGCATCATCCACATACGTTGAAGTAGATGCACGGGAGACGAAGGATTCGACGGAAGGGGTGTAGTCGGTTAGGACAGAACCTTCTTCTAGTTGGACGCCCCAGACATAGACACCATTGACAACCGAAGACGGGTTGTCGATGGGTACAGCCTCAGCGGAGCATGAGTAAGTAGCTGTAAGGGTTTGATGAGTACTGGTAGTTGCAGTTAACACACAACGATACCAGCCACCACCAACATCAATCATACTTGAACTTGCACTAACAAAGGTGCCACTTGTAGATGCTGGGCTTGCAACAGTACCTGTATCCAAATCAAAGATTGCATCAGCCCTGGCGGGGTAGACACCTTGCACCCGCATACTTACATAGCGAGCATCATCTTTCTTGAAGTGAATGCTGTAGGTGTAGGTAATCGATGCAGCGGCTTTGCTTGTTATAATGACATTCTGGTAATTCGAATAGCCTGTGTCACCACGGTTAAACCTATCAGCCGTGATGGTTCCGTCAGGTGCAGCAATTACATTAGGCTGAACATAAGCGTCGTTGTTTGCTGCAATCTGATCAAGCCTTTGGCTGTACTCCACCAGGTTCGTCTTCGCAAACTTGTTACCAGTGATCTCAGCAACGTCAGCTGCACGGGTGACGGCAGAGCCAGAGGTGGGGATATAGGAACTTGAGTAGGAGCCTTCTTCGAGTTGGGCACCCCAGATAAGTATAGGAGTATCGCTATAGGAATCATCCTGATAAAGATCCATAAACCTATATGTGCCACCTATAGGTGAATTAGTCTTTTCTAGTCTAGTCCATTCTTCAGTAACCGGAACGACAGAAGGAGAATCATCATTTATGTCAATCGATATGGTAGAAGTTCCTGAAAGCGTTCTGACATAGATTGACCCCGAATAGATAGTATGAGACGCCCCATCTGTAGTGTTTCCAAATCTGTAATTTGAAATACCAGTAGGCGCCCTCTGTATCTGTGTAGTCCCAGTGGACCCATCAGGATTTACTACGGAGTTAATCGTAGAAGTGGTGAAGGCAGTAAAACCGGTTTGAACTGCACTGTTACTGTTTAAGACAAAATTCGTCCTAGCCTCCTCAATCAACAGCCCAAGACTCTCACCCGTCACAGGGTCATGGTCGAAGCGAGGAGCACCAGAGATTGTGTTGGTGGTTGGGATGTAGGTGGAAACTGTGGAGGATTCTTCTAGTTGAGCACCCCAAATAAGTACATCTACGGAAGCATCGCTAAGTGTTCCTCTAGCTCCTATTTGCAGGTTTTCTGCAGTATTACTTCTGGTTGCAGAAATGCTAAACCTCTGCCACTCCGAGGTAGCTGTGACCGTAGTGCCTCCTACGCCACCAGCATTTCTAAAGTAAACATCTTGGTCAACACCTGTGTTGGATTTGATGAAAACGCTGACGGTTACATCATGCGGGTTTGACATTGCTGAGACAATCTGCACCACGGCAGACATATCAGAGATCGTAGTACCACCATTCAGGTCGCATTGAAGTCTGTAAGCCGTAGACGATCCATTGGGATCCGTGTAGCCAGGCGTGAGCGTTGGTGCGGTAGCGGATCCTAAAGTAAGTGTACTCCAGGCAGCATTATCAAACTCCTCGCTATAACGCAACAAGTTCACCGGCGTGGTCTTAATCAGACCATCAGCACCAACGTAGGTAGCACTGGATGCACGACTAAACGTAACAGGATTATTACTATCTACATCATCACGCAGTGCTTTGCTATCTGCAAAATTTAAGTCAAGAGTTGGATCCTCTTGTGTGATGGGATCCAGTACAGCGCCACTACCGCTAGTAATACTGGATCGTGTTGCTGTAAGCCTCATCAGACAAGCTCCGTAAGTTCAAGCGTTCCGTTAGTAGATGCATCACGGATAATGGCAATGTTAGGGTTAAACGGAACAGCAAAGTCAAGGCGTTCATTTTTACCAATGAAGTGAGATGTAGTTGCACTTGCAGTTTGTGCACCAGAGCCAATCTCAAAGCGAATATCAGCACCAATAGCTCGGATAGACACACGGTAGACGCCATCAGTCAAAGCAGTGTTAGCAGAAGACGCACCAGCAGCAAGTTGACGTGCTACACCAGGTGCACCAAGTGGTTCGACGTTTTTAGTAAAAGACATAATTAATAGAAGATTAGTATTTGATACAAGCTAGAAGTGCGACGTTGCGTGGACGTGCTTCAGTACCACCGTCGTTTTGAATAGACGTGGAAGTGCTGGCTGTGATAGTTACATCGTTAGTGCGGTATACCTTTCCGTTGCCAGTAGTGCTATCGGCGTCATAATTAAAGTTTGCAGTCGTTCGGTTGGTCCACCCACCCAATCCATTAGCGTTGGCCAGCGAGTCATCACCAGGGAAAACGTGATTATGGGTTTCCGGGCTAATTGATGTTGTACTTGTTGCGGTATGGGTATGTTGTTTGTTTTGGTCGCCTTGGGTAGACCCAATAGTACGCCCAGCATCAACACCACGACCGTCGTCTGTACCACGGATAAACTCACCACGTAGATCAGGCAACGTTGCGCCGACAAGTGCATACAAAGCAGAGAAGTCTGCAGTAACACCTTGAACGGTTCCAGAACCATTAGGAATGGTATCTCCGTTACATTTTAAATAACCAGCGGGTACAGAAGAGGCAACAAAATGAAAGACAGCGCCAGTAGGGACGAAACCTCCAACGACTGAAATCTTATCTGCAGTGACTGCATCATCTGCAATTTTTGTTGTAGTAACCGCATTGGTTGCAAGTTTAGCTTCAGTAACACAACCTGTATCAAGTTTACCAGTCGTAACTGCATTAGACTCAATCTCACCAGTAGCAATCGTACCTGCACTAGCTGCAGTAATACGACCCTGTTGATCAACAGTAATATCAGCTGCTGTATAGGTTCCAGGTGTTACAGCAGTATGAGCAAGTTTATCTGCAGTAACAGCGTTATCACGGATGTGATTAGTAGTAACAGCACGTACTGAATCAGTCGTCGTACTATCAGATAGTTTGTCAGAAGTTACAGAATCATCTTGCAGTGCTGCTGTACTAATAACGTTTTCACCAATACCACCAGTTGAAATAGTTTGCAGCGTGTTCTGCCGCTCCTGCATGATAAACAGGATCTGCTCAAAGTTATCGTTTAGATCACCTGCTCGAATAGATGTTCCAGCTGTAAATGTAGCAGGTGTAGTATCTGCAGTAGTAAAACGATAAATCCTTACCCTTACAGCATAACCATTAGTAGAGGTGGTACGTACATTACCATTTGCAGTTTGGTAAACAGTATCGGAACTAATAGCAGATAGTTCTACTTGAGTTGGTTGGTTGAGTGGAACAGTAAAAGCAGTAGTAGCTTGCCTACTGATAATTTGGTTACCAGCAGACTGCGTGCTATCAAATTCCTGTAACTCAACCTTTACATCTTCAGTTTTTAAATAAGCAAAGGAGAAACTATAAATGTTTCCCCCATCGCCATTTTGAATTGTTTCAGTTGTTGCCATAGTTACCTACGAATGTTTAGGTTCTCGTCAATGTTTAGGTACTTACCTTGAGTGCTAGCTTCTTCACGAAGTTGTTGTTGAATCTGACGTGCTTCAATTTCAGCATACATATCTGCATCCATTTCTTGATACGCAAATTCTTCAGCATCACGTCGCGCTTGATTAAGACGGATGTGGATATTATTCCATTGGTCCAAAGATACTTCTTCAGATGTCTTACCTTGACGACGTAGCTCACGCATCCGGGCGATGCTATTCCAATCACCAGCATCCCGCATAATTTCCTTAATAGCTCTACGGAAATTACCTTGAGTACCCATCAACCTGAACAGCTCTGATCTTTCAGAAGCAAGCAGTCTAACACCGTTTTTGGTTTTAAAAGTAGTGTTATAGTCATACTCAATTTCTTCTAAAAACTTTTCTTCAGGGCTTTGCTCGGCATGAATCTTAAGTGGACTGTAAGCATTCCAAATACGTTGCAGTAATCCGTAACCATTTGCCTTTTCGCCAGTTACAGGGCTGTAAACATAAGGAGCACGGTTAGCAGGATCCAATTCCATAGTAAAGCGGTTCCTGTTACCAATAACAGAAAGGAAGTCATCATTGGTCTCCATCAAACCTTGGCTAAAAATACGAGACCATTCACCACGTTGACCAGCCAACGGTCCAAGACTGTTAGTAAAACCACCAGCCCAACGTGTAAATGCACCTTCGTTACCACTTAACATATCCATCAATGGCTTCAAGGTAGACAGACCAGTTCTGTCAGTAACAGAAGCACCTAGGATAAACATAGATTTTTCAAAGAACTTCTCAGTATAAGCAGTGCCTAACATGTCAAAGTTGTCGGCGGTATTAGCCACAAGAGCTACCCAATCAGCAAGAGGACCAAGCCACTCATATGAATACCATTTACCGTCAAGACCCATAACACTACGTTTCTGCCAGTTGGCTTGCTTTTCCCGAGAACGCTGTGCTTCACGATCCATCAGACCGTCGCCAGTAAGACGACCATTCATCACCATACCGATTGCAGAAGTAGTAGCTACCAAACCCATAGCTTTACGACCACGAGTAGTGTATTTAAGATCAGCAATCTTATCCTGCTTGGCAAGTGAATCCATACTATCTACATCGATATTACGTGCTCTTAGTAGTGCATCAACTCTAGACTCATCTGCTAAAATATCATCAAGTTTAACATATGCAAGTTCATTGATGTCACGTTGGAATGGTGTAAGGATAGGGTTATACTTACCAGCTATATCAATCATGTTCATACCCGTAGTGGGGAACATTAAGAATGGACGTAGACCTGGTACAAGTTTAACAGTTTCTGAAACACTAGAAGCTAGAGGGCTGTCAAGGTTGAGAGCCATCTCACTGGTCGTGTATTTTACTGCCTCATCTGTAAGCATACCGTCGCTGCCAAACATATTCTTGTAATACTTGTCAGCAATAGGTTTGATGTTCTCTTTAGTAATAGGCTTACCAGCTGAAACTAGCTCATCCATAGCACGGAACCTAGCCTCTGCTGATGCGTTAAACACACCGCTAAAACCGTCTAGTGCTGTCATCGCATTAGGACCAAAGCGCAGAATAGGATCTTTAGATAGATCTTGCAATGCTTCGATTTGATTAACAAGATACTCTAGACCATCATTACCTTGTTCCTTTTGTGTACGAGCAGCTTGTTTAAGAAAGTCCATCTCACGTTCTGATTGCAGCAGCAAGTCAAGACGTGTGCCAGAACGTACAGCTTCAGGTTCACGTGATGCTTTCATAAACACATCACCTGCATAAGGCATAGCACGCTTCATGGTCTCACCAATAGAGCTATAAGCCATCCAACCACGTTGAATTGCCTTCAGATCTCCATGACGAACAGCACCTGCAAAGTGTGCAATAGGTTGTGAAACAATACCACCAAAGTTACCGACAAGTGCTTGGATAGGAGTAACAAAAGCAGACAGAATACTGTTGTAGATGTTAGACCATACACCAGCAAGTAGTTTATTTTCTACTTCAGGGTTGAGGTTAATAATACCTTTACCAAGGTCAGCAGTCATACCAAAGATGTATTGATTCATCTTGGCAATAGTATCAATCCGACCGTCTGTCAGCTCATAGGCTAGCAGGAACTGATCCATCAACTCAGGTTGATTATCAGCAATCATACGCATGGTAGAACCAAAACGTTGAGAGTCTTTGAAGATACGCTCTGCAGTCTCACCTGCACCAAGTACAGTAGCTTCATTATAACCTTCGATATTCTTAAATCCATTCTGAACCAGTTGGATTAAGTTCATCTTACGGTTTTTGTAATACTTAGCAGATGCAGTCAGCTGAGTGACGTGCTGCATAAGATCAATAACCTTTTCCTGTGCAACCTTAACAGCAGGTGTTCCATCCATTAGACGGGCGCCCTCAGAAAGGTCTGAGATGCGTCCAGAAAGGCTTCCAGCAAGCAAGGACTGTGCTCTAGCCATATCCATACCGGTAACCTCTGAACCAAGCTGTTTAAGGGCTCTAGAGGCTAACTCAAAACCTTCTTCTAATAGCACCTCGTTACCGTCAGGTTGACGTACCATGTATGGTTCTAGTACAGCACGGATGTCAGATTTAGACATACGTGGGTCAATCATTGAGATAGCAAGATTCTCATTTTCATCAATGACATCTTTAAAGGTAACTTTCCAATTAGAACCTTCCATACCAATCTCACCTGCTTTATGCAGTTGATCTGCAAGACCCATAACAATTTCGTTAGAGTTTCTAGCAGACTGGAGACCGTATTTAAGAGCAGGTTCAGATATAATGTTACCCATACGACCGTTGACGCTATCAAGGTTACGTGCGACACGCACCTGGTCGATGGCTGCACCAACAATACCAAAGTCATCTACAGTGCGGACACCTAGTTCGGTATAATCAAAGAGATCGTGAACACCCTTAAGAGCAACGTCCATGTTAGGGTTGTTCATGTAGTTGTATGCACCAATCTCATCTAGAGCTTCTTCCTGCTTAATAGCACCTTCAACTAAATACGCTTCAGGATCGTCAGATCGTGGTTTGGGTGAGTTCTCAGACAGCCACTTACGTGCTTCTACTGTCTCACCAACCAACTTGTTAGATCTACGTGTACTTAGAGCTGTTTGACCAATAGCAGTTCCAAATCTAATAGCAGAGCCCAAAAGCTCAACAAACATACCAAGACCAATATCTTCACGGATATTCTTTTGACGTTTTTCGTCAGGTGTATCACTATCAAGTGTAGCAACACTATCAGGGATAAAGTCGTAAGTTTTGGGGAAAGATTTTTTAAGAGTACCAGTAAGGTTATCTTCTTCGTATTCGCTGCTTACCACACCTACACCAAGACCAGCCAGTGCTTCAACACCACGCTGTCCAATCCACTGCATAAATTTGTTCTGACCCATAGACCAGCCAACACGTGTGTTAGCAGCCTTACCAGCAGCACTTAATGCACCGGTAGCGGTAATGGTAGGTACAACAATAGAAGAGATATTACGGGCAGCTTCATACTCCTTATATTGAAACTCAGGCATTTTAGGAATTTCAATGCCTGGTACAATGTTGATAAGGTCTGTAGCAAAATCAACGACACCTACAGGAATTGCAGCATATTGTTCTGCATAAAACCTAGGGTCTTGAAACTTTTTGTTTTCTTCTAGTCTAGCAACGTAGTTAGCATACCTTTCTTCAAAGTCAGGGGCGGTAGTATCCACTCCTTCAGGAATAGGGTATGGACGACCTCCCGTAGGAGGTTGAGGTTGTTCAGGAGAAGGTTGTTGAGCCCCCGTAGGAGCCGGTTGTTCCATTGCAGCGTCGGTGACAGCTTCAGCAGCTAGTTGCTGGTCAGCCATCACCTCAAGCTTCAATTCGTCAGACATATCGTCTGGCATTGGATCAAACCCTGACTTCTCTTCAAGATCATCATACATGGTTTAGTTGTTTAGTAATTAGAAACCAAGGTTAGGAATAAAGGATCGGTTAAGTTTTTTACGACCAGGTCTATGTTCCATAGCAGGGCGTTCATAGTTCTCTAGAAACCAATCAGCAGCTTCTTCAGGACTATTAAACTGGATTTGGAGGAACTGCGGAGCGGTATCATCTTGCAATGCGTGCTTAATCTGACCCTTCCAGTTCATCCTCCAATTAGGTACTGCCTGTTCCATTTTACGATAGCGGTCATCATACATCTGGAATAACCCACCAGACATACCATTATCCCCCATCACACCTGTTTGAAAACCAGACTCACCTTGAATGTTAGCAAGGATGCCTTTAGCATGTATATCTGAAACACCTAACGAGCGCATATAATCATATGCTTCTCTAGGAGACGGGTTTACATTACCTACAGAAGCGAGTAGGGGAGAACCAGCTCGCATAAAAGAAGGTTCTCGGTACACAGCTGTGTTACCAGATGCAACATTAACAGCATTTAATTTAGATTGATAGCTACTACGTGCGTCGTTAATAATAGCCTGCTGTTCAGGTGTAAAATTGATACCACTGATAACTTCAGGCGGACCGAATCTTTCTCGCCTACCTGCAGCAGCAAATGCTTTGTTACGAATTTCATGAAGAGCAAAGCCAGGAGACATCCTAACCATTGCTGTTTCTAGAGCATCCGGCTCAGCAGTAGGGTTTTGAGCAATGTATTCCATACGTTCAGCTGTCATATAAGAATTAGGGACATTAGCAACAGCATTAAATCCAACTTCTTTGACCATAGTTCTTAGTGAATTATAATCACGAAGGGCTTTCTCAGCTGCAGTTACATTACCTGCACGTGCGTCAATCCAAGGGTATGAAACAGTACCGTTACGCTCTACTTTACGGAAGTATTTAGTACCTTTTGTTTGATATTGAGATTGGTAAATTTCAGTTTCATCAGCAACAGCCTTAGCAACGGCTTCTTCGACGGTATAGCCTTGGTTACCATCACCATAATAAAGGTCAGCCTTTTGAATAACTTGAGACCTAAAATAAAGCTGTGCCCCTAGTGAACCTGGTTTACCTGCTTTAGTGGTTCCAAATTGTGTAGTACCAGTAATTGTAGTCAGACCTGTTTTAATCTGAGCGTCTACTTCTTTAGTACGGAACTTACCAGCACCATTTCGGTAACGTTGTTCAATGACATCACCTTGACCAGGGTTTACTGTTTTAGCAATATCAACATCCTCTTGTGTCAACTGGTTATCAGGTTTAGACGCAATACGCTCAAATTCGTTTTGACGTTGAGTGACCTCAATAGTGTTAACTTTGACGACAGTATTAAGTCGTGTGTCACTCTCACCGCCAGTTAGCTCAGAGTATTGTCTAATTATCTCTTGACCATTTTGAGCTGTCGGTTTAACGAAAAACGCTCTTATAAGCTCATCCGCTAGATCTTTATTAGAAGCTCTCTGGGCTTGTTCTTGCTGGTTTTCATACTGAACACGCAGCCTATTACGATCAGCAATGATCTCCCGGCGGATACCTACAGCCTGACCACTACGATTACTAAACCGCTCACCAAAGGTTGTAGGACCTTTATCTGTGTACAGAGGTAGATTATCAATATCCTCCATTGAGCGTAAAAAATTACCGTTCTCATCCATTGCGGTGAGGGTTGGTTTTACAGCGTCCCAGGCTCTTTGATAATCATTTTTATAGTAATCAAGTATATTCATCCAAGCTGAAGACCAATTAGCAGGCAGATCTTCAGAATCGCTATCTTGAATAATAGATAAAGCTGTATTTAACCGTTGATTGTCGAACGCTTGCTGCTCTTCACGACTTGCTTGGTTTATAATACTGCTGTTTTCGTTTTCTAAAAGCTGGATAAATTTACCGATCATCTCAGGTTTCCAGCCCCTTTGGTTAGTTATTTCTAAAACTGACTGCATAGACATACCGATACCATCTAGCGTATCTTGGTATGTAAGAGGACTGCCCTTAGCCTCCTCCATTTTCCTCAAATTTTGGTTAACTAACTGTCGATAATTACCACGCCGGGCAAACCCATACATGGTACCTAAGGAATGGGTAGAAGTTAGATTAGGGCTTTCAGCTTTTAACTTAGCAGCTATTCTAGGATTACCACCATTCTCTTCAAACCCCTGTATAGCAGCTAACTGAGCTGTGTTTTGAACAGCATTATTTTGTTGGGTTAACTGTGCTTGATTAAGGATTTCAGAATCTCTAGAGCTGTTTAGTGAATCATTGTTAAAATCAGACTGCTTTCGCAGCTCATCTTTTTTTACAAAATACTCACTTGCTGTACTACTTAGGTTTGCAATACTTCCAAGAATATCAGACGTAGCCTTAGCGTCAATAGCAGCCTGTTGAGTTTGCTGCTGAGCTTGAAGCTGTAATCCCCTCAATTCATTTTGAGAGTTCTGTGTTTGAATTTGGAAGTTCTTTTCTTCCATTCGCCTGGTGGCGGCTTGATCTTCTTTTTGTTGTGCAAGAACACGACGGCGATCAGCGATCTCCATCTCTGCACGTTGACGCATACCTTGGACAGTCCGGTTGGTGTCCTCACGCATACGTTGGATATTACTTTGATCAACACGCCGGGGTCGGTACCCTCTTGGCTGGGCTGATCTGCGATACTGTGCTGCCATATATTATTAGGGGTATGTGTTATTAAACGCTCCGCCAAGGTCAGCCTTCATAATAGTGCCAGCTGCACTTCCAATGCCTTGTACAATAGGTGCAAACGTGCTCTGTTTAATAGGCGCGGCAATAAATGCAGGGTCAACTTCCATAGGTTCAACAAAAATACGTTCAGGTGCTTGAACAGGTTCAGGTAGATCTGGTAGTCTTTCAGGTCTAATCATCATAGCCGCCATGACATTTTGGTCGTCAATAAATTTACCAAGAGCAATATCACGCATGTTACGTGCAGACTGAGCCCTAGCACTTTTTACGCTTGCTGCCATAACAGAAAGATCTCTACCAGTTGCAGCAGCCTGACTCTGCATAGCTTTAGCTCTAGATTGACCAGCCTGTAGCAATGCAGAACGTCCTTCTGCTTGCAGTGATTCAATCAAAAGACCTTGCTGTTGAAAAGCATCTTCCGATAGAATTTCACTTAATGCAGCCTGTTCAGATGCTTGAGCTTCCTGAGCCGCAAGGCTATTGTAAATCAGTTGCTTTTCTGCATTCTCTACAGAACCAGCGTACTGTTCAATAGCTCTTGTGTAGTTATAATCTTGAATACTTTGATTGTACTGGTAGTTTTTAAGAGTAGTCTCCCACTCGTATTCACGATTATTGTAGTAGTTCTCAAGATCAGCGTTGTAGACCTTTTTATTATACTCGTTAGTTTTGTCAGCTTGTCTTTGAGCTGCTTTTTGCTGTGCTCTATAGTTACGCTCGGACGTTCTATTGGCTTCAGCTGCTTGATTAGAGCCAATGATGCCACCCGCAATACTTGCAACGGCGCTGATACCGGCAAGAACACCAGCGATATTCATCTCCAGACCAGAGACAGCAAGCTGTTGATCTAGAAGGTTTTCTTTTGGATTAAACATCAGACCCTCCTATAGCTCTTAGGAGTGTAGTTACCCTCCCACATCAATGACACCAACGACACAGGATAAGGTTCACTGCTGGTGATTTTAAATTCAAAATTCATATTACGTTGATGAATTGGTACAACAAATTGCTGTTCTTGTTCAACTGGCTCTGCACTGGCTTTATAGACACCAGTAGGTGTAACCTCTCTCACGACTGTCCATTCTTTACTGGGCAGTTTAGTTTTAAAAGTTAGAATACCAGATCGACCAGCTGATACTTTAACTCTAGAGATTGTTAGATTACCGGTGAAGTCAGTAGTTTCAGGGTTACGTCTAAAATAAAACTTAGGTAGTGTTACTTCAAAGTCATAGTCATAACCAATGATAATACCATCAGCAAGACCGGAAACGTCCTTATCAGCTTCAAAGTAATGGCGATTACCACTATCTACTTTAGGTGTAAGGCTAAATGAATAACCAGCTTCAGCGTTGGGATCACCAATCAATGCCTTAGCCTGCTTATCAAGGATAGGTGTAAATGGTGTGTAGATAGCAGTCGTATCGGTGGTAGAGTCATACACCACTGCAGTGCCTCCAGTGGGGTGTTTAGGACGTGCAGCCATGTCTAGACAGGCGTTACCAGTGGTACTGTCGGTTGTAGCCGTGACAGAGCCTGTAGGCACTTCATCCAGCTTGATAGTGTTGATGGTATATTCATCACGATGTTGAGCTACAATTAGCATCTCATCATCTAGAATATCAGCCGATTGGATAGTACCAGTAACCTGCCACTTAGTCCAAGCTTGCATTACATCTGACTGACCGTTATTATAGAAACGGAAGATATAAATGTATGATGACTGACGATCAACCAACACAACCATAGAGTTCTGTGGGCTGACGATAAGGTCATCAACAGTATCAGGGATCCANTCCAATACAGTCTTACTGATGTCTACNACACTAGGGCTTTGACCNACTTCTCTAAGTTGCATGTAGAACAACTTACTGTAACCAGTNACCTTATTAACAAAGGCAATACTGTTACCAACCTCAAGGGGTGAGATGTTTGCATCAGACTCATAGGTAGAGATCGACCTAACCAACGTAGATGCTGGAGTCAATACACCAGACTCTGTAGCAAGTACAAGGAATTGTTGCTTACTAGAGAAGACAACCAAACCTTGTGGAGCAGGTACAACGTCAGTCAGTGTAACAGGACGTACACTAGACACATTAACATCAATAGGATCAGAGTCAACTTGTGTCAATGCTGACTTAGCAAAGAAGTTGTAGGAGTCATTTGCTACACCAAAGATAATGTTATCTTCAGACAAGAAACCAAGACGGTTGTTGTAGAAGAAAGAAGCATTGATCTTCTTACCAATAAAGGATGGTTGTGGGTTAGTGATGTCATCACCAGTAAGGCGATCAGTCCACGTCAGAGGACCAAAGGTAAATGTAGTATCACCTGTATTGATCAATGCGTGAGGCATTGTAGATGCAGTCAGGCTAGTAGACACATCACGTGCTGTTGTTTCTTGCCAATAACCACGACCTCTGTTAAGGGTAGCGTCATGTGCAATGAACTTAACGTAGTAATCATCAGCTGCAGTAGCACTATTGAGAACCCTGACAATATGACCACCAAAGGATTCCAATGGCAGTTTAGATACATCAGTTACATCATCCTCAAACACTTCAATAGCAAGGTTACTGGCACCACCTCTAGCATCAATATCGAAGGCTACAGGGTTACCAGTAGGGGTGCTGTAGTCAGTTACAACTGCATTAGGTGTAGCGTCTGTATGACGGATAACCAAGCTATTGTTATAACCCTCTAGGTACCACGTACCATTGAAGTCAGCATTAGCTGCTGTTTGTTGTGTTTCGATAAGGTTCTTGATACCATCAATTAGATGGTGAGTGTTTTGGATTTCAGATGATGGTGTTGCCGTATAAAACAACATATCATCAAATGTTGTGTTATTCTGAGCAGTTACAGTAACTGACTGATGCTCAAGAGTAACTGTAAACTCATCATCTTCTACAAGACTGAGTAGTTTAATCGTAGCTACAGAATCAGCAACATATGTACCAGCAGCATTCATTGCTGGGGATACAGTTTTGTTGGTGACAATAGTGGTGTCTTGGATGCTACGGAAGTGGTAGTGATCAGAGCCTGTACCTGTCAGATATGAAGTACCAGTGTTGGTTACTGTACACCACGTACCATCTGTTTTCCAGGCATAAACGTTTGTACCTTTGATAGCAGCGATATAGGAACTACCAGCACCACGATCAATAAAGTGCCAAACAGCACCATCTAACGCAGCTTTGTCGAAAGCAGTACCACCACTATTTTTTAGCTTATCAATGAACTTCATACCAGGTCTTTTCAGTAGACCATAGGTAGGGTCAGGGTAACCATTGATGCATTCAGTGACCTGACCTTCTAGTTTCTTGTCATCATTTTGCTTGGAGACACCACCAAGAAAATTAGGGATTAGTTGTGTTACTGCTGGCATTATCGCATCAAAGAATTAAATGGACTATAGGCTTGATAATAGTTTCCATCTTTAGGTGCTCCGAAGAAACTATGGTCGCCTTGGTTGCAGTCATACTCAAGAGCCATAGCCCTTGCATACGCTTCTTTCTGCTGTAGCATTTGGTATTGAGTAGGGTCACCGATAACACGGCTAGATACCACTGCTGCAGCACGTGCTACAATATAAGCTTGTACAGGTTGGGGGATGTTTTTATACTCGAACTCCCACAACACATCAAAGTATAGGGTTTCATCTGTATCCCATACATCAGTGTGTTTAATCGTATCATAAATATAACCACCACGGTTAACTACATTACGACCGAGGTTAGCAGGATAGTCCTGGCTAAGGTCAGCCTGGATGACGTTATTGGGTAGTACGATCTTTTTAGTGGAGGAGTCCGGTTGGAGTTTATCGTAATTACGTTCTGTATTATAAGCCCAGCCTTCAGACTGAACTTCACGTGACACTTCTTTCAAAGTGTTATAAGCAATCGCAACGTCCGGGTTGGTTTGTGTTTCCACTTCGTAAGACACAAGAGCCTTACCAATGGTAATGTTTCCAGTTGCACTATGTGAAATACTAACAGTGTAGGTATAAGTCTTAGGATCAGTTGCAGGAGTTACCTCAACACCAGCTGTTGCAATAGTGGTGTTATTAACAATAGATGCACCTGACAGAATTGTACCTACTGCAATGTTTGATTCTGTTGTTGTTAGTGTGACACCAGTAATAGAACCAGTAAATGTACCAGTGGATTCGACTACATATGTAGTTTCAGTTGTCAACGTGTTTACAGGAGCCTGACCAACTGACGCCAGGATCTGATTAACAGCTTGTAGTTCGGTGTTTGGGCCAGTTGTAGGATAAGGCATTGTTGATAATGAGTCTTATTCTCAATAAGTAATTAAAAAAAAGGAGCCCCCGAAGAGGCTCCCGTATAGATATAACTTATCAGGCGTTAGCAGGATAAGTAGTACCGAATGCGGTACCAGCAGTACCAGTGTGAAGTTCAACACAGGCAGCAGGGTTCAGGAAGTCTGCACCCATAGCCAGGCGACCCAGAATCACATCACCTTGGTAAAGCACGGAGACATCACCAGAGGTAATTTGAACTTGAGGAGCAATAGCTTCAACACAACCAGCAGCTTCACGTTGGAAGATCAGACCACAGGTAGTATCGAAGGAAGCCTGTTCACCGTAGTTGTTGTTCATGCCGGTGACACCACCACCATCTTCCAGTTCGGTATCGCTACCAACAAAGTCACCAGTGTTGCCAGGAGCAGCAGCACCAGAAGTGGCACTGTACTTGACACCATAGTTACCCTGGAAGGGGATGTTCATGGACTTGTAGATCTTAATACCAGCAATCTCCACGATGCCCTGACCAGACTGCAGAGCAGTACCTTGGACATCACGGTTAATCAGACCGTTAGCAGTTGCACCAATACCTTGAATAAGCTTGTAGTATTGACGTGGGTTAAGCACAGCCACACGACCATCAGAGCTGACACCCTTTTCGTCGAGAACAGAAGCGGCGTTATAGAATGCTTCGATCAGTTTTTCATCATCATAAGCATCAGCCAGGTTAGCGCCAACCTGAATCTGAGAACCACCAGGTTCTTCCATGCTAACCAGGCTACCACCAGTACCAACGGATTGGACAGGAGAAGCTTGACGTGCACCTTTAGCGATGGCACGGAAGATCAGACGGTCATATTTTTCAGCCAAAGCATAACCGATCTTACGAGAGATCTCAGACCTCAAGTCGTAATGCGAAAGTACCTCATCCAATTCGTAGACGAAAGCAGAACTAATCAGAAGATCATCGCACGTAATGGTCTTCTCAGCCACAGGCGGACGACCATCACCATCACCAAGGATGCTATTTCCAGGCGTATGATATTCAGCCGAGGTACGGCCAGTGTAGATAAACTGAAGACTCTTACCATTGGTAAGTGTACGCTTCATCACCAGATCACGAGCAATCGTGTTGTTCTGGAATCCTTTAAACATTTCACCTGAAAAGAGCTTCAGGTAAAGAGCACGGGCATCACCCGTACCATTAAGTTGACCCTGGCGAGTAAGTTGCGCCGGGTTCACAGAAGATTGAAAAGCCATTTTAATTTAAGGTTAAAATTATTAAACAAGCTTCAAACGTTTGAAAAAATTTTTTGTGGTCTATTCCCACCGTCTAGACGGCTAGAGGTATCGGCGTACCGGCTCTAACCAATACTGAAGGGGAGCATTGCACTCCCCAGTCCGCTTTTACGGAATCAGTCGATCTCTTTATACACTACACCACGGTAGCGGAGGGCATCAGTGTGATAACGCTCTGCGCGCTTTTTCTGTGATGCAAGGAAACGAATGAGATTAAGAGACATAATTAAGTACCTAGTAAACCTACGCCCCGTTCCATGCGTAGTTAATATGCGACCCGAAGGTTGAACGTACTAGATAATCAGCCGATTGCCGGAGCAGTCAGCGCCACTGGAGTAGTCTCAGCTGCTGCCAAGTCCAGTGGGAAGTTGTGGGCGTTGCGTTCATGCATGACTTCCATACCAAGACCAGCTCGGTTCAGGATGTCCGCCCACGTGTTGATAACATGTCCTTCACGATCTTGAATGGACTGGTTGAAGTTGAAGCCATTCAGGTTGAACGCCATGGTTGATACACCAAGAGCAGTAAACCAGATGCCAACAACAGGCCAGGCAGCAAGGAAGAAGTGAAGAGAGCGAGAGTTGTTGAAAGATGCATATTGGAAAATCAGACGACCAAAGTAGCCATGAGCAGCTACGATGTTATAGGTCTCTTCCTCTTGACCAAACTTGTAACCATAGTTCTGACTTACCTCTTCAGTAGTCTCACGGATAAGTGAGGAGGTAACCAGACTACCATGCATAGCAGAGAATAGAGAGCCACCGAAGACTCCAGCAACTCCCAGCATATGGAATGGATGCATAAGGATGTTATGCTCTGCCTGGAAGACAAACATATAGTTGAAAGTACCTGAGATGCCCAATGGCATTGCGTCAGAGAAGGATCCTTGTCCGAAGGGGTACACCAGAAACACGGCACTAGCTGCTGCAACAGGTGCAGAGTAAGCGACGAAGATCCAAGGGCGCATACCTAGTCGATAACTAAGTTCCCACTCTCGTCCCATGTAAGAATAGATACCAATGAGGAAGTGGAAAACGACAAGCTGGAATGGACCCCCGTTGTAGAGCCATTCATCAAGTGTAGCAGCTTCCCAAATTGGGTAGAAGTGTAGTCCGATGGCATTGCTGCTCGGAACGACGGCTCCCGATATGATGTTGTTTCCATAGAGGAGGGAGCCTGCGACTGGTTCTCTAATTCCATCGATGTCTACAGGCGGTGCTGCCACGAAGGCAGTTACAAAACAAATAGTAGCGGCTAGCAAAGTTGGGATCATAAGGATACCAAACCAGCCTACATAAAGACGGTTGTTAGTGGACGTTACCCACCGGCAGAAGTCTTCCCAAGAGGAAGTCTGCCTTTGTGCGATAGTAGCGGTCATTTAAAAGTGCGGTTACATTTACAGTCTTATGTATTTGAGCACTTTGTAAAGCCCGCCCAAGGCTCACATCCAGTGGCGGGCAATGTATAAATTAGAACTTATAGGTAGCACCGATTTTGGTGCCATAGCCGTTGTCATCATTACCAGTGATGAACGACAGCTCGCCATAGGCACTTAGGTTTTCAGTCAAAGCGACAGAACCGTTGACCTTACCACTGAGTTCAACCTCAGCTTCACCACCATCTGGTGCAACGATGGTAGGACCACCTTGAATACTCCAGCCATTGCCTTCATATCCAATATGGTTGTCGATGGAAGTACCACCGTACTTAGAGCCAGCCCAACCGGAGTTGGCTTCAACGTTCACGTAGGGACCAGCAATAGCGGCACCGTGTGCCATGCCGAGGAGGAGACCGGAAGCGATAATAGATTTCATGTTAGTTAGTTAGTTAGTTACTTTTTCTTAGCAGTTTTAGCAGCTCGTTTGAAGTTAGCAGCAGTAGGAGCACCAGGTGCACCAACCTTACGCATCTTTTCACCAGAGCCTTTTTTGATTCTCATGCGTTTAGCATGGATGTTAGCATAGAGTCCGCGTTTAGCCATTAGGATTTACCACATTTCCATTTACGTAGAGCAAGAGCCTTACGGGTGGGGCGACCTTTGCTATCTTTCATTGGCCCTTTGACGCCAGACATCCTAGCACAAAAGGATTTCTTTCGTTTGCCTCCACCAGGTTGTGGAGCTTTCAGGTTAGAACCTGTTTCTCTATTGTATTTTTTACGACCAGCAGCAGTCAAGCCACCAGTACGTGATTTGTGTTTACCAATTTTCAGGCTGACTGATTTTGTACTACTTTTTGTAGCCGCCACCTTTGCCTCCTTTCTTTTTACCGCAAGCCATTACCAGATACCGGGGATAATTTGACCAGTGATTGCGTAAGCACCAAGAGCCGCCATGACGCCAAGCATAGCAAGACGACCATTAAGCTTCTCAGCCTTTTCATTGTGGGTTTCAGTTACGTCCATAATAGTCATAGGTGGTTCTTTTGCGTAGAGGTTAAGACGACCTCGGTCTTCAGTTACAGCAGTCATCAGAATTGAACATCAGAGTTTTCNAGACGNCGCATCAGNTCTTGACGGTAAGCCGGGTCACGATCATAACGTGGATCAGCCATTGCCGAGACAAGCTCTGCCTGACTCTTAAACGAGTCGTCAGTGTTCTCTGCACCGCGTCCTGTAAGCAGCTGACCATCTGATCCTACTGCATCATTATAGCGGGCTTGGAGGGCTTGTACGGCGAAGAAGATAGCGTTGGGGTTACCAGACTCCATCACACCGTCATACATCTCAACCTCTTCTTTGGAGAAGTTGTCACTAGCCCAGTTCAGCATGGATTTGTAGGCTTTGTCACCACCTACCATTTCCATCAACTGTTCCGCTTGAGCTTCGGAAAGAGTTTCGACATCTGTCTCAGGTTCGGGTGAAGCTTCTTCTTCTTCCGATCCTGATTCTGCTGGCTCATCCTCGTCTTCGGTGTTTTGTACTTCATCACGTGGTTCTCCCAGTTTCTTTTGAAGTTCAACATATGCTTGCTCAAGTGCTTGCGGGTCTTTGAATTTACCAGCAAGTAGTGGTTGCTCTCCACCCTCAAGAGACTCAGCAACCGACAGGGAGTCTTGCTCATCAGCATTAAATTGGGGCTGATCAGCAGGTGTTTCATTCATCGTAAGTGTTTCAGCCATATATTATTGGGGTGGGGTAGGTGGTTGTTCTTGCTGCATCATTTGCATCGCAGCTTGTTCACGTTTCTGCTCAACAGCAGCCAGTTGTGGAGCCTGTTGCAGTTCCATCATCTGTTGTTGTTGTTGCATTACTTGCTGCTGTTCAGCTTGCAACTCATCCATGCTCTTCACAAGGTTGAGTACATCAATGCCGGATGCAGCTGCCAGACGTTTGATAACTTCATCAGGATTGATGAACTGACCAATAGCATCTGGACCCATGGTCTGTGCAATAACAGTGAGGAATTGACCAAGGCTTTCACGGTCTTGTCCTCGTCCAAGTGCATTGATACCAGCCACAATTGTGGGTCGTACAATACCACCTTTAGGTAGACGAGGGATCTCCCCGGTCTTCTGTGCAACGTTTAGTTTGCGGTTTAGATATGGAATCAAAAACTCAACTGTGAGCAAACTGAAGAGACCTCCAAGTTGTTGCTCAAGTTCAAGTTGTGTCATCCGTACTTCTTCTGCTGTAGTACGTTCACTGTCTCTTACATTAAGGATCAGGAACGCTTCATTCAGACGTTGGGTCAATGAACCGATCATCTGATACGCAGTGGAGAAGTCAGCTGTCTTCCCAACCTGCACGAC
>FUFK010050560.1_pt1 | contig 20448 bp, 23 predicted proteins | sample 1021851 | NCBI WGS metagenome assembly FUFK01 (sample SAMEA51879418, study PRJEB19060) | metagenome
TACAGACAAACACTTAATTCTGTTTTAGAAAAAGATCCTGACATGGTTGGTGAGGGTTTGCAACTTGCAAAAGAATTAAATTTACCAAAAGAATTTGCATTAAATAGTGAAGAAGCAATTAAATTATTAGCTGAAAAAAATAGAAAAGAAAAAATATTAAGTTACGAATTAGCAAAAAAAAGTCCAATTTTAATGAAGCAACTTACTGANCCTACGTTTGCTGCATTAGCTTANGACAATATNAATGATNTNGAAGGNTTAGAATATGCNTTTGATGCNATAAAAAAAGCACCNGANAATATANCACAAGGNTGGGAAAANGGNAGNTTAAACGTAAGAACGNGGNAAAATAGGNAATTTAAAAAAATCAGGCAAANGCAATGAAGAATTAAANNCANNATTAGCAGAAATTAATCAAAGNTTAGAAGAATTAAATAGTGATGGATCTGGCATNTTAGANGAAGGTTTTGCTATTTTTGGCCAATATTCTAANACTTTACCAACTGCNTTAGAAGCAGGTTTATATACAGGTGCTGCTAGTGGNGNAGCAGGTTCAGTATTAGGGCCGGGATCTATATTTACAGCTAAAGGTGGNTTTATTGTNGGGTTTTTAGGAACATTAGGNTTAGAAACNTACAANATAGAAGCAGGTTCTACATACCTTGANCTTGTAGAAGAATTAAATTTAACTGAAGGCGTAGACGATCAAACAGCAAAACATATAGCAACTGGNGTTGGTGTTACTAATATGTTGTTGGAATGGGTTGGTGCTAGTGCTGTAACTGCTCCTATAAGAAAANNATTATCTAAATACGCTACAAAATCAATTGTAAAAGAATTAGCAAAACCAACTGGACGCAAAGCAATAATGCAATTTGCTAAAAATTATNTTGGTGGAAATATAACAGAAGCAGGTACAGAAGTATTGCAAGAATTATCAAATGTTGTAGGNCGTGATTTAGCAGTAGCATTTAGCGATAAAGAAGATTTAAAATTAAAACTTACAAATNNANAAGGATTACAAGAANTAGGGGATAGGTTAGGTCAAACTTTTATACAAACTATGAAAGGTATGACATTAGTAGGTCTTGTAGGTAGTGGCCCAACATTTATATCTGATGTTTCTAGAGCAAACAAAGCTAAAAAAGACACTGCATTTATTGAAGAATTATCAGAAAAATCTGTTAATAACAAAACAAAAATAAGAAATCCAAATGAGTTTCAAAGTTTTGTAGAAAATTTAGCAGTAGATAAAGACGTNCAAAATTTATATATTGACGCAGAAATATTAAATCAANCAATAATNAACAATGGCATAACAATAGAAGACATACAACAAGTATCACCCGATGTTGCACAACAACTTATAGAAATAAATAAGTCTGGTGGACAAGGTGATGTAGTAATAAAAACTAGTGAATATGCAGCAAAACTAGCAGGTACACAATTTGACGGTTTTTTACAAGATCATTTGCGTGTTGACCGTGATGGTTTTAGTAAGTTAGAAGCTACACAATTTAGAGAAAATCAAGATGCGATAAGACAAGAAGCTGTAGAAATTATTGAAAAACAAAACAAAATATCTAGCGAATTTGTAGCCAGTGCAAAACAAGTAAAGGAAGATATTAAATTACAACTACAACAATTTAAACAATATACACAAAAAAACATTGAGTATGCGTCAACATTTTTTCGTGACTATGTAGTTATACAGGCAAATAAATTAGGCATAACACCAAAAGAATTTGCAGCTAGATTTCCATACACAGTTGTTAGTCAGGATCAAATACAAATATCACCAGAACAACAATTATTTAATCAAGACGGTTCTGTACGATTAGAAACTCCACAATTTAAAACATTTTTTGGTAAATCAGTTTTAAAAAAAGATGGCAAACCAGAAGTTTTGTACCACGGTACACGAGATAGTGTAAACGAATTTAATTTAGATCATCCTAATAAAAAAGATTTTGGTTGGTTAGGTAAAGGTGTTTATATGTATCGTGGTAAAAATGCAGCAGCAGGTGCANANNTNTATNCANTTAANAAAAGAGGTGATGCAGGTCGCAATATAATGCCATTGTATGCACGNTTAGAAAATCCATATTACGCCACATTTAAAGAAAAAGCAGATATAAGGATGGGTGGCGAGCAAGCTGCTGAAGGATTTAAACAAAGATTAATTGATCAAGGCCATGATGGTGCAATACTTAGAGGTCAAGACGGTACTGATGAAGTAGTAGTTTTTGATAACACAGCAGTTAAATCAACATTTAACAGCGGTACATGGTCTAGAGAAACGGCAGATATTTTAAAACAACAAGAGTTATTTGCACAAAAAGCAAAACCACAAAGAAAAGGTAAACCAATACCTGTTGAAATATTAGAACTTGGCAAATTAGAAAATAGTTTTGATTTTGCTGGTGAAACACAATACGCTACTAACCGTGATTTTAAAGTAGCTTTACAACAACGTATAAATAATGCTGCTAAACAAGCAGGTGTTAATTTATCTGAATTTACTGTAGAAACAGAAAAACACCTTGTAAAAAATTTACTTGCAGATGCTGAGTTTGCATTAAAAACTAATCCAAATGCAGTTGGTTGGTATAACGAAAAGGTTACTAAAGCATTAGCAATATTATCTAAAGTGCATCCAGAAATAGCTACTGATGCACAAGCAAAATTTGCTTTTATTTGGGCATTGGCTAATACATCAAACGGTTTAAAAGTAGATAAAAATTTTGAATTAGCAGAACAAGCATATGCTTATTATTCACAAAATGGTGTTATGCCAGTTGACATAGGCATAGGTGATGCAAGTGCTGCAATTAATAACAATATGAAATTATTTAATAGATTAATGGAAGAAAAAGGGTTTGAAGAATTTGAACAGTTTATGAAAACTATGCACACTGTTAAAGATGTAGAAGCTTTTACTGGTAGCACTGTGTCTGGAGAAAACAAAACCGAAATGGTATATGGTGCTGCGGTAATGGGGCCAAAAATTGGTAATGGTTTTTTTGCTAATTTATATGGTCAATTTGAACAATTAACTATGGATAGATGGTTAATGCGTACTTGGGGTCGAATGACAGGTACATTAATAACTGATTATAAAAGACAAGCTAAAACAAAACGTGAACAATTAAAACCATTAATAAAAGGCTTAAGTTTAAAAGATAAAAAAGCGTTTGAACAAATAATTGGAATAAAAATAAGACTTAGTAATTTAGATGAGGTAGCTGTAGCAATACAAAAAGCAAGTATGAAACCTGCTAATAGAAAAGCAATGGCACAAATAGCAACTATAGAAGATACAGCTAATGCAGAACTTATTACATCTGTCTTAGGTGAACCTAAAAAAAATATAGAAAGAATAGGTATAGGTGATGAACTGCGTAAAGGTGGTAATGGTTTGGCTAAATTTATTGACGGACAAAAAGAAGCACCTAGTGGGCCAGTAGAAAGAAGACAAATTAGAAAAGTATTTAATCAAGCGTTGAACCTATTGCAACAAAACGAAAAATCGCTTACAATGGCAGATCTACAGGCGTTAGTTTGGTATCCAGAAAAGCGTTTGTATGATTCTGCAAAACTTAAGTCAAGCAGAGCAAACTACAGGTTATCAGGATAACGAAGCACCTGATTACGCTAACGCTGCTGTTAATTTGGCACAACAACTAGGTGTGTCAGATGCTGACATACAAACTACATTACAGGAGGTAGACAATGAACTCAAACGTCAGGCCACTGATCGGCACAAGAAGAGGTGAATCTGGAGAAGGAACAGGAGGAGTTGTACAACGAGATAATATTGAAACAGACGAATCCACAGGACTTCCCCTCAACCCAGATGGAACAGTTACCGTCTACCACCACACCAACAAACGAGCAGCAAACGCAATCAGAGAGTCCGGTAAACTTACAAGTGCTGGAGAACCTGATGTCTACGTTACCACCAGAGCTATCACAGATACTGGCTACGGTGATACCGCAGTTGGGATCAGAGTCGAACCTTCTCGACTTAGTCTCGATGATGAATTCCCAAATGGACGGAGAGATTTCAGACTCAGTGTTGGAAAACCTAGAGGGTCTATTTCAGTAGACGTAATTGATCCAGTTAGAGAAAATCAAATATTTCAACAACAAGAAAAAAGTGGCAGTGGTAGAGGTGGATTTGATCCTAAAACATTAACTACTTTTTTAACTACAGAAGCAGATATATCTACGTTTTTTCATGAGACAGCACATTATATGCTAACTGTTATGGAAGATTTAGCAGTGTCTGGTACAGCAACACCTGAGATAAGAAATGATTTTAATGTTTTATTAGATTTTTGGGGTGTAGAAAATATTACTGAATGGAGCAAACTAGATATAAATCAAAAAAGAAAATATCATGAAGCTTTTGCATATAATTATGAAATATACATAACAGAAAAAAAGGCAGCACCTAATAAAAATTTGCAAGATATATTTAATAAATTTGGTGAATGGGTTCGTAAAGTATATAAATCTATTAGAGATGATTTAAATAAATTATATAGAGAAGAAAACGGTGTAGATTTACCAGTTTTAACTGACGAGGTTAGAGGTGTAATGGATCGCATGATAGCTAGTGAAGAACAAATTATAGAGTCACAACGTGTGTATGGCATGAAAGCTATGTTTACTACGCAAGAAGAAAGTGGAATGGATAATAAAACATGGCAAGAATATACTGCTGCTATAAAAGAAGCACAGGATGTTGCTATTGATAAGTTAAGTAAATCTAGTATGAGACAAGTAAAATGGTTGTCTAATGCTAGAAGTAAAGTATTAAAAGATTTACAAAAACAAGTTAACGCTACACGCAAAAAAGTAATAGAAGAAGAAACAGTAAAAGCAGAAAATCAGCAAATATATAGACTACAAAAATATTTAAAACGTGGTGAAACTATTAATGAACAAGGAGAAAAAGTTGTAGTTAAAGAAAATTACAAAATAAATGCAGATAGTATAAAAAATATTTTGCCATTTTATGACGATGCAGCAGCAACTGCATTGATTAAACAATTGGGTACAGGAAAGTACGGCATGGTTTCTAAAAACGGTATGCCAGTGCAAATGGTTGCAGAAATGTTTGGGTACGAAAATCCAATAAATATGCTTGATGCACTTGTTGATTTAGAACCAATAAAAAATGTTATTAAAAAAAGAACAGATCAACGCATGGTTGACGAGTTTAGTAATTTAACAGATCCACGACAACAAGAATTAGAAGTACAAGAAGCATTACATAACGAAGCTAGAGCAAGATTTATTGCAACTGAATTAAGATTTTTAGCTACTGTAATGCAACCACAAAGATTACAAGTAGCAGCAGCAAAACAAGTAGCAAAAGATATATTAGCTAAGAAAACATTACGAGAAGTAAGACCTACTTTATTTGCACGACAAGAAGCAAAAGCAACCAAAGCAGCAGAAAAAGCAATGCGTGAAGGTGATAATCAAGCAACAATACAAGCTAAAAAAGCACAATTGTTAAACAACCAATTAGCAAAAGAAGCTGTAGAAATACATAAACGTTATGACAAAGCAACTGCAAATTTTAAAAACATATTTAAACCAGATGAAAAATTAGCAAAAACAAGAAATGTTGATATGGTCAGTGCTGCAAAAACTATATTAGCTAGTTATGGTTTTGGCCCTGCTGTAGAATCACCAAACGTATATATAGAAAAACTAAAAAAATATAATGAAGATTTGTATTTAGAGTTAGAACCAATTATAAGAGAACAATCAAATTTAAGAAATACTACTAATATTTTTAAAGAAGTTGATCAAATAACCAAACTTAAAGATATAAAAGATTTAGCAGTAGAAGATTTTGACACATTAGATGAAGTTATACAATCTTTATGGCATCAATCAAGAAGGGAAAAACAAATAATTATAGAAGGACAAAAACTTGAGTTAGAGCCAGTTATAAACGAATTGGTAGAACGTATGAATGTTATGCCAAAAGCAAAAATTACTGGAGTTACTAAAGCACAAACTAATTTAGACAAATTGCATTCTAAATTGCAAGATCAAAAAGCAAGATTAAGAAGAGTAGAACATTGGGCAGATGGTATGGACGGAGCAGACGTACAAGGAAAAGGCTCTGTATTATTTCGTGAAGGTTTAGAAGCAGGTGCATTTACAAAATATATATGGCGTCCAGTTAAAAATAGTCTTACAGAATATCGAACAGCACAAATTAAATTTACAAAAAAATATGCAGATATGTTAAAAGAAGTAGATTTTGGCAATAGTTTAATTGTTGCAAATGAATTTGATACGCCATACACATTTGGTACAGAAAGTCATGGTAGAGGTAAAGTTGAACTGCTTGGAGCTATGTTGCACACAGGTAATAAAAGTAATTTAAGAAAATTATTATTAGGTAGAGGATGGGGTCAATTAAGAGAAGATGGATCATTAGATACTAGACAATGGGATGTTTTTGTTAAACGCATGATTGACACAAATATTCTTACAAAAAAAGATTTTGATTTTTTACAAGCTGTATGGGATTTAAACAAAGAAATGCTGCCATTATTGCAAAAAACACATAAAGATGTTTTTGGATATTATTTTAAAGAAATAGAAGCAAGTCCTACTATTAACAAATACGGCACATATGAAGGTGGTTATGTACCTGCTAAAGTTGATCCAGACATGGTTACAGATGCGGAAAGAAATGCAAAATTAGAAGAATTAAAAACTGATTATAAAATGTCATTACCTGCTGTAGGAAAAGGATTTACAAAAACTCGTGTTGAATATAACAAGCCTTTATCTTTACATTTAAATGCAATGGTTAAACACATAGATGACGCTTTGCGTTTTGCATATGTTCAACCTGCAATTACAGATGTATTAAAAATAATTAAAAACAAAGAGTTTGCTGCTGCATTAACTGATGTTAATCCATCTGCAATAGATTATATGTTGTTACCTTGGCTAAACAATTCTGCACGACAAAGAACAATGTTGCGTGGAGAAAACATTCCAGCAGATAATTTTTTTAGAGCATTAAAAAAACGTACTGGAGTTAGTATTATGTTTGCTAACTTTCAAAATGCTGTACAACAATTTACTGGTAATTTTTTATCTTCAATAAAAGTTGAAGGAAAATTTATGCGTAGTGGTTTAAAACAATATTATAGTAATCCAAATAAAACCCAACAATTTATTGCAGAGTTATCACCTTTTATGAATGATCGTCAAAAAAATCAAATGTTTGATATACAAGATACATTAAATGATTTAGTTATAAATCCAAGTAAATACGAAAAAATACAAGCGTGGACTAATAAGCACGGATATTTTATACAACAGGCATTTCAAAACCAAGTTGATAGCGTTGTATGGATAGGATCATATAATCAATTTTTTGCTAAAAAACCTGCATCTATGCCAGATGCTGTAGCACAAAAAGAAGCTATAGCACAGGCAGATGCAAATGTACGTTTAACACAAGACAGTTTATTACCAGAAGATAGAGCAGCATTTCAAACTGACACTGCAATGGTTCAATCATTACTTCAATTTACAGGTTTCTTTAATACAGTTGCAAATTTAAATGCCACACAATATAAAAAATTAATTAATGACATGGGATATAAAATTACAGGTCAAGGTAAAGAACGATTGATATATACATTTATGTTTGGTATGTATATGCCAGCCGTTGTTTCAGCTATTATTGTTAATTTTTTTGGCGGTAACTTAGGTGATCAAGATGAAGACGGATACCTTGATGAAATATTTGATATGTTTTTTGTTGAACCATTAAAATTTGGATTAGCTTTTGTACCACTCGGTAACTTATTAGCAGTGCCATTCAATGCTTTAAATGACAAACCATATGATGATCGTATACAAACAAGTCCATCTATTTCAACATTAGAAAGTGGATCTGTTGGTACTTTTCGTGCGTTTCAAGCTTGGTTTAGCGATGAAAAAGAAGTAACAGGTAGACACGTTAGAGATGTATTTACATTTATGTCTTTACTAACTAATACACCACTAACTGTATTAGGAAGACCTTTTAGTTATGCAGTTGATGTTAGCAAAGGAAGAGTAACACCAGATGGCCCATTAGATTTTCTTAGAGGTATACTTACAGGTAAGTCTGGACGTAGGCAAAGAAATTAAAGGTGTGACCGTAATATATAAAGTTACTAGTACCCTTAGTAGATAGGTAAAACAGTTTTATTTCATGGCAATAAATACTACGACACGCCAAACTACTGCGTTTACTAGTGGTAATAATTTTGCTTTTGCATTTAAGGTATATGAAGTAGGCGATGTAAAGGTTATAAGAATAACAACTAGCACTGGTGCTGAAGAAGTATTAACTATAACCACACACTATACTGTTACTCTTAATGACGATCAAAACGCAAACCCCGGTGGTACGGTCACATTAGTTAATAGTGGCAACCCAGTTAACTTAGGTAGTGGTTTTAATGTTGTTATTACATCTAAAGTTACACCACTACAACAAACAGAAATAACAAACCAAGGTGGATTTTTTCCAGAAGTTATTAACGATGTATTAGATAAAGCTGCAATTTTAGACCAGCAACAACAAAGCATATTAGATAAGACTATAAGATTTCCATTAACACAAACTGTTGGTGGTTTAGAAATAACAGAAAATGCAGCTAACCGTGCAGGTAAAGTTGTACAATTTGACGGTTCTGGTGACCTTGTAATATTAGGAACTGTTGATGGTAGAGATGTAAGTGCTGATGGTACAAAATTAGATGGAATTGAAAGCAATGCTACCGCAGATCAAACAGCAGCAGAAATTAGGACATTAGTAGAAAGTGCTAGTGACAGTAACGTGTTTACTGATGCAGATCATAACAAATTAAATGCGATTGAAGCTGGAGCTACTGGCGATCAAAATGCCAGCGAAATAAGAACTCTTGTAGAATCAGCTAATGACAGTAATGTATTTACAGACAATGACCATACAAAATTAAATAATATTGAAGATAATGCAACAAGAGATCAAACAGCATCAGAAATAAAAACTCTTATAGCTAGTAGTCCTTTAGACGCTAGTCATCTTGGAGCAAATTCAGTAGATAGTAGTGAGTTAGTTAACGGAAGCGTAGATCATGTACACCTATCTAATGATTGTGTAGACGGAGATAACGTACAAGATGATGCAATTGATAATGAACACATAGCAGCAAATGCAGTACGAGTTAATGAAATTAAAGATGGTGAAATTACATCTGCAAAATTAAACCCAGCAACCGTTATTACTGCTAGTGAACAAGCATCTGCCACTACAAACGACACATCTTTTTTAACATCGGCTGCTGCTGACGCTAGGTTTTTTAATATAAGCACTGGTGACACAATTAAAGATGGCGATACATTTCCAGACAATGACACAACAATTGCAACTACCGCAGCTATCAACGACAGAATAATTGATCTTGTAGATGATGTAGGTGGTTTTGTACCCATAGCAAATGAGACAAGTTTTCCTACTGCTAACCCAGACGCAGAAAACGGCACTGGCACTGTAGTTTCTGTTAAGGCAGCATCTACAAATTTAACTCCAAGCGGTACTACGGTTACCATTGCTAACGGTGCTGGCACAGGAAATACAGTTACGATTACAGGCGTACCAAGTGTTATTCCATCTGGTTTTGGATTTATTGTAGAGACAACTACTACTCTTCATACATATACATTTCATAGACTTGTACCAAAGGCAACAGAGGTAACAACTGTAGCTGGCAAAGCTGTAGAAATAGGAAGATTAGGTACTGCTGATGCTGTGGCAGACATGGCAATATTAGGAACTACCGATGTAGTAGCTGATTTAAATATGCTTGCAACGACAGACATTGTTGCAGACATGGCGTTGCTTGCAACTACTGATGTTATTGCAGATATGGCGTTGTTAGCTGTAACAGACGTTATAAGCGATATGAATGATTTGGCTACGTCAGCCAACATCACAGCAATGGCAAACTGTTCTAACAATATTTCTAGTATTAATAATGCATCAAGTAATTTAAATTCAATAAATAATTTTGGTAATACATATCAGATAGCAGCTAATGACCCAACAACTGATGGTGGTGGTAATTCATTAGCTGAAGGTGATTTATATTTTAATACTTCTGCTAATAGATTAAAAGTTTATGACGGATCAAGTTGGGTAAATGGTGTTGAAATTAGTGGTTCTGGAGCGGTGACCACTGGTAACACATTTACTGGAGATAACAGATATAACGATGGCGTAAAAGCTCTGTTTGGTACAGGGTCAGATCTTCAAATTTATCACTCAGGGTCACACAGCATTATTGCTGAAACTGGAACTGGAATTTTATATTTAGGTGGAAATCAGGTTCAGTTATATGGAAGTGGCACTAACGATATATTGCTAAAAGCTGTTGAAAACGGAGCCGTAGATTTTTATTACGACAACAGTAAAAAGTTTGAGACAACTTCATATGGAGCAAAAGTTACTGACTTTCTTAATGTTGGAAAAACAAATACACCAAGCAAAGCCTTAGAACTATATCAAGCATCTAATGCTGCTTTACGAATACAGAACTCAAGTACAGGTGTTGGTAGCAGTGACGGATTTTTACTTGAACAATCTGGATTAAATACTTTATTAGTAAATTATGAATCAGGTAATTTAGATTTTAAAACAGCTAATAGCACTAGGTTACTAATTATAAATAACGGTGACGTACAAATACCAGCAGATAATAAAAAGCTACTACTTGGTGCTGGTCAAGATTTAGAAATTTATCACAATGGCACAAATAGCATTATAGATAATATTAATACTGGTGCTGCTTTACAAATTAAATCTCCTTTGCAATTAAAACTTAAAACAAATCAGTTTGTAGTTAAAAATAGTGCTGACACTGAAAGTCTTATATATGCAGCAGAAAATAATAAAGTAGTATTATATTACGATGGCAGTGAAAAGTTAGAGACTACTTCAACAGGAATACAAGTTCTAAATGGTGCTGCTAATGTAAATCTATACTCTGGGACTGTTTCTAGCAGTGGTGGTGGTCAGATTACATTTAAAAACGTAGATGGTAATGGTTTCCCTAGAGATGTAGTAAGAATAAAAGGCGACACATCTGGTAATGGAGGATACGGTGAATTAACTTTACAAACAGCTTTTAACAATACTTTAAATGATTGTTTAATTATTAAAAAAGACAAACATATAGAGCTACCAAACGATAATCAAAAATTGAAAATTGGAGCTAGTCAAGATCTACAAATTTATCATGATGGCAGTGCTAGCCATATAAAACAGATTACCGATGCTCAATATCTAAATATTCATACAAATGATTTTTGGGTAGGAAATGCTGCTGGCACTGAAACTTATATACTTGCTAACCATGATGACGGAGTAGATTTATATTATGACAACGCAAAGAAAGCAGAAACAATTTCAACAGGTTTAAAAGTTAGTTCTAGTGGTAATGCTGAGTTAAAAATTACAAGTGCTACTAGCAGTGCAGCAACGCTTGAATTTGGAGATACAGGTAATGATGATGAAGCAAATATTTCATATGACAACTACAACGGATTTATGATGTATAGAACGTCAGCTAATGCTGATATGCGTTTTTATACTAATGGTACACATAGACTTACTTTGCATAAAACTGGATATTTAGCACCAGCAGCAGACAGTACTTATGATATTGGAACAAGTAGTGTAAGGTTTGCAAATGGATATTTTGACACATTATATGGTGACGGATCAAACCTTACAGGTATTAACACAGACCTAGTATCTGACACATCACCTCAATTGGGCGGTGATTTAGACACTAATGGTCATGAGATATCTTTAGATGATAATCATAAAATTAAATTTGGAGATAGTAACGATTTTCACATCAAGCATGACGGTGCAAACTGGATAGAGTCTATGAGTACTCATCCTGTACACATTACAGTTAACAATGCTAATGAATATGCTGCATCATTTAGGGCTAATAACTCAGTAGATTTATATTACGATAACAGTAAAAAGCTAGCAACCACACCTGAAGGCGTAGAATTTGGTACTGACAGTTTTACAGGTACTAGAAACAGCAATATAAATACAGAAATAGCAAAATTCCAAGCATCTAATACTTCTGGTTCTAACTACTTAGACAACCACGTTGTGTCTATTGGTCAGACAAATGGTAACTGGGTTGATGGAGCTACTGGTAGTCAAGATACATCTTTTGGTTTATTGTGGCATTATGCAGATAGTCTTATAGGAAATAGAGCTTTAAGAGCAGGTATTTGTTATGACCATAAGAGTACAGAACAATTTAAAATATGGTCATCTTATGGTGCTATAGCTTTTTATATACATAGTGGTAATGCTGGTAATAGTACTGCTGAACAATGTGATATTAAATGTGCAGAGTTTGATGGTAACGGTCATTTTGTTCCCGGTGGAAACGATTCAAGAGATTTAGGAACTTCAAGTTTACGTTGGAGAAACATATATACTAATGACCTTAATCTATCTAACGAAGGTTCATCAAATGAAGTTGACGGAACATGGGGAAGTTATACTATACAAGAAGGTGCGGAGTCATTATTTTTGATTAACAAACGCAATGGCAAAAAATACAAATTTAATTTAACGGAGGTATCATAATGGCTATAGATAATCCAAACTGGGATACACGACTTGTAGAACAAAATGGTAGTGCAGTAACTTTAAATGCAAGTAACAGCTGGACAGTGCTTGACACCTCTAATTCTTTTACTACTTCAGTAACGGCTCCTATAAAAATTAATTATAATTTAATTCATCATTATGAACAGGGTGCAACAAATTGTTCATATATACTTGATTTGATGAACCCGTCAAACAGTAGTATAATAGCGTCAAGCCATTATATGCAAGTTGCAAAGCAAGGTCAAGGAGCAAATATGGCATATGGTGCGCATTTTATGAACTGGACTTTTTATAATGTACCAGCTGGTACTTATCAAATTAGAGTACGAGGTAGAAACATGGGTAACTCAGGCACTCAGCATATAACTAATTACTTTGCACCTAATGTAAATCAACAAGATCAACTTATGATTACATATCAAGCATGACTTATATTAAACCTTCAGAACTTAGTCATAAATGGAAGCTTCCTTTATTGTTGGAAGCTATAGACGAAGTTCTAAATGACTCTTCTATTAAATATTCATTACGTTATTCTAAAGACTTGGATACAGAGGAAGAGTTTAAGGAAGCTCTAAGTATTGAAAAAGGCGTAGACGAAACTAATACTGTTACTTATATGGATTCGTCTGAATGGCCATCAAAATTAACTTGGAGTGCTGTCAAAACAAAATGGGATGCAAAAATTGCTGCTCAACCTTTAGCAGATCTTAGAGGTATACGAAATGACAAGTTAGCAGAAACAGATTGGTTAGCTAATTCTGATGTCACTATGTCAGATGCTTGGAAAACTTACAGGCAAGCATTAAGAGATTTACCAGCTAATACATCTGATCCAGCAAATCCTACATGGCCTACAAAACCAGAATAGGCTAATCTTTAAAAAAACATTTACTATTATGGCTATTACTAAAACTTGGCAAGTAAACACAATGGAACGTGACTTATCTGACGGTCATGTAAACAAAGTTATTTATCGTGTAATCGGTAAAGATGACGATATTGAAAAAGACAGAGCAACAGGAGAAATACATTTTACAAAGCCTTCTTCATTGCCAAGTGATTTTGTTGCATACGACAAACTAGATGAAGCAACTGTATTAGGTTGGGTTAAAACTGCAATAGGTTCAGAGGGGGTTTCAGCAATAGAAAAAGCCATCGAGGACAAAATTGCTATAATAAATACACCTGTCACAGCTACAGGCAAACCGTTTTAATTAATTACTATGGCAAAAAAAACAGACCAAGAATTACAAACTGAATTACAGGATGTAATCAAAAAACATAATGAAGCAGCAGATACTGTTCAACAGTGCAAAACTAGAGCAGTACAAATTCAAGCCATATTGGATGATAGAAAACCAGAAGAACAGCCTACTTAATTTTTTCTTGTAGCTGCCTTGTCATTAATCCCATGGTGACGTAGAGCGGAGAGATAGCTACAATAAGTAGCAAAACGACTACTGACATAAGTGCTGTAGCTCGTGCTATCTGTTCTTTAATCATGCGAAAAGCTTTAGACATTATTACCATCGTAACTGGAATTCTTATGTTAGGCATTCTAGGCGGTGGTTTTTTTACATACAAATATGTTCAATCACCCCAGTTTCAAAAAAAGATTATGGATAAAGTACTTGGCGAAGTCCAAGGATTAATGCCAGATGTACTTGGCAATGCATTACCTGACGTAACAGGGCCATCTTTACCAATACCATCTAAACCTAAACTGCTTCCTTAAGTGTCTGAAATAAAGTTACCTGAGATAACTCTTCCAACAATTGATATCCCAGATACACCGTATTTTACAAGACCAAAACTAGAAGGCAAGTTACCGGGATGTTATTTATATCACAGAGATTTAGAAACTACACGCAATCCATCATTACTTATATCGGATAAACGTGGCACATACACAGTATGCCCACATGGTGAAATACCATCGTATACGCCTATGAGATACGACCCTGCACAGATAGTAAATACAGAGCCAGTACCAGTTAACACTGCTTCTACGCCCACACAGGACACAAACGTAGTACAACCGAAACCAAAGGAAGAAAAAAAAATAGAATATGAACCCTGCCCTCCAGAAGGAGCGTTAAGAATAGGAAGTTTTGTTAACGATAAGCGATTGGAGCGGATTAAGAATTATGTTAGAGAAAGCAACGGTGATTGCCGTACCGTCTATGAAAGAGTCAAATTTATCGACCAGTACCTACCTACGCCTAGCGTGGTTGTCTCTACTGCTGCTATTGCTACTGTGGCTGCAACTACTCCTCTCATTTTAAATGCAGTAAAACCTTTAGTAAAAAATTTAATAAAAAAATTATCAAAGAAAAAAGAAAAATCTACTTAGTTTTTATCTCATGTGTATGTGGCACAACTTGATTAGGTATTGTTGTTAGCACAACATTTTTACAAGCAACCGCATCTTCGTTTATCAATTTTACGCCTAGCTTAAATTGCTCGGCACATATCTTCATCCTTGCGAGATTAGCTTCAAGCTTTTGTTTAGCTAATATAAACTCTTGTCCTTTTATTTGATTTTCGGCTGCTCTAATACAAAGATCAGATCCTTTTCCAAGTGGTATTTGTAGGCTAACAGTAAATCCATAATTAAAATTATGAGTTGATTGTTCTATTCTTGGCTGTTCACTTTGGTACAAAATAGTTCCCGGATTTACTAGGTTACCTGATGCATCCTCTGACAAATCATATATGTTAGTTTTTGTTGTAGTAATTCTAGGTGTACTATAGTTTTCTCCTTTAGTTACAAACGGTGTAAAGGCTAGTGTTGGCTGTTGACATTGCACCTGACCGCCATAAATCATCGTTGGAAAACCGCCATTTATAGTTTGGTAGCCATTATTAATAACCGTACCTGACGAACTGGCCGATGGCGAACTTACGGTATTAGCTTTAACAGGAGATATAAATAATAACAGTAAACTTAATTTGAAAAAATGGACAAACTTGTACTTTGACTTTCTGTTGTTATGGTGCGTTGTATTGTGCTTGTTGCATCTAATCCCGGTGCAAGAAAATTTTCTGTTATGGAGAATGACTCTTGCGGATTTTGTATCTCCCACTGTGGCTTCGTAGTTAAATTTGGGGTAACCCATTGAAATGAGACTCCGTTAACTGTTTGCGTGTTTGTATATGTAGCATCTGGTGATATAACTGTGCCGTCTTTAACTTGTATGTTATGGCCTTGTAAACTATAAGAATATCCTGTGCGGTAGTTCTCAGTAACAATGGTCTCGACCACAATAGTCTTACTAGAACTGCTACTTTCCATTTGGCCTGTAGAAAACGAAGGCGTAATTCCCCCTGCATATGCACTAGGTACTCCAAGTAAAAACAGTACCAACCATTTCATTAATCAATTTCTAACTTAATTGTGTTGGACATTTGTGCTGTTACACCTGCTCCTGTAGCAGATAAGTTTACTGTCATCGCTCCACCACTATCCATAGTCATAGCCGTAGTGCCTATATTTCCACCTGCAAAAGTTGTTGTATCTCCGAATATTGGTAATGCAGGTACAGCACCATTGGTAACCGTAGTATTTGAAGTAGGTATAGAATCACCTTGGATAAAACTTTCCGACACAGACCATGCATCCCCTGCGGTGGTAACTGCGTAAGTAGTTGTAGCGTCAATTGTGGGAACACCATTAGTAATCTGTGCATCCGTTAAATCTAAAGTACCAATAGCATTTGCAGTATCACCTGCCGTTGGCGTGACATTTGTACCTGATGCCGAAAACGTAGTACCTATGCGATTAGCCGTTGAACTTGCGCCTAATGTAGAAACAGATACAACATTTTGAATAGAATGATTGATGTCTGCTAGTGCTACAGAAGGACTAAACAATAACAATAATGCTAGTAGTTTTTTCATTTGACTCCTACGTTAGTGTCTTTGTTATCCAATACTTTAGCAGCGTTAGTAGGTTTCTTTTTGTTAACAGAGATACCGTAGCTGCCTAAAACTCCACTGGTCAAGCCTGCTAAAAACGCTCCATCATTACGGATCTTGTCCATGTATCCAAGAGTCATCATTGCAAGCGACCAACAAAGAATCATAAATCGGACAGCATGACCAAAAATTTCAGCCCAATCAGTGCCTTCCTTTTCTTCTTGTTCCTCTGCCATAATTAGGATTTATTAGTCATACTATACATAATTACCTATTTACGCAAATGCCTGAGATATATGGTGCATTAGTGGGAGCAGCAGCTACTGCTTTAGTTATGGTTATATCTAACATGAGTAGTCGTAGAGAACGAGACATACGAGACATATACTTTAGACTTAACAAGTTATCAGAAGCGGTTAGCAGAATAGAAGGCAAAATACAATAACGTGTGCTATGTTTGGAAAAACAAACAAACTATGTACAAAATACTAAAGCCTATATTATTACGCTTCCTTTCAACGACAGGATGCAAGAGACTTGTGGTTGACCTATGTCGTGCCTTTGTAAAGCAGACCTCGAATACCGTGGACGATAAGTTAGTTGATCTGCTTGAGCAAAATTTGTTTCCTAAATTAAACTGATGGCTAAAGATAGATTTCTCAATATTGAATTAGAAGAACCACCTGTAGAGTTGCAGCTTTCTGTCGAAATGCGTATTAGAGAAGTTTTAAAAAGCGATGATTACGATGGCGTAAAAAGATATTGCACACATTTAATTAGGCATCAAATGAAACAAGATGTTTTCTTGGCAAGTTTATTAGGTCGGATAATAGAATTAGAAGCAACTCTTGCAAAAAAACAAATACAAGAAGAGCGTAAAACTATGGACAGAATAAAAAAATTCTTTCATAATTAAAACAAAAGGAGATTATTATGCCAAAAGGAAAAGGAACATACGGTACTAAAAAAGGTAGGCCACCAAAGAAGTAAGCAGTGGCGGTGGCCTNGTAGGNTCTAGTTCTCTNCCCCAACTCTAGAGCCTAGCCCCAGAGTGATAAATGGTCTGTGTCATTCTGGGGCTACTTCAGAATGGAATTTCGTTGTCGTTACCTTTATATGATGGTGGTATATCTTTGCGATTAGCTTGATAATTATTATCTACATCAAACATACTTACCATTATTGATCCAGAATTTTCTTTACCACTAAAGTCTGGTATCCCTGCAAAATTTATCCATTTATCTAACAACATAAATTGTTTGCCTTGGTCATTTTCCATAATGACTCCAATGTTTACCCAGTTTGCTTTGTCGTTGCCATCCCTATCTTTGTATTCTCGTGTCTTCACTGATAGGTTTTTGATTTTTCGTGCCATAAGGAATTTCCTGTAGTATGCGTATTTTGACAAAGCCACCGAGGTAGTCTGAGTCCATGGTTGATATAACAGTATTGAATCGTTTGTCGTTGATGCGTAATGCGTCAGCTAATCCGTCAATACCTGCCTTCATTCTAGCAACTAAGTTATCACGGTCATAACTTCGTTTGTCTGGTGGTATAAACGTCATTTCTAAAACTAATTTTTCTGGTATGTTTTCATATACCCCTCTATATTTTTTTAACTGTTCTTTAGATACACTAAAACAATCTTTTCTGTATTGTTTTTTTGCTGCTGCCAGCTTTGCCCAATGCAATCTCTTGTTTGGCGATAAATCTGATGGTGGCCAACCTAATACTATTTCAATCATCTTCTTGCTCTAACTCGTTAATGCGTTTTTTTATTGCATCAAACCTAACTATATATTCTTTTGTAGGTAAACCGTTNAACCAAAATTGTGTTTCTAATTCTGCTAATTGCTGTTTGTAATTTGCAATTTGCATGATGTTTTGTTGTTTAGAAGTTAAGTCAGGTTTTTTAAATACCACTAGTTTTTCTGGATTACTTGGATTAAACCACACATCACCTCTGTGTAATTCGTTTTCTTTTGTCATTGAGATTTGCTCCATAGTTTAATTAATAATTCTAATTCACGAATACGTGCTGTAGCTGCTGCAATTTTTTGTTTAGTTGTCATTAAAATAAAACTCCTTGTGTTGTTGGTACATATGACGCATCATATTTTTTGTTATTTCCTTTTGGATATGGCTCTACTTTATAAGCTAAATTTTTAATCATTTCTTTTCGTTGNTTTTTGTTTCCTAATACATAAAAATATCTATGCTTTCTTGCACGTTCTTTCATGTACAATTTGTCTCCATATTTTTGTTTNAGTAATTCATGTTTATTAATGTTTTTAGATTTGTCATATCTACCAACGCTATCTTCTATAGAACTATGATGCATATGCTCTAGTCCTTTAACTGCGTAATCTTTAAATTTTTTACTAAGACCTGTATAAATCCAATTAGTTGCTTGGTATATATATCCATGATGATGTTGTGAAGTATCTGCATAACTAACTACTACACTTGGTGTTTGTAATTTTTTTAAAGTTTGTGAAACAAAATAAGATAATACATTTTTTTCTGCATCATCTTCTATAACTAACCTGTTTAATTCTAAAAAATTATTTTGATATAAACCATTAAAAGATCCACTGACTAATGTTGAACTCATAGGTTTTCCATAACTACACACACCTATTAATAAATTGTTTTTATTTTTATATAACCCAAAAGCATACGAAGTTGTTGGTAATCGTTTTGCATAATGTTTTTTTAAAAACCATTCTCTGCATTCAAAAGACATTATCTGTCTGACCGTGTAATCATTTGGTATGGTCATAAATTTTTCCTGTAAGAATCCCAATTAAAGCCAATTAATGCACCTCCGTTTTCACGCAACCTGTCGGTTACACGTTCACCAAGGTAGTCTGACAATTGCTCGCTAGGAATATTTGATAATAAAATAGATGGCTTAAGTTTTTCATAGCGTTCATTTAGTACATCAAACAACAATTGTTTTTCAAACTCTGACCCAAACTGTACACCAACCTCATCCAGTATCAACAGATCTGGTGATGCAAATGCATCTATGACTTCACTTTCTGTTTCTTCTTTCGTTCTCCAACTATCCTTAACTCTTCTAATTAAACGTTGTACGGTGACAAATACTGGTGACCGTTGTTGTTGCATAATGCTCAACGCAATGCCTATTGCCAAATGGGTTTTGCCAGTTCCCGGTTTGCCAACAAAGATTGCAGAACGTCCTGTTTTTATTACTTGGTCAAAGTTTTGTGCATACTCTTTTGCAAAAGTTAATGCCTTCTGTTGACCACTTGTTTTTGCTACATAGCTATCCAATGTCCGATCCTTAAATCGTTCTGGTATAGCTGCACCTTTTATCTTTGACATCCATCTACGCTGCTCACGTTCTAATGCAGCTTGCTTGTCACGCTCTATTTGCAGCTTTGCTTCTGCATCCCTGCGTTCAATCATGCATTTAGGACACTCTGTCCAATGCTCGCCAAGATAATTTGTTGAAGTATATGCACCATGCTTTGGACAAATACGTTCTTCTGTTGGCCTGTCTTTGTTAATAAGATTCTCTAGCATTTTCCTCCTCCTTTAATAACCTAGTCGCTGCTTTATCAGCGTAATAATCTATTTTTAGAAGCGACCAACTGCGATGCCAACGAAGAAAATGATCGTATGCTTCGTTGTAAAGGTCTTCATAATTCATATCTTTTGTACCCCCTCTCCGTAGTTAGTTGTAGCAAATGACTTTTGTTCTTTGTTAATCCAATCGGATTTAAAACTTTGCCATCCCCTTGCTTGGCACATAACCAATGCATCCTCCA
>FUFK010039135.1_pt1 | contig 20446 bp, 30 predicted proteins | sample 1021851 | NCBI WGS metagenome assembly FUFK01 (sample SAMEA51879418, study PRJEB19060) | metagenome
GCAGGTGTACAAGCAGGTATCTTAACTCGCAACGAAGCAAGAGATAGACTAGGGTTGGAAGAAATATCAGGTGGTGATGACCTATACATNCCAAGCAATNTATTCCCTATCGGTGAAGCAGATACATCATCAGAGGATAATGCCAAACCTGTAACAGTCGATGAAGCAGAGAAAGGTTACGATGATGTTTATGGTACAAAAGATGAGGTAGGTTATGACACCTTTACAACTGAAGGTGAAGCACTTGACAGAGCAGATGAGATAGGATGTGTTGGCACACACAGTCACGAACAAGATGGCAGAACAGTTTACATGCCTTGCCGAACTCATGCAGAGTATGAAAGACAACTGACAACAAACAAAGCAATATCAGATTTGGATTTGACACCAAGCGAAGGCATGGTAGAGGAAGCAAAGCGAGGTCTTGAATGGAGAAAAGAGTTTAACAGAGGTGGCACACAAGTAGGTGTTGCAAGAGCCAATCAGTTAGTTGGCAAGGAAAGACTATCACCGAATACTGTGCTTAGAATGTACTCATTCTTTTCAAGACATGAAGTAGACAAACAAGCAGAAGGATTTGAAAGAGGTGAAGATGGCTACCCATCAGCAGGTAGAATAGCTTGGGCACTATGGGGTGGTGATGCAGGATTCTCATGGAGTAAAACCAAGAGAGACCAAATCATGAGAGAANGAGCAAAGTCCGATGATGACTTTGAATACATTGAAGAAGCATGTATCGATGTNAAAAGATATCACGATGATGATGAGGAAGAAGAAACTAAAGCNCCANTGAGTGCATCGGTCAGAAAAGGTTTACAGGGTAAAGTGGATAAGCACAACGAAAAATATGGTGACAAGAAAGGTAAGAGAGTTACTCTTAGAATGCTTGGAGCTGTATTTAGAAGGGGTGTTGGTGCATATAGAACTAATCCAAGCTCGGTCAGACCAAGTGTTAGAGCAAGAGGTGGAGAGGACAGATGGGCATATGCTAGAGTTAATGCTTTTTTAGTTGCAGTTAGAACAGGAAAGTTCCGAAGTGGCAAGTTTGACCTAGACCTTCTACCATCAGGACATCCTTTGAAATCTAACTAGGAGTATACATGCCTAGTACAGACAGGTCAGGCATATCGTTGGCTACTGCTCACGATATTGTCAGAGCATGGAATCTACCTGAGATGAAGTCACAAAAAGATGTGTTCACTTATCTTGGGTTATCAACAGATAGTGGCACAATGTCTTTCTACAGAGCACAAGCTGAAGAAATGACAGGCATAAGACTTCTGCCACACAANAANAATAGAAATGCTGTGGTCAGGACAGAAAGAGCCAACCTACCACCACTAACNAACCATATACAAATCACAGACCANCCATATTGTATGTTGGTGTTNTCAGATGCACATTTTGAAGGNCANGAGACAGTATCATTCAAGATTATGTGTGAGGTNCTNAAAGACCTTGTAAANACTAGACAGCTCAAACTTATTGTAGCTAATGGTGATATCATGGATTTNTCTATCCTGTCTACTTTTGCAAAATACCACACAGAGATAAGACCACAAGAAAGAACTGTCCAAAAAGAAATCTATGATTCTCAAGCACAGCTCAACAAGATACAAAAGATTATTGACAGAGCCAAGTATCCTATCAAGCAGATAGCAACCTTTGGCAATCATGAAACAAGATTGTCTAGGATAGCAATGTCTTGGGGTAGAGCATTTGAAGATTTAGAAGCATTCAAGATACAAAGTTTGTTCCCTGATTGGGAATGGGCAATGTCTCATCTTGTTGATGATACAGTCATTGTCAAGCATAGAATGAGAGGTGGTGTCCATACTGCATACCAAAACTCAATGAGGGCAGGTATACATATCGTTACAGGNCATACACATCAGCTTAATTTTAGAAGTTTCAATACTTACTCNACAACAGCAATGTCTATACAAACAGGACACTTATCGGAACAATATCATCCTTACCTTGAAGATAATGTCGCAAATGATTGGAACAATGGATTCGCTGTGATAACGATTGACCCTAAAGAAAAAACAGTTCATCCTGAACTTGTGCAGGTAAGTAATCTGCATCGTTCAGCTTTCTTTAGAGGTAAAAAATATACAGTATGAAAGAATATCCCCTAGTCATGGTAGATTGGCTAGACCACACAGCAGATGCAAGATGGGTTGAAAATGTTGATTCATGTGAACCTGAGCTATGTCGTACTGTAGGATGGTTAATAAAAGAAGATAAGAAATCTTATAAGGTAGCAAATGCCATAACAAAAGAATCAGGACTTGGTGGAATATCTGTTATACTCAAATCTTGTGTAGAAGAAATGTGGTTGATAGATGTCGAGGATGAAGAAATCTGAAAGGGAGCATCTGAGAAAGGTGCAAGAATTAGGATGTATCGCTTGTATTAGACTAGGATATTACAATACACCTGCTGAGATACACCACATCAGAAAAATGGGTGAGCCAAGAAATCACATGAAAGTTATACCATTGTGTCCACATCATCATAGAACTTCGCTAGAATCATATCATCTAAATCCTAAATGGTTTGAAGGCACATTCGGTACACAAGAAGAACTGCTTGAAGAAACATTGAGATTGATAGATGTCAAAGATAAGGATTAACAAAAGAAAAGAATACAAAGAGCAACTCAGGTTATTCATTAACATGAGTAACAATATCCGAAGAAGGATAAGGAAGCACTTCAAAGAATATGGTGATTTAGCAGAAAATCTATTCAACGATATAGGAGAAGTACCAAAAGAATACTACGATGATTATTACTCAGATATGCTTAGGATTCTTTCAGATAATGCAAGAGAGGTTATCATCACAATGGGCAATCGATTGGAAAGACAAAGGATAGTCAAGAAATCCGATGACATAGATTCTGTTGTATCATCTTACACAACAACAGCTACAGCACAAAATGTAAGAAATATCACAGAAACCACGAGGAAGTCCATACAAGCTGAGATAAGACTTGGTTTAGAGACAGGTCTATCAAATCCACAGATATCTAAAAACATCAGAAAATCGACAGGATTTAGTGCTAAGAGGGCAACTCTGATAGCTAGGACAGAAACACACCAAGCTATGAATTATGGCAATCAAAGTATTGCAAAAAGATTAGGTCTTAAAAAACCTGTTAAAGAATGGGCAAGTGCAATGGATGAGAGAACAAGGTCATGGCATTCTAGTATGAATGGTGTGCAAGTAGGCATTGATGATACATTCAAAATTCTTACACCTGTTTCAGGTGGTGCTCTTGTAGAGAAACAACTACAGTATGCAGGAGACCCAAATGGGGGTGCTACTAACACAATCAACTGTAGATGCTTTGTTTTGTATTACGATGCAGATGACATAACAGATGATGCACCTCGCAGACCACCAATTATTGAAGAAACATTTGTGCCACCTTTGAAAAATGTTAATGCGACATCTTTGTCAAATCCCATCAAAGGTTCTGCGATAGTTGTTAATCAAACTAAATCAGAACTCAAAGTGGATATTAATAAACTAGTAACTACAGGAGTTGGCTCTGATGCATATAGGTTTGGCTCTGATAAATCAGGGAGCACTTACTTTGATGATTGGAATGATAAAGAATTGACACAGGTCAAGATACTATTACAAGAAGCAAACGAGATAGCACAAAAACATGATTTACCAAATATCAGAGGTTTGAGCTTCGTAAGAAAAGCTAATATGGCTATGGGAAATGGTATTCTTTATATGAACAAAGATATGATAAAAGGTAAAGGTACTAAAGCAAGTTATCAAAGAAACGAAAAACCTTATGTGTTAGGTGAGACTAAAATAAGCACATATACATTCAGTAATGGAGATATAGTTTATGCAAAGAATAGAAAAGAAGTTCGTGCATCAGGTCGTGAATTAGAATGGACAGGTGAGAGTTACTACACATACGATTTGAACATGAAAAATCTTACGAAAGAGCAAAGAGAAGATTTATATTTTAATTTCAAAAGATTTACTGTATATCATGAAATGGGTCATCATTTACATCAACAAAAAGTAGGGTCTACTTCACCATTAACAGGTAGAAAATTCAACATAGAAGAAGATTTGAATAAATATTTCAATACTGCTGTTAGAAAAGACAACAAACTTTTACGAGATAAATCTGTGTCCAAGTTGTTTCCAACACGATATTCTGCTACGAATGCAAAAGAATGGTTTGCAGAAAACTTCGCTTTATATCAAGCAGGATTTAAAAACAAAGTAAGTAAGGATTGGTTAAAGTTCTATAAAGAGAAGTTCGGTGATATTTCCTGAGACCTTATCATCATCCCTTCTCTCAGAGTTCTCATAATATCTTGCTCTTTTTTAGTATATGTTTTGGATATAGGAATACCCATAAATTCGTTATAATCTTTTTTAGTTATAGTTTCTCTGTCAATAATTTCATACATTTTATCGACTGCTTCTTGAAAGGTCATCTCACTCATAATATCATCATTATATGTCTAAAAACCTAGAAGGCAAGGCAAAAGCACAGGATTATGGCAAATTCTACGATGAAGGCATCAAAAAAGGGCTTTCTAATGTCCAAGCATCCCTATATGCCCATGATTTACTAGCAAAAAAGTACAATTACAAGAATCCTTTTACAATTAAGCAAAAATAATCGAAAAAACCTTTGACACCTATATACTTTAGGTATATACTGTAAGTATATTAACTAGGAGAAACAAAATGGAAAACACAAAAAAACTAAAACTTATAGAAATGATGATGAACATGAGCAGACAAGGTAAACACCAAGAAGCTTTAGAACTAAACAAAATATTAGGCATTGAATATCATTGCATTATAGATTTAGCTAAATCTATGAATATAAATGGTGAATACCATGATGTTTATGAATCAGGTTCACAAAACATTTATCTTGGTAAAATCTTCATCAAAAATTATACTGATGAAGAAATAGAACAAGCGAGAGAAGAAGAAAGAATAGAGCGAGAAGTTTGGGAAGAAGATAAACATATCTACGAAGCAGAATTTAAGCAATACTAAACAATAAACACATGTAGAAAAGAGCAGACTTAGTTCTGCTCTTTTTTTATTGTTATTAGTAATGTTTTATTGTTACAATTAGCTCAATAGACTTGACAAGGATTTTGAGTTATGGAAGAACACTTAGACAGCATTCTTGATTTAGAATGTGANTACAAAGAAATAGAANCTGAGGAAGATGGCTCATTCGAGGGTTATGCTTCTGTATTCAACAACAAAGATTTAGGAAANGATGTCATCAAGGCAGGTGCATTTTCTGAATCTATCAGAGGTAAAAAAGCAAAGAGTATTAAATTACTTTATCAACACAAGACTGATGAACCTATCGGTGTTGTAGATTCTTTAGAAGAAGATAGCAAAGGTTTAAAAATCAAAGGTCGTTTAGCGATGGGTACTCAAAAAGGCAGAGAAGTCTATGAGCTAATGAAGATGGGTGCATTAGATTCAATGTCAATAGGATATAAGCTNTCTCCTGATGGCTACAAGTACGATGACAAAAGAAAGAAAAGAGTAATCAAACAAGTAGACTTGATGGAAGTCTCAATGGTTACATTCCCAATGAATCCTAAAGCAAAAATCACGAAAGTGAAACTACAGGAAATGGATGTGAGAGAACTAGAGAAATACCTATGTGATGTAGGTATGTCTAATTCTGTTGCTAAAACTAGTGCGAGTATACTGCATAAATCTTTTAATAAAGAGCAATGTGAAGTTGTGGATAGTATTAAGCATTTAATTAACAAACTTAACTAAGAGGACAATTTTATGTCAGAAGAAGTCAAAGAAGTCTTAGATGAGTTAGGTTCAAAGTTTGAAGATTTCAAAGCAGAGAACAAAACTCGTTTAGACCAAATTGAAAAACAAGGACATGCTGACCCTTTACTACAAGAAAAAGTTGATAAAATGACTGATGACATTGCTACTTTAGCAGAGGTCAAACAATCTCATGAAATTCAACAAAAAAATCTTGAAGAAGCTCAGCAGAAAATAGAAAGTCTCGAAACAATGTTAGCAAGACCTAATGCTTCTAAATCNNAAGATGTAGACATGCAAATGAAAGCATTNGGTTCATGGCTAAGAAAGGGTGAAGTGGATGAAATGGAAAAGAAAGCACTTTATGAATCTGATGATACTCTAGGTGGCTTTTATGCTCCTACAGAGTATGTAGAAGAAATCATCAAGACTGTAACTGAAATTTCTCCTATTCGTTCTATTGCAAGAGTAAGACAAACAAGTAACAGAGGTATAGAGATTCCAAAAAGAACAGGACAATTCTCTGCTTCGTTTGTTGCAGAGCAAGGGACTAGGTCTGAGACAACAGGATATACCACAGGTATGATGACCATTGATGCTCACGAATGTTTCGCAGAAGTACATATCTCACAAGCAATGCTTGAAGATTCTGCATTCGATTTAGAATCCGAAATGGGTACTGAATTTGCAGAAAGATTTGCATTACTTGAAGGTACTAAGTTCGTATCAGGTAGTGGTGTTGGTGAACCATTAGGTTTCACAGACACAACAGCAGGTGTAGGCACAACCAACTCAGGTCATGCTTCTACACTAAAACCAAATGGTCTATTAGAACTTGTATATGCAATCAAATCTGATTATTTAAACAATGCAAGATTTGTATTCAACAGAGCAACCTTCGCTGACATTCTTCAACTAGAAGATACAGCAGGTCAAAAAATATTCCATGTTGGTATGACACTTGTTGGTGGAGCTCCATCTACAATCGTTGGCTACCCATATACATTGGCAACAGATATGCCTAATGTAGGTGCAGGTACAAAACCGATTGCATTTGGTGACTTCTCACGAGCTTATACAATCGTGGACAGAGTGAATCTTTCAATNATGAGAGACCCATTCTCACAAGCTTCTTCAGGTAATATTAAATACCTAGCAAGAAAAAGGGTGGGTGGAACAGTAGTTCTACCTGAAGCAATTCAACTACAAAATGTAAGTGCATAGGAGATAAGTTATGAGAGATATTTCAAATAGAACCAAAGCTGTCACCTGTCAGGATGCAAAAGTTTTTACTTCTGATACTGATGGCACTACTGTAGACAGAAAAGGTTTTGAATCTTTAATGTTTGTAGTTAATAGTGGTATAGAAGGTGACACACTATCATCAAGTGTCAAGTTTGATTTCATTCTTGAACATTCTGATGATGATTCAACATTCACAGCAGTAACAGCTTCAACAGATGTTACAGAAGGAAGTGTTGATTCAAGTGGTATTTTCTTAACACTTGATGCAAATGGTGAAACACCACAGACAAGTCAAATCGGCTATATAGGTGGTAAAAGGTATGCTCGTGTAAAAATCGATGCAACAGGTAGTCATAGCAATGGCACACCAATAAGCATTCAAGGAATCTTAGGAAATCCTATTGATTCAGAGGATGCATAGTTAGTCTAGGGAACTAGACATGGTGGGGAGAGTTTGCTCATTTGTTTCTCCCCACCACCGAGACAAGGGATGAATATGTGCAATAACACACCATATTCGGAGAAAGAGATGGCTATAATAAAAGCTATCTACAAAATTGATAAAGATGCTAAGTTCTCTATCAAGGGGAATCTTGAAGGTCGTATCGATTACCTGTATGGTGGTATTGAATGGGAATCAGAACCCATCGCTTGGGAACAAGTAGTAGAAAAAATGTATGAATTAGAGGTACAAAATAATGCAAATTAAAATGTTACAAGATACAGAAGCAAGTTCTAATGAAAGTGGCAATCAAACNAGAGTTTATGCTCAGGATGAGATTGTCGATTGTAAAGAGAAATGGCAAGAAGATTTAGCAAAGATTCTTGTTGATGGTGGTCTTGCTATGGAAGTCAAAGCAGTAGCACCAAAAGAAAAGAAAACATCAGACAAACCTAAGAAGGTAACTAAAAAGAAAGCAACTAAGAAGTAATGAGATATGGCTCGTACCATTGGAACAAACTTTCAGGCACAACTCGATAGTTCACAACTAGAGCCATTTTTTGCAATATCTGTTGGTTTCACAACACCACTCAATGTATGGACAGGATACAACACAATCAATATCGATGGTGTTACCTATCTGCCATCAGGTGACTTACTTAGCATTAGTGCTATCGATGAATCAGCAGATATAAGAGCAAATGGTGTCAAGATTGGTCTATCAGGTTTAGATAGCAGTATCATATCATCAGCACTTACAGAGGATTCACAAGGCAAAGTAGTAAAAATATTCTTTGGTGTGCTCACAACCACAGACAATCAAACTGTAGTAGTTGATACACCATATCAGACTTTTGAAGGATTTATAGATACCATGTCTATATTAGAAGATGGTAATACAGCTCAGATTTCTGTAAATGTTGAGAACAAGTTAATTATTCTCGAAAGACCACTTAACAGAAGATACACAGACCAAGACCAAAAGAATCTTTTTGCAGGTGATAGGGGGTTAGAATTTGTAGAATCATTACAAGACAAGTCAATAGTTTGGGGTGGTGGAGCTTCCTAATGTATGGACTTATTGAGTTATTTTACAAGTTTGATAAATACAAAAAAAATACTAGAGCAGAACTTTTCAATTATCTGATACCTGTATTTAACTCAGGTCAATACAAAATACTTTACAAAGATGGTTATATCGTAAGCTTTGTATCGTGGGCATTTTTAGATGAAATATCAGAAAACCATTTCAAACAAACAGGGCATATCTTGAATTATAACTGTGGAGATAGAGTTTGGTTGGTAGACTTGGTATCATCAGGAGATTCAAGAAGATTAGTAAAATGGACTAATCAATATTTTAGAAAATTACTAGGTAGTAATAAAAGAGTAAATTATCTAAAGATGGATAACAATTCAAAAATATGTAGGATTTCATCATCACTCACAAAGGAGTGTTATAGCTGATGGGTGGAGCAGTATCAACAGCACTTAGTGTAGTCGGTTCAGCGATTATCGGTGCAGGTGTTGTAGCAACAGGTGGTATAGCTTGGTCTACAGTTGCACTTGGTGCAAGTATGGTAGCAGGTTCAGTTGCTCTTGCACCAAAACCAAGAGTGCAATCATTAGGTAATCAAAACTATCAACAACAAACTTCAAACAGAAGTCTCATGATAAAACAACCTATCACAGTAAGAGATACTGTCTATGGTGAATCTAAAAAATCAGGTTCTATACTTTTCATGGAGACTACTGACAATACAAAGAGAATGCATCTAGTCGTTCAAATATCATCACATGAAATACAATCTTTCGATAAAATATATTTTAACGAAGAAGAACTCACCTTATCTAACTATGGTACTGATGCTCGTGGAATAGCAAGATTCAAACCTACTGCACCATCAAAATACAATAAGGTTTCTGATATTCTGATAACTGAACCGAAAGTGAGAATCAAACAACATCTTGGCACAGATGACCAACTTGCAGATGCAGACTTACAAGCAGAAGTTGGAAAATGGACATCAGCACATAGATTAAGAGGTATAGCATATCTTTACATAAGATTGGAATATGATGCTGATATGTTCCCAAATGGTATCCCTAATGTAAGTGCAGAAATAAAAGGCAAAAAAGTATTAGACTTTAGGTCAGGTTCTACAACACATTCAGATAATCCTGCTCTATGCATATATGATTATTTAACCGATACACGACTAGGTTTGGGTATAAGTACAAGTAGTGTCGATACAACATCCTTTACCACTATGGCAAACTTATGTGATGAAAATGTTACTCTATCGGCAGGTGGTACAGAAAAAAGATATACCTGTAATGGTGTAGTGTTTAGTGATGTCGCACCAATGCAAGTATTAGATGACATGCTTACAAGTTGCACAGGTGTTTTGTCATANTCNAATGGTAAATTTATTNTAAAAGGTGGACANTATGTATCTCCAACTATTACTTTGACAGATGATGATTTCATATCACAAATAGCTTTAGAATCTAAAAGGTCAAGAAAGGATTTATTTAATACTGTAAAAGGGATATTCACATCAGAAGAAACATCATGGCAACCATCTGATTATCCAATGGTAACAAGCAGTACATTTAGCGATGCAGATGGTGAAGTAATATTTGCAGACATTGACTTGCCATTTACAGTATCAAGTGCAACAGCACAAAGGATTGCCAAGATTGCATTGTTCAAAAACAGACAGCAGATGGTGTTGTCTGCACAGGTTAAGCTCACAGGTTTCAACTTAGAGGTCGGTGATACAGTAAACATTACAAATACAAGATTAGGATTTACTAATAAAGTGTTTGAAGTAGCAGAATGGAGTTTCAGTAATGATGACAAGTTAGCAATAAGTTTACTTCTTAATGAGACTGCATCATCGGTCTATGATTGGAATGCAGAGGAATCTGCTTTCTCTTTGGATAATACTACCCTACCTACTGTGCAAGATGTACAAGCACCATCACTAGTTGTAACAGATGAATTAAGAGCATACGCTGAAACACCAATCACAGTTTTGAAAGTTGTCTGTTCTTCAAGTCAAGGTACGACCAATGAGTTTGAGGTCGAAGCACAAAATACTAATGATGCAGGGAGTGATTTTATAACATTAGGTAGAAGCAAAGGTAATATCTTTGAATTAGTTAATGCAGAAGATGGAGCTATCTATAATGTAAGAGCAAGGTCAATCAATGCTTTCAATGTCCACAGTTCTTTCACCACTACAACTCATGAGGTCATAGGTAAGACAGCACCACCTAGTGATGTGACTAACTTTTCAAGTAATGTTGTCGGTGATGTTGTACATCTTAATTGGACACCAATAACTGACTTAGATTTATCACATTACATCATAAGACACTCACCACTTACAACAAGTCAGAAGTTTGAAGAAGGTCTTATTGTAGCCAAAAAGATTGGTAAACCTGCAAACACAATCACTTTACCTGCACAGACAGGCACATATATGATAAAAGCTATTGATGTTTTAGGATTAGAAAGTGAGACATCTGCTAAAACAGTTATCATAAAAAATGCAATAAGTAGAGACTTCAATGCTGTTGCAACATCTACACAGTCACCAAACTTCACAGGTGGCACAATGGGAACAGATTTAGAAGTTGTTACAAGAGACAGCACTAATTTTCTACAGCTTATTGAAGGAACTCTTTTTGATGATGCATCAGGGAATTTTGATGACATGACAGGTAACTTCGATGATGGTGGCACGACAACATTNAACAGCGAAGGCATTTATGACTTCCCTATATTTAATCTAGGTGGCATATTCAATAGCAGAGTTACATTTACCTGTAAATACAATAGGTTCGATACTGCAAGTCTTTTTGACAGCACATTAGGTTTGTTTGATTCACAGACAGGTAATTTTGATGGTGGTTATACAGAGCATAACGATGTCAATGTAGAATTACTGATTGCAACTTCTACTGATGGCTCAACTTACAACGACTTTAGAACTTATGTTCTCGGTGATTATACAGCTAGTCATATCAAACTCAGGGTAAAACTGACTTGTGATGTAGACACAGCAACACCTGCAATCTATGAGCTTTCTGCATCAGTAGATATGCCTGACAGAACGACAGCAGAAGATAATGTTACATCAGGCACAGCAAGTAGTGGTAAAGTGGTTACCTTCTCACCTGCTTTCAAAGAATTACAAGGTCTTGGTATATCAGCTCAGAGTTTGGCTACAGGTGATTTTTATGAGCTTACATCTAAATCAGCTACAGGGTTTACTATCAAATTCAAAAATTCTAGTGGTACTGTGGTAAGTAGAGATTTTGACTATGTAGCAAAAGGGTATGGATATGTGGAATCTGCATGATATACTTTAATAAATTTAAAAGGAGTTAAATTTGTCACAACATGATTTAGATATTGCCAATCAACTGTTTCCTGCAACAAGGACAGATTTAAACAATGCTCTGAAAGCATTAGGAAGCACATCATCAGGCACATCTGCACCAAGCACAACATATGCCAATCAGCTTTGGTACGACACATCAAATAATTATCTCTACATCAGAAATGAAGATAATGATGCTAATATCCTGATTGCAGAATTAGACCAAACCAATGACACAGTAGAATATTTTAAATCAGATTCAGTCAGAACAGCTTTGATTGAGTTTACAGATGGNGATGATGCCATCACGATTGCCGATGGTGGAGCAGTCACGACAGCTACAGATGCNACTGTAACAGGTAATNTAAGTCTAGGTGGGAGCAATACAGAACTTAGATTTATGGAAGGTTCTAANTATGTTGGNTTTGAAGCTCCTGCNNTNACAGGAAATCAAATATGGGTTTTACCTGCATCGGATGGTACTGCCAATCAGGTTATACAGACAGATGGCTCAGGCAACCTATCCTTTGCGACTGCAACAGCAGGTGCGACAGGTGGTGGAACAGACCAAATATTTTTTGAAAATTCAAGAACAGTCACAACAAATTATACAATCACTAGTGGTAAGTCAGCACATTGTGTGGGTGCTTTGACCATCAATAGTGGTGTGACATTGACTGTTCCAAGTGGAGAGAGGTTAGTAATTCTATGACAATTAAGATTAATGCAGATACATCAGATGGATTAAAATTAACATCAGATACAAGTGGTGCGATAGATTTTCAATCAGCAGGTGTAACGAAGATGTCAATGGATACCAATGGTAAATTAAGTGCCACCAACATTGCATCAGTACAACCGAGTTTTAGTGCTACACTTTCGGCAACACAAACTGTATCAGCGAGTACATATACAAAGATAGCTTATGCGACTGAACATTGGGATACTGATTCTAAATATGATGCTAGTGCTTATAGATTTACACCTACAGTAGCAGGTTATTATGAATTTATTATAGGCACTAGGAATAATTCAAGCACAACAAACATTGTTGCATTATATAAAAATGGAGTGTTATGGAGAAGAGGTGTAAGTTCAGGACAACAATATGCAAGATTGAGCATACTTCATGTAGCTGATACTGATGATTACTTTGAAGCATTTGGATTTACAACAGGTACACAATTTTTNAACACAGCAGATGATACTTACTTTCAAGCNCANTTNGTGAGGACTGCATAATGGCATCGTTAGTNGANAAAATTAAATCAGTAAGACCAAAAGTTACAGATGAAGATTTTATAGATAATATTATCGTGCAAAATAATTCAGATGGTAAAGGAGACTTTATAGCATCGTGGAATCATCCTACTGAAACACAACCAACAGCTAAGGAGTTAGAATAATGGCATTAACTTTACATGGTACAGTATCAGACAACACAGTAGCTTTAGATAGAAAAAGAAGTGTACCCATTGTGATAAATGGTGATATGAATATTGCACAAAGAGGTACTTCGGTAACAGGGTTTTCGAGTGTTGCAGGTGGTGGAGTTCAGGTCATAGATAGAATTACAAATGCCATATCTGATAATGGAACATGGACAATCACACAAGATACAGATGTACCGACAGGGCAAGGGTTTACACAATCAATGAAGTTAGACTGTACTACTGCTGATACTTCTGTAGCATCAGGTTCTTTCCACACAATCGAATATAGAATGGAAGGGCAAGATTTACAGTTCATTGGAAAAGGAACATCAGGTGCTTTATATCTTACTATCGCTTTTTGGTTCAAGTCATCAGTAACAGGTGATTATGCAATAGAACTCATGGATGATGATAATAACAGGCATATTGGTGGCACATTCACCATAAGTTCAGCGAATACATGGACTAAAGTAATTAAATCTTTTGCAGGTGATACAACAGGTGCTTTGGGAAATGATACAAACAGAAGTCTTAGATTTAATATTTTTCTCGGAGCAGGAAGTGATTTAACATCAGGGTCAGCACCTTCATCATGGGGGTCAAGGACAACTGCTAATATAGCTCATGGTCAAACAGCAAATACAGCGAGTAGTACAGACAACAATGTTTACATTACAGGTCTACAGATAGAAGCATCATCATCATCTTTAGATGCGAACAGTTTGCCACCATTCCAATTTGAAGATAGAAGTTCAAGTCTTGCAAGATGTCAGAGATATTGTTGTTTAATGAAACCTGATGCAACTTTTACAAGATTTACTCATGGATTTGCTAACTCATCAACACAGGCAGAGGGTGTAGTTCATTTTCCTGTTAGTATGAGAGGTAGTGTCACCCTAGTCACATCAGGAACAGCGAGTGATTATGGATGTCAGGTAGCAGGAGCTACAGGAACTTGCTCAAGTGTACCTGTGATAGGTAATAATTCTACAACTAATCCTTTTTTCCAAGATGTATACTTTGCACAATCAGGTCTGACATCTAATGGAGCACAAGGTTTGGTGGCAAGAACGACAGATGGAATATTAAGGTTTGAGGCAGAATTGTAATGGCAATAGAATCAGCGAAATTTTATAAAGACAATCTATCAGGTGAGGATGTTGCAATCGTATTTGTAGACAATGGTGTAACAAAATCTGTTGGTGTCAATGCAACAGACAACATAGACTACCAAGCTATACAAGAATGGGTAAAAGCAGGTAACACAATAGAGGAGAGCGACTAATGGGTTTAGTAATCAAGGGGAGTAGCTCAGGACAAGTGACAGTTGATGTACCTGCTAGTGCAGGAACAAACACACTAACAATCCCTGCTGAGACAGGGAATATAATAACTTCTGTTACGACAGGCACACTATTGAACATTGTGTCGGTACAGACAAACTCCACAATTTCTACCACAAACACATCACCAACAGCATCAGGTTTACAGGCATCAATTACACCACAAACAGTTAATTCTAAATTTTTAATGATGACAACAGGTGGTAATGTATTCCCAAGTAGCGAACAAACAGAAATACATATCTACCATTATGTGAGTGTTGGTGGTGCTACTGCACAAGCAGTTATAGATTCAGAGCCAAGAGGTTTGATTAGGAATGGATTGGTAGGTGGCTCAGAACAAAAAGGTATGCAATCAACATTATCTTTTTATGATGCTGATACAACAAGTGCTTTGGTTTTTGAGCCATATTTCAAATCATCAAATAGTGGAAGTACTGCTCATTTCAATCAAGGTTCAGTATATGTTCAACTAACAGTCATGGAGTTTGCAGGATAATGTTAAGACACGATGCTATATATGCCACACACGATAAAGTTGTAACTATTCGTGGAGATGGTGCAGATGAAAAATGTTACGACAAAGATGAAAACATAATTACAATCAATGAATCTTTGGTGACTGCTAAATTAGCAGAGACAGAATATCAGGATAAAAGAAGGGCAGAGTATCCAAGTATTATTAACCAATTAGATGACATCTATCACAATGGTATAGATGGTTGGAAAGCTACAATCAAAGCAGTCAAAGACAAGTATCCAAAAGGTTGATAAATGAAAGTAACATTAGAGCAACTTGCAGAGAAGATAGATGCAATAGATGCAAGACTTGATAAGGTTGAGCACAAGGTAGATGATTTAATGTCGGTTATAAACAAGAGCAAAGGAGTAATCGGATTTCTAGCATGGGTGGGTGGCATCCTTGCAATAGTTTACAATATGTGGAAGTGACAGCATGACTTGGGAAATGCTTAATCTTTTTGGCTCGGCATCTCTTGGAGCTGTTATGCAAATAGTTGGTGCTAAAGCAAATGCACAAGCTGAGATGATGAAACAGCTTACAGCGAACCACAAACTAGAAGAAGAAAGCAGAGATAAAGTAAGGAACAACACNAATTCCTTCTTNATGATGACAAGGAGAATCATAGTCCTTAGTTGCATATTCTCTATCATAATNGTTCCAACANTAGCACCTTTGATATCAGATGTACCAATCTACATACAAACAGAAGTTACGACAGGTTCAGATTGGTTGATATTTGATACAAGAAACACTTCTTATGTTTGGCANGAAGTAGAAGGTATTGCNATNNTAGATTGGCATAAAAATATAATTTTGAGTATTGTATCGATGTATGTGGGTAGTTCGATAGCCAAAGCTAAATGAAACCTGAGCTATGTACATTGAACTATGGCATTACAGTTTTCTGTTTGATGTTGATTTTATATATTATTTTCAAGGATGATAAATGAAAAAATTATTAATACTATTATTTTTCAGCTCACTAGCACTAGCCGATGCGACTAACAATGGTGCTAATAACATCAATCAAACATCGACAAGTGGCTCTCAGACTTCAATAAGTGGTGGATACTCACAAGAAACTACCAATAACTACACAGGTGGTCAAACAAACAGCACGACTAACACAACACAAAATACAACTAACTCAAACCAAGAGACTGCTGTCAATCCTGCCAATGCACCTGCAATGTCAGTTTATTCTCAGGACAGTTGCTCATTAGTCATATCAGGTGGCATTACAGTCATGGGTGTATCTTTCTCAGGTGGTGGTTATGTTATGAAAGATGAAGCATGTGAAAGATTAAAGAAAGCAAAGATGTTAGATGCACTTGGCATGAAAGTAGCAAGTATATCTTTAATGTGCCAAGACCCTGATGTTTTTGAAAGTATGCTTGTATCAGCTACCCCATGCCCACAGCTTACTGATGATGGAAGGTCTGTTATAGGTGAGGAAGCAATGAAACTTATTTTAGAAAGAAGAAAAGGTACAAATGACGAAGTAGAACAATACAGAAGATACAAAGAAAGTCTAAAAAGATGAGATATCTATTTTTACTATTAATACCACTTACATCTTTAGCAGAGATAAAAACCACAGGAAATCTTATTGTCAATGGTAACTTTGAAACAGGAAATACAAATGGTTGGACAGTTAGTGGTGATGTTCAGGTTATGAATGACTGTTGTTCTAACAACAACTCACAATATGATTTAGAGTTCGGTGATTCAGGAACAATATCCCAACAGTTTAAGCTTTATTCAGACACAGTTACAGAGCAAATGCTCGATAATGGGCACACAAAAATAACAAGTTCTATACTCTCACAAAATGGTGAAGGTGGNTCTTNNCCTGCNTGGAATAGAAATGGTGATGCAGACAGTTGGACAGTNAAGCTAGAAATAAAAGATAATAATTCTAATGTTTTGAACTCNGTAACNCAAACNAGNACAGANACNACAGATATTTATGGAATTGTATACACCAACTCTGTCAGNTATACAGGNGCAGGAAGTCGTGTNGGTAANATTGAGATAAGCTCACAGGATGCATCTGCTCCTGCATTTATGGGNTCGACAAATATTGATGATGTGTCAGTTGTGCTAGAATACGATGACACAGTTCTTACTGCTGTACAGACCCAAGCTATACAAAGCACATTCACAGAATTAGAAGAAGTCATTGAGCTTACAGAAGAATTTATTCCTGAAGAAGTAGAAAATCTAGTCATAGAAGAAATCGTTTTAGAAGAAGTGATTACCGAGTTGCCTGTCATAATAGAGACATTTGAGATGACAGAAGAAGAAGAATTTATACAAGAGACTTTAGTCTTAGCACCTGAAATAATACAAGAGACAGAGATAGTCGAGACAGAAGAAATAGTTGAGGAAACTATTGAGGTAGCTGAAGAAGTATTAGAGGAGATAGTAGAAGCTCCTATAGAGGAATCTAACATTGAGGAAACAAATGAAACAGAAATTGTCGAAGAAACAGAAAGAGATACAGAAGTGGTTGAAAGCAACGAAACTGCTGTCGCAGAAGAAACCGAAACACAGGACAACGACAGGAGTGTTGAAACCGAACTGACAGTAGATGTTGCAGATATCACAGCAAAAGTACAAGAAAAAATTAAAACTACAGAAGGAAAGCTCAAAGCTGTATCTTTGATTGTGGCTAAGGTGATGTCACAAAACAATAGTAACATAAATGCATACTCACAAGTCAATGCTGAGATATTCAAGCAACCTGTTATAATGGACAGGAACATTGACACATACATAAATCAGACATATGTTGATGTTAGGAATATATATAACGATAGAACATACGAGGATAGACAAGATTGGATATCAAGGTAATAAGTGGCATAGTTGGTGTAGTTTTCACTTTCGGAGCTTTATTTGTTCAAGTGGGTGAAGTGCTTAATAGACTTTCAGCACTAGAAAGTAAGTCTGCTCCTGATACAACAATAATCGAGCAAGATGTAACTACATTGAAAAGTGAGGTCGCTGTACTCAAAACAAAGATAGAGGAGATGAAAGCTAAGAACAGCAATCCATTGATGAGATGACTGACTTAGCATTAATTGTTGCTTTATTAGTGGCAATTTATATTATTTTCTACCCTATGAAAGTTAGAACAAAGTGGGTAAGACCTGAGCTATCAATAATTGAGTTATTGTTCGTAATCATAGTATCATATATCATAGTAACGAAATTATTTAGTTGAGGACATAATGGCAGGATTATCAGTAGTAACAGCAGAAACAGCTCATGCAATCACAAGCACAGAAGCGAAGAATTGGTTAAGAGTAGATGGTAGCGATGATGATACAGTCATAGGTAATCTAATTATTGCATCTCATAATTGGGCAAAAAGATACACAGGTAGAAGTCTTACAACACAAACACTTAAAATGTCAATCGATTCTATTTATGATGCAGACATACCTATCAAAGAAGGTAGTTATGTTGGTATAGACCAAGACATCACACGAAGAAGTATTATACTTCCACAGTCTCCTGTCGCATCAATNTCNAATGTNAAATANTACAATGATGAAGATACAGAAAGCACATTTGCATCAAGNAGTTATTANTTAGATTCAGCAAGTGTACCTGCTAANTTTGTTTTAAGAAATGGTGAGAGTTATCCAACAGGTTTACGAGTGGCTAATGCATTAGAGATTACTTATGTAGCAGGATATGGTGGTGTAAATGATGTACCACAAGACATCAAACATGCATGTCTCATTTACACAGCATGGTTATTTGAACACAGAGGTGATGGCACAGATAGAAACTCAGCACCTTACCAAGCTACACAACTGTTACAACCTTATGTAATAAGACAGTTCAGTACACATCCTTACAGAGGTACAGCTCACTATGGTGGTATGGTCTAATGTCNTTGATTGGAGAAATGAGAAACAGGATTACGATACAGACANTNGGNGGTANNACANGATGCAGGTGGTGGTCAGTCATCATCTTTNTCNACACTAGCNACAGTATCAGCAAAAGCTGANAATCTNAGTGGTGGTGANGGNATCTTTGGAGACCAACTCAGAGGTACAGCNANTTANAGATTTACCATAAGATATAATTCATCAGTNACAGAAAAGAATAGAATATCTTANAACTCTAAAACTTATAACATCACACACATCAAAGATATTGATGANGGNAGNAGAANATTCCAAGAAATACTTGCNACTGAGGGTGTAGCAACATGATTAGTGTTAAGATAAGTAACACAATTCCCAAAGCAACCAAAGAAGCTGAACAGTTAATTACAAGAAATGCTGTAAGGCATGTCAATAGAGTTGCAAACTATTTTAGGAATGAGATTACAAAAGACATGAGAAATACACCTAAAACAGGTAATACTTACACAAAAAAAGATGGTAAGAAGCATATCGCATCATCAGAGGGTAATCCACCTGCAATAGATACAGGAAGATTGGTCAGCAGTATTACAGTCAGACCTGCAACTGCATTCGGCAAGACACCGACAGCAAAAGTCTCTACAAATGTAGAATATTCTCAGTATTTAGAAATCGTATACAACAGACCATTCATGAGCAAAGAATCTAAAGCATTCAACAAGACTAGAATATTTGCCAATAAAATAGCAAAAACAATTATGGTGGGATAATGGGATATCATTCTTTTGACCTACAATCAGCTATATTCTCACTTTTATCAGGTGATAGTACATTGGACAGCTTGGTTGGTAACAACAAGATATTCGATAGTGTAGCTCCACAGGATACTGCATATCCTTATGTACTTATCGGTACAGAGATAGCAACAGACATTGGAACTAAAACTTTAGATGGTAAATTATACAATGTAGACATCGATGTATGGTCACAATACAGAGGTCAAAAGGAAATCAAAGAGATTATGGAACGCTTGTATAACCTAGTAAATAACACTACAATATCTGTGTCAGGTGCAGATTCAGTAATGAGTTATGTCAATAGTGCGACAACACTTGTAGAAGCTGATGGAATCACTAGACATGGTATAATAAATGTTAATTTTACAGTTTACGATAATTAGAGGTAATTAAATATGGCAGTACAAAAAGGAAGTGCATTGCTAGTAAAAGCAGGTGATGCAGGTTCTCCTGAGACCTTCACAACAGTCGCAGGTCTAAGAGACACATCTATAAGCATCAACCAAGAGATTGTTGATGTAACAAACAAAGATTCAGCAAGAGTTAGAGAACTACTTGCACAAGGTGGAGT
>FUFK010063942.1_pt1 | contig 20446 bp, 26 predicted proteins | sample 1021851 | NCBI WGS metagenome assembly FUFK01 (sample SAMEA51879418, study PRJEB19060) | metagenome
AGGAAATAGAAAAGAGTGTTGGGGTATAAAGTAAAAGCAACTTCATACAGTAGCACAAAGCCATACATACTAGGTATACATTACGCACAACGTATGCCTAGTATATCCTATTCTTACGGACTATTTAAAGATGATGTTATGGTGGGTATAGTATGCTATGGTTCGCCCCCCTCACAGTCATTGTGTAAGGGTATATGTGGTGTAGAATACAAGGACAAGATACTAGAACTCAATAGGCTATGCCTAAAAAACAATCTAAAAAATGAATCAAGTTACCTTGTATCACAAAGTCTGAAGTTATTACCCAAGCCTAAAGTTATAGTGTCTTATGCAGATACGAGTCAGAACCATGTTGGCTATATATATCAAGCTACAAACTTTTTATATACTGGACTATCAGACAAGAGGACTGAATGGCGAATGAAAGGTAGCGATTTACATAGCAAAACGATATGTGAAAAATACACTTTGGAAGAAAGAAAAGACAACGATATGTTTTATGTTACAGATAGACCACGCAAACACAGATATGTTTACATGATAGGCAACAAGAAGTTTGTAAAACAAGCCAAGAAAGATTTAAGATACCCTATAAAAGATTACCCCAAAGCACATACTAAAATTTAATTTTGTGAGTTGATTTAAATTTGCCTAACAACTGATCTAACTCTTCTTTCTTTGTGGGTGGCTCTTTGCTCTTCTCTTTAAATACATTCTTAAAGTAGCCAATAGAACGTATGCCGTCTTTACCTGTCTTTCTTCGCCATATCATGTAGTCATCTATCTTTTTTAAGATGTACTCTTTGGACAATCCACGATCTAACCACGACTGAACAAGGTATTCATGTTGTAATGTGTAACTGTGTGCTATCTGTCCAAAATGTTTATTTAAGATCTTGGTGTAACTCAAACAGATGTTCCTTGCCTCTCTGCTTGGGAATTTATCATCAGTATTTTTTGGCTCTGTTGGTGGTACTATCTTCATATCTTTTACTAACTCTTCTTGATGTTCTGCTTTCTGCATTGCAAATGCCTCTAAGTCAGACATGGGTTTGACATCTGGATCTTCAAAGAATATGAAGTAAGCATTGCCTTTCAGATTCTTATGAAACTTCTTTGAGGCATAACGAATATACCCCCATGCCATAAGCAATTTGATATGCTTACTAACACCAGATTGTGTTATGCCACCCATAGCCTTTGCAAGTAATTCTTGTGAGGGATATGCAATCCCCCCTCTGTTACCATAAGAGCATAGTATGACAAGCAGTTGGAATGTACGCAAGTGCTTACCATACATAAATCTTTCATCAGTCAATGCTCTACTTGGGACAACGACAAAGGGACTTGGTGGTTTGTATGTCCCTTTCTTTTCTGTCATACATCAAAGAACTTACTTGGACTATCTTGTAATATCTTAGAGTGTAAATCCATAGGTAGTTTATCTTTTCTATCTATTAGTCTTTGCAGATACCATTCTGCTTTTTGATAATCTTCTTGCGAAGATACACCAATCTTTTTTCCTGCACGACACATATATTTGAGTACAGAACCCTTGAGATAACCAACAAATTCTTTGTCAGACAGTTGGCTTTCTATTGCGTCTATTGTTTCTATAACATTATCCTTGTAATGTTTCGGATTGATCTTGTCCATTTGCATACACCTTTGAGCTATCTATAAGTTGTTTNATTTTTTCTTCATTTATTTTTGATCTTGCATTGACACCTACTGTAAGTATGTCTGTGCATAAACCTACTAGTGATGTACGCTCAGACTTAGCACAATTCTGTAGTGCGTCTTTCAAATGACTTGGTATTTTTATATATAATGGCGTAATTTCTTCCATGTAATCCTCCTTGTTGTTAAAATATTGTTTGACAATATACTCAAACTATTATAATTATATATATATGTCAACAACAAAGAAAGGAAATACAATGACAGCAAACAAAATGCCACTAGAACTTGTGGTCAACAAGCTAGATAATTCTAGCACTAAGATTGATGAANTAGAAGATCAATTTTGGGAAAAGCTAGAGCAGTTCAATGAGGATTGCAGAAAGCTAAATGAAACATTGCAAAGAATTAAGGGAGAAAACAATGGGTAAATTTAAAAATTATCTAATGGAACAAGAAGATCGCTATTGGGAAATAGCAGATAGAGAGATAGTAACTTGTGAAAGTCTAGGCGAGTTCATGCAAACTATGGACAAACACAAAAATCTACTCACATTCATACCACAAGACGAAGATCCTGAAGTATACATTGAGGATATGTTAAGTGATATGTGGTCTGATAAGTGGGCAAAGTACCAAGAACAAGCAATAGGGGAGGGTAAGGAGTATGAACACAATGACTATTGATGAATCAGAATTTCAAAGGGCAAAGCAAATGGCAGATGCTTACACTAGAAATCAAGTAGCACCATTGTCTAAAATATCTGAGCAATGGGTACAAATAGAAACTATTGTAGAGAGCATTAAATCATTAAGACTGGATACTATGGAGTTAGATCCAGTCATGTATGATGTCCTCAGAAACATACAGAACCAATGTAAGTTTATCACACAAGATGTAAACATGAATGTTAGACGTTCACAAGATAACTTACAGAGAGCATTTAACGAACAAGAGGGAATAAGATGACAGANAAGAGTAACAAATTATTAGAGGCTTTGTCGCAGTTTCAAGCTGANAATATAACTGCAAAGAAAANNGCAAAGAACCCATTTTTCAAAAGCGACTACGCAAATCTTGATGAAGTAATCCAAGCAGTCAATCATGGTGCTAAGTATGGATTGTCTTTTAGTCAATCAATAGACTATGAGATTACAGAACATGGCACGATACAGTTTGTAAGAACTAATGTGTACCATAAGGATTGTGATAGTGTACTAACATCTAGATGTATCATCTCTGTTAAGGGTAATAAGTTTGATGACAGTCATGCTGTTGGCTCTGCCATAACCTATGCAAAAAGATACAGCTTATGTGCAATATATGGGTTGGCAACAGAAGATGATGATGGTAATGCAAATGCCAAAAAGCCAACTGGTAGTGGGGCAACAAAGTATCTAGACGAGAAAGGGGTAGAGCAAGACATAGCTGAACTAGAACATAAGTTTCCTGATGACCTCAAACCAAAACTCATGGAGTGTATAAAAGCATTTGATGACCTTGATGAAAACAGTACGTTAGATCAGATTAGTGTTGTTCTAAAAGATCCTATGCTAGAAAAAGTNGTGCAAGAAATAAAAAAGCATAAGGTACAAGACTTAGGAAACTACAAAGAATTGTTAAGGCTACGTCAAAACTGGATAGATGTGGGTAAAACAATAAAAGACTACTCAAATGCCTCAAAGGGAATATAATCTAAGAACATGGTCAAAGTTATATGACCAATTAACTAAAACTTCTCCCAAGGAAATTGATGTCGTATGGACTANTAATCTGTACGACATTAGTTTNCTAAAAAGAAATGATAGANACCTCTACGACAGTTTGAAACAGACAAAAGATATTATGTCAGACGACTGTTCCAATCCAGTCCCCCTTACCATTAAGAACCATAGGAAGTAACCTCGGTATCCCATCAACAATGATCCCACAACCTAAAATAAATCTTGTGGAAAAGTTTTTTGCATAGCTAAATGCAAGAGATTTTTGATTGATAAGACACCCAACTTGCATACCAAAGCATAGTTGGTCAGGGTTCGCCCAATACCCTATAGAGAACTTGGTATGATAATGCCCTTGTACTGTAGACATACCCATAGTCTGTGATATTTTTAGTACATCTGCTCCCTTGCCATGTGTAAAAAATACTCTACTACCATTGCAAGTAAGTGTTATATCATCTACCCATTTCCATTTTTTTGTACCCAAGAACTCTGAGTATGGTCGGAGAAACTCTCTTGACATACCATACTTGATTGCTCTGCGATACACTAATGAACTATGATTACTGTGTACTTCTGTTACATCAGGGAATATGGACTCTAACTCCCTGACGTATTGACGAGCTGTTGACAACTCATTACCAGGACTGGGCAAGTCAGGATCGTGGTCGTGCATGGAGATAGCATGGAAGTCTAGCAGATCGCCTATGTTGATAATGGTATCAGGCTTGAAAACTTTTTTTACTTCTTTGAGAAAAGCAAAAGAATCTTTGTGGTGGTAGGGTATGTGTAGATCGCTTATAACTAAGACACATTTATTTGGCATAACATCCTCCTATGTTATTGATTTATCGTATCATTTTTGTCATTTCCAAACAACCCCCCAAAAAAAAGTGCTTGACATATATATCAATATGATATATACTGTATATATTATAAATTAAAACAGGAGAAGTTTTATGACTAAAAAAACTGATGCCGAACTGGATGCAGTTATAGCACGTTTTAATAAGATGTTCAGGTTTGAATTACCAGAGGATCCTAGAGAAGTAAGACGTAAACGACAAGAGAGAGCCGAGAGTAAAGCTGCGTATAACAGAGTTAAGAGACTGATGAAAAAATACGCAGACCTAGGCTTGGGTTATGATCTGGAAACTTATGGACACGTCAGCCCTGTGGGTAAATGGGTGTATATGTGTCAGGAGTGGGAAGATTATATATCTGCTGCTATCGCTGACGAAAACCACCCAGCACATGAAGATGCCTATCAATTTAGTGATGGTCGTTACAATGAGCATTGGGAGCAAGTTGAGATCGTTATGCTCAATATGGTTGAGTTTGCATCTCAGTACGCTGACAAGAAGGGGGCTTGACACAGAAATATCTCTGTGATATAACCTTAACTAGGAGTTGGTCTCCTTTATCTAAAAATAAATTTTGTTCATTCCAACTCTTATAGAGGACCAAGTTTATTACCTTTCGGCTTGGTCCTCTTTTTTAATGGAGTTCGTAACTGTAAATCTTTTCATCATTGACTAGCTGATCCCATAATTCTACAAAGGATACAGCATCTTCATAGGTAGCAAAACCTCTGCACACTACGTTGCAACTAAAGGTACCATCCTCGGACTCCATGACCATGAATGTGTATGGCATTTTATTTTCCGACATCTTTCATTGCTTTCTTGTGTGCATCTCCAAACGACATACCCTTTTTCATCAAGCCTTCCATCATTCTCATGTGCCTAGATGTATGATGTTTGCTATGCTTTTGCATAGTTTTCTTTTGTCTTTTGGTTAGCTCTGCCATTTTTCTATGCTAAAAATAGAATTAGCCCTACAACGCCCAGAGAAAGCCATAGAATAGCTTTAGGCTTTCTGAACCCACAACCACATTCTGAGAAGAACATAGTACTCTGTGTCCATTTATGGGCGATTTTTTTTAGTTTGTCTAGCATCATACTCTCCTATCTTGCTAAAGGATTCTTTTTTTCATTTTCCATTGCTTGTATCTGTGTATCAATCAGATCAAGTCTGGTTTTAATTATGCCAAGGTTATTTGTACTGGCATTTATATCTTCTTTCATCTCTTCAATTCTATCTACCAAGCTGACATAGTTTTCATTTATTTTGTTATTAGTGTCAGTCAAGTCAACTGTTTCATTTATCACATACTGTCTAGCATTTAAGTCATCAATAGAATCTTGCATTACACTTATNGTTGTAGTCAGCTCCCCATATTTTATAAAGCCTGCCCCAATAGCCGAGATAGTGGCTAGGAGGGCTACAATCGAACTAAGGTGGTTCTTCAATTTATCCATATCATCTCATCCAATTTTTGTTTCAATTTATATTGTTGTTCCAAGTTACCCTTCTTGTAATTTATCTGTGAAGTTAGTGGGTCATTGACAACGTACGTTATGTTAGCATAGATTTGCCTATCATCAAAGATAGTTATTTGGTTTGGGTAAATATTTATTGGNGCATAGAACTCTGCATCNNGCATGATAGGTTGNGATTGTATCATTGCACTNANCGTTACNTGGTCNACCTCTATNGCNTGNGCAAAGACTGTCTTGCCTATNGTTATATCTCCTTGCTCTGGTTCAGATGTATCTACATCNTCTGGCACNTCNTCCATGCTAGGCTCTTCACTAATCTCCTCTGGCTGTTCTTCTACTATCTCTTCTGGTAGCTCTTCTATAATCTCTTCTTCTATGATCTCTTCTGGCATATCCTCTATAACTTCCTCTGGCATCTCTTCTATGATTTCTTCTGGTAGCTCTTCTATCTCTGGCTCGTAGTATTCTATCTCTTCAAAGAAGTCATAGATCTCTGGTTCATACATCAAGAACTCTTGTACAAAAGGATCTGGCTCGTCTATCAAGAACAGCTCTTGCTCCTCAAATATGTCTATGTACTCTTCTTCAAACTCTTGGAGCCAGTCCTCAACGTCTTGTGTTGTTGCAATATCCAAGGTGTATGGATCAAAATGTATAACGAGGGAGGGATCCTTGANGTCTGCTGCATAATGGTAATTAGGGCGACTAGGTACACTAAAGCTGAAACGAGTAATAATATCATAATCATCTGCCACATCTGTTATGTAAATTGTATTACTTGGAGATGCCTCATAGCCACAGCCATTCCAACTATTACAGGTTCCAGATATGGTTATGGTATTGCTATACTCCACGCCATTACTATCTGTGATTTCCTGTGTCATGTCAACTGATTGAGGGTAGCTATTCCATATCCAGATATCAGCAGTAAACTCACTAGCTGTTANACCTTGTATCTCTATGGAGTCCATGTGGTCAGACAGGGTGGTNGTTGTTTCTCTGTACTCGTTGTGTACCCCAGCTAGTANAGTAGGTCCATGATAGTGATCGTTNGTNCCAGTCCAATCTTGTTGAAAGTTATTGGATAGTAAGTTACNTGTTGAGTCTGCACTTGTCTTTGCACTTGCAAGTACTACNACAGATAAGATAAGGAATAAGTATACCAAGCATCTCATCTGCCAGTACTATACATAACTTGTTCAGCTTGTATCTTCTCTTTTATTTTCATTCTCTCTTTGTATTCCTCGTAGTCTGGTCTGAGTTCTGGGTACTTATCCCATAGCCTCTGAGCATTTGGTCCTATCTGACCTTCAAATGGACATGGGGTGCCTGCAGCCTGCATACTTTTAAACACTCGAGGATCTTGACACAGTATGGCAATAGCTGCCACTTTCATCTGGTGTACTGTTGATAGCTCTCTTGCTAGTTTGATACGCTCACACGTCTCGTCTGTCTCATGGCTACTGCCAGACAATCCAATGAAACTGCTTTGCAATCCAAACGAAGTGCCAAGGTTGCAGGTGTCAATTCCCGCCGAAGTTGGTGGGGCAGACGCTGTTGGGGGAAAACTCTTGATGTTGGATGTGTTGTTAGTTGTAGAAGTGCTAGTAGTATTGGAACTACTGCCAGACTCATACGTTGTACTTGAGGAACTTGTGTATCCACCAGAGATAATCGTGTTATCGCCAGAAACATTTGTGTTTTCGTTTGCCTCTGTAGGAACAATAATAATAACAAGCATCCATATAACTATTATTGCCCATGCAATGTACGATAGTATCTTGTCTAGTCTTGATTGTTTCATTTGCCTTTCCATTTACTTAGTGTTGATACGCCAAAGCTGCCTGCCACAATAGTCATTATGATATACCAAAATTCTTTTGGAGCTGTACCCAACATCTCCCATCCTTTCATCATGCTTGGCTGTAGTGGTTCTATGAAATGNCANATNAGCAGGATCGTAAATACCACACACAAATATTCATCCTTCCAGCTNTTCTCACTAGACTTGACTTGTTGTTTTAGTACAGCNTGTTCTGCTTTGTGTACTGCTTTCTGTGCCTCTATCTTNGCATAGTCTATGTTAGCTGTAGCCTCTATCTCTGCCTGTCGTATAATTTTTTTCTTCTCCATAGCATGAGTGGCTGCACCTATAACCTTATCAGCTACTAGCTTTGTGATTGGGTTTGATAGAAAGCCTAAGAATGGTAACATATTATCCTCCGTTAAATATTCTCATAAGACCTACAACGACAGCCACACAGCCACCTATCCATGCAACTGACTTGACAGCACCACGACCATAGGACATCTCTAGCTGTAGCTTGTGTATGTCTGCTGAGTTCTTCTCTACGTCTTTGTGTATGTGGTCTAACTTCTCACTTATAGTTTTCATTGATGGTCTACTGTCTGCCATTATAGTATCTCTTTATGATCTGTTATTAATACATTACTTCCATCTAAGCTAACTAGTCTTAGATAAGATGTTGTTGTTGGATCTTCTCCATCACCAAATGACGCTGGTAATGTTGTAACCCCACTTGGGAAAGTAACTTTATAATCACCTTGTATATCAAAAACTTGGAAGTAACCATTGTCTGAAGTTGATGTTTTAAACTCTGTAAAATACATAAATTTATTATCTGGGGTAATGTGTAAATTTTCAATACCAGTTGCTGCCGAGGCATTGAGGTCTTGCTTTACACTACCTACGAAACGTGTACTAGATAAGTCCCATGGGACACTTAAATTATAATGCCAAAATACTGCATGACCAGTTTCACCTGCTTGGTCATTATGCTCTGCACAAACTATTGTTGTGCCATCATAAGACATAACAGAAGTAATCTTTGAGCCACTCGTACCAAGACCATCTTTATGTGGCTGTGCAAACCATTCACTCTCTACAGTAAGTGTGCTATCAATATCGTAAGCTGTAGATAGTTTTACAACTATTGCTCTTGGCACTTCAATATCATCTGTATCTCTATGTGATATAAACAATCGTGTACCATCATTGTTAAATCTGATAGTGCCACCACCAAAACCTGTAACACTATCGCCACCACCACTAGATTGGAATAGTGCATCAACATCTATTGTATGATTGGTAGATGTAGATAAACTGCTGATATCGTATGCAGTAGAAAGGGTATGTTCTACTAGGTCTGCCTTATAGCCAATCAACTTCGTGCCATCCCCATTGAACTCACAAGAGTAACGTAATGTATTTGGCATACTACCAGATGAGGAACGTGAAAAACTAGCTGTTGATATATCGTAGTTGGTGCTAAGATTAAATTCATGTATTGGGTTATTAGTAGTGTTATCAGTTGTATACCAACGACTGCCATCATTGTTAAACCAAGAGCCAAAACTACCACCAGTAGATAGGGTGCTAGTCGCATCCAAATCTGTTGATGCATTGAAAGTAAGCACATCCATAGACTTGCCTACATTTTTCAAGAACAATTCTATCTCTCCTCCACTAGGCACGTTAGAAAAGCTGTAGGTTGTATCGCCAGAAAGAGTGTGGCTAAAAGCTGTGGCACTAGACCAGTTGATAGTAGGTGTTGTACCAGACAATGCTGATGCTAGACTAAATCCACCACCACTAGGTTGGTCTGCATAAGAGAACGAACCATCTGCATCAGACACAATCATCTGCCCACTTGTGCCATTGCCAGATATGTTAAGTGCTGCTGCCCCAACTGAGTTGTCAATCAGCTCTGCTGAACCCACACTATCATCTGCCATCTTGGCATTTGTNATCTGGTTATCTGCTATGTGTGCTGTGTCAATAGAGCCATCNGTGTAGTGTTCTGAGTCTATAGCATCATCTGCTATCTTAGCACCTGTNATTGCNTCTGCATTTATCTTGGCTGTAGTTACAGCNTTGTCTGCAATCTTNGCTGTGCTTACAGCAGTATCTGCTATCTTTGCTGTNGTTACNGCACTATCAGCTATCTTNGCTGTNGTTACTTCNNNATCAGCTATACCAGAGGTNATGGCATTGAAAGAGCTNCCATCNNAGAACTTGAGTGTGTTGCTTGTAGTGTTGAAGAACAGGTCGCCTGCGTCATTATCAGAGCTAGGATCTGAGCTACCTACTCTGTATCTCTCTGCAAAGCTGTTTACACCAGTTACATTTGATGCGACTGTGTTGACGTTAGATATAGAACCTGCAACTGTATTGACGTTTGAGATACTACCTGCTGTCGTGTTTACATTTGATATGCTACCAGCAACTGTGTTTACATTTGAGATANCACTAGCAACTGTAGATATGTTTGAGTTTGCAGAGGCTACTGTAGATACAGCAGAACTAATACCTGCTACTGTGGTTACGTTAGACGATATCCCTGCAACTGTCGTGATGTTGCTTGAGATACCAGCTACAGTATTGATATTGGTTGCATTACCTGCGACACTTGTAACATTGCTTGAGATACCTGCGACTGTACTTATATCACTTGNNATACCAGCTAGTGTCGTTAGGTTGGCTGTTGTTGGTCCAAGCTCTAGTGATGTACCATTGCTGTCGTAAGCTATNACCTTACTTGCATTGTTTGAGGCTGTATCATCATAAGGGAACTGTAGTGGACCAGAAGTGCCTGTGCCTGTAACTGTACGTCTTGTTGATGCTTTGAGTTGTATGGACCTGTCCATCATCTCTTTGAGCTGTTGTTGTCTTATGACTACGTTGTCAAACTCCGTCTCTAGCGTAGCTGGCTGATTGACAGAACCTGTAGAAAAGACTGTGGTTCTTGATAGTGGTTGGTCTCCTATGATAGTAATGACATCCCCACTTGTTGGACTATGATCTGTGCCACCACTCCCAGAGGTATCTATGAATGTTATACTGCCTGTGCCATCTGCATTGAGTGATGTATTGTAGTGGGTGCTTTCTGTCTGTAGTGTGTCGTTTCTAAATACTTGTATCTCACTTGCTGCATTGACTTGGAAGTTAAATGTGTATGGTCCATCTTGCCCAGTTGATGTGGACTGTACTCTTCTTGCTACTTCATTTATATCAAAACTTGCCATCTATCTACCCTCTATTCTGCCATAATATCTGATATTTTAAAAGTCTGTTTTGGATCTCTGTCTAGTATCCCACCATGTATAAACAAAGTACGTTCTTTTGCAACATCTATGTATTGATCTCTTATGTTATCTATAATATTATTTTTTCCAATACCGAATTTAGATACATTAATACGATTTCTAAAACTTTCATCTTCAACTAAACGATCCATAGCCTCTGCAAATGTTACTTTATCCTCAATATATGTGCCACCATCTTGACTTAAAACGCTTATCTCTTCTTTCACCAACGCATTTCTAAAGGCATGGTATTCATCAGCGTCAAGTCGTACTCCAAAAATCTTACTAGCCTCACCAATATTTGGGATTACTGGATAAACATTGTTTTGTATTAAGTAGTTGAAGGTTGCGTCTTGCTCTTGGTCTGCATCATACAGTCCAGTTGCCATACCAAGTATATCTACATAATCACCCTTAATAAATCTCGTAGTCATGTCAGGATTTTGCAACATACTGTTGCCTCGCCAATCTAACTTGTCGTTTAAATTCTCACTAAATCCTGGCGTTTTTGATCTCCATTTTTGGAAATATGTTTTGTAACTTCTTTCAAAATTTACCCAGTTTGGATCATTTTGTAAGTCTGCTGGTACTGTGATTTTTGCCTCTGGATTTACAGATTTTTCTATAAAATATAAGGTTCCTGGATTTGCTAAACCACCTGACAGTTCCATTTGTAAAACATTACCACCATATTGACCTCCTGCTTTACTTAGCCATGCAGCGGCTGCGTCAAACTTGTTTTCTGCTGAAGTAAATTTTGATATATCTAGATACAATTCGTCTAATAAGTTTGCGTAAGGACCAGATTCCAATAATGGTTGTATTATCGTAGAGTTTAATTGTGTTATAGAATAAGTATCATCTACCCAATCATCATAATAGTCAGGATCATAGTTATTTCCAACCATACCCATATTTGCAGATAGTGCTAGTGGTATATTGTATGGGGCAATAAGTTCGTAAGATAGATGTTTGTATTTTGAGTCTGGACCTTTTCTAAAATGAAAACTGTATGGTCTTAGTCCTAACTGTTTCCAAGCAGCCATAGTCCTAGCATCTTTTGGCATTGTCCCAGTTATGCAGAAATCTTGATTGTTTTGGTCTATGTTACACGCATGAGTATAGCCTTCGTAAAGCAACATAGCACCTACTACTTGCTTTCCTATTTGTCTGTCTCTGGCTGCCCCACCTCTGTTGTAGTTGTCAGTAGCTGTTCTTGAAAATATACCTTGTGCCACGTTTGGTATATTTAGGATAGGGTTTTCTGATTCTGGGAATGCCCCCATACCTGGTATGTACCCTAATCCTTGATCTAATTGATTGATTAAAACTCTTTTTATTGGGACATAATATTTTAGGACTGGATTGTCTCCATAGTTTGTGAATTTCGCAATAAATTTTTCTACTGCATTGCTAGGTTGCCTATACTGTGTAAATGTTTCAGTCCTTGCAACATCCCAAACATAATCTATATCTCGTGCATCATAATTTGTTATGTGGTTTGTAAATGCGTCAACAGCAGCGTCATACTCACCTGTTTCTTTTAGTACAATATGTGCTTTTTTATAAGCATCAATAATTAGTTGCCTGTTAAAAGCTATAGTTTTTGCTGCCTCATCAGTTGTTACTAATGCTCTGCCTGTAATCTGTTGAAAATAATTTTTGTTCTTGTGTATATATTTGTAGAAATTGTTGCCTGTGATTGGACCATCTTGTGCCATAATATCTTCTTCTGACATAAATACATTTCTGTCAGCATATAATATTTTTTGTTCAGGATCTATTGGTACTCCAGTTTGCCAAACATCTGCTGCATTTTGTGCCATCATTCTATAAGACAAAATCTCAGCTACGTTACCTATATACCAATCAATAAATTCTACACCACCCTCTTCGCTAGGATTTATAAAATTAGCCTCTGGTATTTGTTTCCTAATTTTACTAACCAAAGCAGCAGTAGGCTCTTCAATAAAAAACATACCCATACGAAAGGTGTTGTTCTCAATGTTTTTCAACAATGTATTGGGGTTGCCCAACAAGCTATATACATATTGGTTGTTTGGTCTGTCCCAAAATGTGCTATCAGCCACCCATGATTTGCTTTTGGTTGGAGAGTTTTTATAAGCGTGTGCAAATTGCTCAACATCTGTCAAACCTTGATATTTGTCGTAAAATTCTATTATTGTTTCATAATACGCTTTATTATCAACGCCTTTTTCTGCTAGTACATCTGCATGGAAAGTATCTCTTTTACTAAAAGATTGCAAGATAGCACCAGCCTCACTAATACCTCCATAAATTGTAGGTAACAGATCACTAGCTATGTTTTTTGTGTCTGCTAATTTTAACTTTGTTTCTTCAAAACTAAGACCATCATCAGCAACTCCGTCTATAACTAATTGTGATAGGCGATCCAATTCGCTTTCTATTGACGTTTTCAGTAGAATTGCTTTTAGTGATTCTGATCTATTTTTGAAACCTTGTGCGTTTGGTTTATTTAACAAACTTGTAATTAAAGAATCCCATTGTAAATTTTCTGTGTTCTTTATAATTTGTTCTCTGGTTGCATTAGCTATAGTTGCATCTACTTCCTCACCACGTATTGCAGAACTATCTAAAGGAGCAACGTAGTTGGCAACATTTTTAAATAAGCTGTCTTGATACTCTTGTAAATAACCTTCATCTTTTAATCTCTCAACATCAAACCTCAACAATCCAGCTAATGTCTGTGCTTGTTCTTTACCTATGTGTGGTTCCATTTTTTTTATGAAATCAGCCTCGTCTGACTCGGACAAGAATTGTTTTTCTAATTTTTTGTTTATTACCCTTTCTATGTTGTACTTGCTGTATCCCCAAACATTATTTGCTTTTTCAATGGCTTTTATTATCTTTACAACATCTTGTGTATCAAATGTTTTTTTGTCTGGGTTGTTTTGTTTGTAGTTTTTTATAGCAATATCAATTTCTTCTTTTGCTTTCTTAGGATCTGCCTTTGTTTTCTTCGCACCTTCAGATTTTGCTTTTTTTGTCTGCTTAACTATCTTGACAACTTTAGGTCCATAACGAACTGCTACTGACGCTAGTGAAATTAGTATTGGTATTACAGGTATTGGCATTACATCTCCTCCGTCTCTTGATCTTCTATAGGCACATTCTCTTTTGCTATAGCTCTTGCAATAAATGCTGTTTTAATCATACCTTCATCTATCATACCAGTATTTTCTACTATGTAAATCTCACCTAATGATTCGCTAATTCTATCTACTAACTCCTCTATACCCTCGCTTGACAATGCCCATTCCCCCATGTTTTTTACATAGGACTGTGCTTGTTTTTTGTCTATTGAATATAGTTTGCTAAACAATTCTACTAAATCTACTCCCCCATAGTTTGGTGTCTCATCATCTGGCGTTAGTGCGTATTTTATTGTGTTTATAATTTGCTCAGTTCTATATTTTCTATTTACTTGCTTGAACATAGAGTCTACTTTCTTTTTTGCATACTGCAAGGAAACGTATAGCGTGTCTATACCTCCGTCTGTCATTTCATTAATTTCGTCTAGCCGACTACCTTTTTCTATAGTTTCTATTTTTGCAAGATCCGTTGGATTTGTGCTGTCAATATTTTGAACCATCCTTCCACGTTTGTCGTAACCGACAGTCCTTTGCCCAGGTATCCTGTCCTTATTATATATGTCATCAAACCTTGTATCAAATTCGTTACTCATCAAAACCCTCCGTATACATATCGTATCCCATTAAAAAACTTTCGTGTCTAATTAAATTATCCTTTATTAGTTCCAAGTTATCCAGCATCTGTGTCATGCTTTCTATGCCGATTGCTTTTGTTACATCTGCCTTTTTCTGATCTCGCAAAATTCTAATGTCATACTCTAAATTTCTAATATTTTCTTTTGCTACTCTAACTTCATCAAGTGTATTTACAGATCCAACAATCTTTGATAAATCATACGCTCTTGCAATTCTATCATTGTCAATTAAATCAAAACGTATGACAAAAGGTATCTCATAAGTATCTAATGCAGCTATAATATCTGCTGACACATTCTTGTCGTTTTTTGCATTAGGCACGTACTCCCTAGTGTTCTTTGTTGCAAAGGCACTAATTTGTGTTTTTTCTATTAAGGTGTTGTTGTTTAGAGATTGATTTCCGACTTTGTACGACATATTTTTTAATACATCTGGAGTTAACTTGTTATCTTTATACAATATTCTCGCTTGATTTATTAAGGTGTTATACAATTCGTATGCCTTTTTTCCTTCACTACCATTTTGGAAATTCATACGAAAGTTTATGTCATCAGGTTGGTATTTATAATTTTCTAAGGCTGCTGTCAAAGTGGGGTTGTTCACCATTGCAGCTATTTGTTGTTTGTATCCAAGGAAGTCGTCTTTATCTTCTGTATCAGCCTCACTTAGTAAAGTAGTAAAATCCTCTGAGCTTATGGTAAATCTATCTAGATTTGGTGGCAAGTCCAAATCATTAAAACCCAATTCATTTAAATTATCTTTTGATATATAACCTTGTTCTTTTTGTTTTTGTTTTAAGGTATTGATGCGATCTACACTACCACCCATAAACCTTGGCAATGCAAATTTTATTTCGTCTACAATATTTGCTGTAGAGATTCTACTAGTTGCGTCTCGTATTTCTTTGTCGGCTTCATTCAAAACCTTGGATCCACCAGGTAATGCCAGTATATTATTTCGTGATTCATCTATTTTGCTCAGCAATTCTGATACATTTTCGTATCCGTTCTCTTGTATTTCTTCTATTGGCTTTTTAGACAACTGATTAAGTAATTCATATTCGTCAACTGCATTTTTTATTTCGGTTTCTCTACGTGTTTGTTCGTTTGCCAATATCGCATCATTATTTTCAAATTCTTTTCCTACAATATCGCTTATTAATAATGACACATCCTCATTGCTTAAACTTTCTAACATATTACGAAACTTATACAAGTCTGTGAGATCCTTTTCTGTATAAAGATTGTTACCCATTGTCAATGACTCAATGAATTTATCGAATTCACCATTTCTGTTTTTTGTTGTTATTGCTCTGTATAACAAGGCTCTATTTTCATATTTTTTTGAACTTATGTCTGTGCTACGAGCTACGCTACGTGAAATATTTTGTGCGTTGATTTCAAAAGATGATTGTATATTTTCTTTGGCTATTTTTATTTGATCTGGACTTGCGTTGATACTTAAACCTTGCATTGTAATTGTGTTTTTGTACTCCTCTACTTTGTTGTATGGATCATTTTCAAAGTCTATTGGAACAACAATATTTTCAGATTCTCTTATGTAACCTTCAGCTGCTATTGCTGCGTCTCTTTCAATTCTTTTCTTTATAAATTCTACGTAAGCCTCTTGTGCCTGTTCTTTGATTAGTTTCCTAGATTTTAGATACCTTTCTGGATAAGCTAAAAGTGGGTTTGTCATCTCTTCTGTTATGGCATCTAGGTTTTGTAAAAATTCTTCTGGTTGCACAGCATTGTCAGATATTGCTATTTCTTTGTTTAATTTAATTGATGCGATTGCATCAGTTGTCAAAGCGTTCTCTATAACGTCTAATCCAAGTTGTTTTGTTTTAGTACCATAAAGAGTCTTGTCTCCAGATGTAAGTATCTTTTCTTTTTCTGCACTTGTAGCTTTTAGAAATTCATCTACATAGTTTGGGTTTTGTTCAAACGCTTGTAAGAAATCTGTAGCAGCTCTTTGTTGTGCATCTTCTGCACCTCTCTCAATAGCAAATGATGTAATTGCATCAAGTTTAGTTTCTAAATCAGAAAATATATTAGCTTGTTCTCTGAACTGACCAAACTCAATACTTGGAATGTCAATCATTCCTATTGTTCCTGATTCAAATGTTGTTCTCCTTGGTGGCATTATAAACCCCTATCCATGTTCTCTAAGTCTTGTGTCGTAAAAGTGCCTCGTGAGGTAACGAAATCCATATCTTTTTTGCTTTTCCCACTAAGTAGACCACTTTGATTTATATTCACCAAATCTGTCCCAAAACCTGATAAAGAATTTAACAAAGCACCTGGTATTTGTAGATTCGCTGTTTGTGTAATATTGTTATATTGTAAATCAGAAATACTACTTAATATGTTGACATTGAAATCTGCTGCATTTAAGTCAATAGCTGCGTTTCTTAGAGTTGTGAGTTGATTTAAAAATGCTGATCCATCTGATGATAGCACACCACCTGCTGCTGCCTGTGCGATTGTACTACCTAATGTTCTATTTGCATCCCTTAATACTCTGTTAGCTTGTTCTTTTGCCTCAATCCTTTTCTGCTGATACTGTAAGCGTGATACATCTGCTTGTGCTTGATAGTAAGCTCTCATAGCTGCTGCTTGTTGAAAACTAGCGAATAATTGTGTTGCAGACGAGGCAACTGATAATATTGTAAAAAAATTCATTGTCCTACACTCACTTTATATTCTACACCGAGTAAATTAAAAAACAATGGCTGAGATTGTGAAAACGTAAGTTGTCCATCTCTATCATATCCCAACAAAGGTTTTCTTCTCTTTTTGCCTGTAAAAAATGTTGCAGCAGTAAAAGCAAAATCATTCCCATCTAGTGTTAAGTTTTGGGACAAGTACACGTTCGCTGTTGCCTCAACTATTCTTTTCTTTTGTGCAACTATATTACCACTTGATAACTGTAATTCAACTGGTAATGTTGTTACTGTAGGCGTGTAGTTCATACCTATCTCAACATACGTTGTTGGTACTGCATCTAATGTTATTGCACCACTAGATACTGTTTTGTTTGTTTGCATAGCATCATCTACAATAACCTTGACTGTCTCTCCCTCTAAATGCGTTAATCCTGATACTGACGTTGAGCTAGGCTTAGATGAGCCTGATAATAATACAGCACTATCTGTTGTGTTATCGTCATTGAAAGCCTCTACATAGTACACATCTGCTGAGTTGATTGTTCTTTTGACAACAAAGTATATAGTCTCAACNTCTACAGCTACATTGACAAACTCACCATCTGTTGATGCTAGTGAGGGTGCTGTGATATTTTGATCTCTTAGTATAGAGTATGTTGCCATAGTTCCGTCTGTGTTAACTACCATAAGCAAGTCCCCATCAGTAGTAGATGTAGCTTTCCGTAGTGCCATGTCAACTGGACTATTGAGCAAATGAGAACTTAGCAAAGATATATTGTTTGATACATAGTTTAGTTCAACATCACTAAACAAAAACTCACGTACTGCTTTTCCTGCTGACTGTATAAAGATAGTACCACTCTCAACTCCTAAAGGCTTGATGCCTTCCTTGGCTCCTCTTCTGGTTGCACCATTGATAACAATGTTGCTAGGTGTAATAGGATCTAGGGATGATTGAGGTACAAAGAACTCTCCACCCTTGGTAAATATTTGTAAGTCTCTACCACTAAATAATCCTATTATTGGGTTTGCTTGACCTGTGTCTAGCGTAGCCTCAATGGCATCATCATCTAATCCCTCACCAGGATTGAAGTCAAAGAAACGATTTACTCTTGATGCGAACAAAGTGTTAGGTCTAGACTTTGTACCACCAAAATATAGTCTGCCTTCATGGAATACAACTGTTCTTGGGTAACCTCTCGTGCCTGACCATGTAACTTCATAGCCTGTTTCCAAAGCCCAATCACCACTAGCCAAAGCTGCTGTGCTAAAGAACGGAATCTCTACGATAGCCTTTACTACTGTGCTAGATGTAAATTCAACAATCCTTGCTCTACCTAGACCATCTTCTGCCTCTATGTATTGATTTACGTTGCCTGAACTAAATACGCCAGAACCTGCTGTGAGTGTAATATTACCATCAACAGCAGAAGGAGTAAGAGTTGCAGATGGGTTACTAGCTGAAAGCGTAAACGCATGATAGGGAACGTGGTCAAAGCTAATTGCTGAGATAGTCCATGTACTATGGGATCCACCCCTCACTAGCTTGAATGGTGTCATGTCCTCTTGTACTAATATCAAAGTGTCAACAGACTGTGCAAAGTCCATAGTTGTAAGGTAAGCAGAAGTTATTGTTGTGGTCAGATAATCATTGCCACTACCATTAATATTTGTTACAAGCTCTTTGTCTTTGTAAATATATAATCTGTTGTGTACAAACAACAGCATATAACTTTGCGTAGTAGAAAACTCAAAAGGAACTAAGCGTGTACCATTTGCTGGTGAGCCACCACTATCTATTTGTTTGATAAACTGTAAACCTGGTCTACGTTCTAATCCACCTTGGGGTTGGATCAAGACATTCCTAGCTTTATCAAGAGCATTGTAATATTGTTTTATATCTATTCGTGATTTTAGCAAAGGATCAACTTCGCCTGTAGTAAAATTAGTTTGTATTGTGATTGCCCTACTCATGGCATCACCTAATATCTGTCAATGGGAAATCTACTATTGCGTAAGTTGGTCTGCCTCTGCCATCTATATTCATTGCTTGTCTCAGATACCCACCTCTGCCATTTTCTGGTGCTGGTCCAAGAGCTACAGTTCTCCAGTAATCGGCTTTTGTTGTTTGGTCTGTTACTGGCTCTGCTAGATGCCACGCCATCATGTAGACAAGAAGTTGTACGAAGTAAGAAGGCATGACACCCTCTGTAATTGCTGATGTTACAAAGTCAATGTAAATTGTTTCTTCGTTAGTGGCTATAGTTGGACCACTAGCTGTGTAGAGTATCTCATAGTTTTGTACTGGCAATATTCTTGTGGAACTTGAGTTGTATACTTGTAATGGTGTCCCACTTACTGCTGTTGATGGTAGGTCATACTGATACGCCCACTCATTTACTGGTGTTGTTGATGATCGTGATAGTTGTTGTTTGGTAAGTGCAAAAGACCAAGGGTATAGAGATAGAGTCTGTTTCTGAACAGTCTCATAGATGTTGTTGCACACAGTCGCTGCATCATTTGTTGTATCTGAAAAAGAAGATATTGTATCTGCACCTAGAAGATTGAGTGCTTGATTGCAGATAGTTATGTTTGTATCACCACTTGCCATATTCAGTCCTTGTAGTTAGGGGAGGCTGTTACACCTCCCCATAGTCTTAGTCTGAGTCAGTAGCTGAGATAGCTGTGCCATCCCCAATGTCTACTACACCAGATGCGTTGCTTACAACTGGGTGCAACGAGAATGTTGCTGTCCCACCTGTATCGCCATGGATATAGATTAGGTCTCCGACCTTCAATACGCCTGATGCATCATTGAAGTAACCAGAGGCATCTATAGCTGTCTTGGCATCTGTAGATGTGTAGCTCCACATTTGAGGAGCATTGCCAGCTTTAGCTTGACCACCGATTGGTTGTAGTCCTGTTGAATCAAAAGCCATAATATTCCTCCTATTCTCTACAAGTGATTTCTACGATACCATCGCCATCGATAGACACAGAACCAGCAGAGAACATACTGTTGACCAAGAAAGATGTTTTTTCTGGTACATAGTTGATTTCTGTTTTTTGGTTCATGTTGACTGCCATACCGATTGCAGAACGATGATAGGCGAATACTTTCCTGTCGCTTGAGCCATCAATAGATAGACCACCTTCAT
>FUFK010042938.1_pt1 | contig 20441 bp, 26 predicted proteins | sample 1021851 | NCBI WGS metagenome assembly FUFK01 (sample SAMEA51879418, study PRJEB19060) | metagenome
TGGNNTGNAANNNCANNTANATCNCGAATGTTTTCTGTATTGTTGTTATTGGGCCGTGATGATGCGTCGTAGATGTAGAGCGATGTTTGCCCGCTGCTAAATTGACGTGAGTACTCCGCCAGCGAATTGAGGGAATCGATGCCGTCTGGAGCCTCGGAGGAGCCGGTGATTGGCTTGCTCAGTTCATCCATGTTGGCTACACCATAAGCCGTGATTGAGCCTGCAAGAAGAATCACGATGAGAAATCCCTTGATTGGGGCTTTTCCGATGTTTTTCCAAACGCTGGGGTTGCTGCGTTTGTTGAACCTCAACATCCACGCAAGGGTGGGAACCAATACGATACTCAAAATCAAGGTTGAAGAGATACCGATGACGAGGGTGATGCCCACGGACCGTATCGGTGCAATCGGGACGATGAACGGAGCGATGAGGACGGAAAAACCGACGATGGTGGTCATCGCAGAGAGAAAGACGGCCACCCCGGTTGAACGGGTCATCTCCATCACACAGGATTTGTAAAATTCCAAATCCCAAAGATCGGGAACGGCTTGTTCAGGCTCGCCACGTTTACGACGACGCTCATTTTCATCGTGGGCACGGTCGATTTCTTTTCGTCTGACCTCCTCTATCCTGTTGACCATGTGAAGCGCATAGTCCACGCCTAAACCGATGAGGATGGGGAAGGTGGCTACGATCATTGGGGTGAGGGTGATGTCCATGATGACCGACGAACCAAAGGTAATGGCCAACGCCATCAGAATGGGTGTGCCCGTGATGACCACGACTTTGGCCGACCGGTGAAGAGCAGTGATGACCAATACCGTGAACAGCACAGACCATGGAAGAATCATCAGTAAATCCTCGTAAATGGCGTCTGAAATGTCTTCCAAGACTTTGGTCAGTCCCGTTACCGTAATGGAATCCGTGTTTCGATACTCGGATGGACGAGCATCAATGATGTCCTGGAAGTGGTTCAAGAGTGCTGAGAAATCCTCCCAATCTCCGGTGACCGAAGGGTTGTGATGCATGCCGACAACGATGGCCGTCGTGTCCCATATCCCATCGCCGTCCATGTCGTTGGTGTAATTGCCATCGCCGTCGCTGTCAACGGTAGGGTCCATATCGTTCGTGTCTTTTACGAGCGAATCAAATGCACCGTTGGACTCTTCAATAATTTGGTCAATCCGGTCTTGGTTTGGGATGGCATACTCTCCGCCCTCAGGCAGAAGTTCACAATCGAGGTCCAAAGGTAAGCGATTGTTTACTCCATGGACGCAAAGTGAATTATTGAATCGTCCGTCGGCGGAATTGATTTCTTTTATGACTTGAGCTGGCGAGATAATCCACAAGACGCCGTCGTTGCGTCCGTGGTCGTTTTTATCAAAATCCATACCTCGGCTGGTGGAGTCTCCTCCGATGTTGCGGTCATCCCCTTCCAACCAACTGATTTCGTTGAGCACCACCTCGTCGGTGATGTTGGTGGTGTCATTGGGGTTTCTCGCATTGGGCGTGGTGATGTAGATGACAGCGAGGTCCGTTGACCATTCTGTTCGCACTTCGAGCAAGAGGTCGGTGGATGATGCCCCATCGGGAAGAAAGATTTCAACGTCGCCGTCTATTTGTTCTTGGAAAGCCATACCCTGCACAGCGAAAACCGAACTGACTACCAAGAATAAGGTCAGGATTGTCCCTGGAGAGGCGAGAACCGTACTGTACAGATCGTTCAATCGCTGATTGAAGGTTTCCTTCATGGATGTAGCCGCTCTGTCGAGCACATGGCGCAAGGCTTCGGTGGCCGATGCCTCGCTGTCCATGGTGGTTGGAGTCGGGGGTGGGTCAAGAAGCATTCCGCTCGTTGGGGCGGATGCGGTAGGCTTCAACAGGCGTCAAAGGCTTCGATGAGGTATTTGGTGAGCGGGCTTGTCCATGCAAGTTCAGAAATGCCCTCTTCACCCTCAACTGCATAGGTGCGAATCACATCACGGACCCTNACGTTNCCATCCGATGAACGGGCAAGGATCATGGCAGCTTTCACCGTCTTACCGGTTCCGTGTGGGTCGTAGACAGTATCGAGTGCTTCCTCAAGGAACCACTCCGCCTTGCCACCGGGTTCACCTTCGTAGGTCTTTTTCGGTTTCTTCGCACCGAAAAGGCCACCCGATTTTGGTTTAGCAGGGGCAGGTTTGGACTTCTTCGGGGCGGCCTTTGTAGAGGCAGCGGCCTTGCCGGTTTTCTTTTTCTCTTTGGCTTTTGGCGCTTCTTCCTTGGGTGCCTTCGCTGCTTCTTCCTTCGCCTTCTCAACTGCCTTTTTGGCATCGGCCAGTTGGTCTTGCAAATCTTGAATCTTGTCGCGATAGGATGCAGAGAGGTGCATCAGGGAACTTCGCATTGCGGCTTCAAGTTGAATGGTCAGAACTTCGGTGGACGTGTCGCCCCATTTTTTCCACTGCAAGAGGGTGTTGGCGTGGATGTCAGAACCGCATTTCGGGCAGAAACTTTTGTTCGGAGGTTGCATGATGGGAACATTTTGCAACGCATCGTTTGCGGGCAACACGAGGCCTTGGGATACTTTGAGCACTTCAAGCGTGGTCTTCCTGCCCACATCCATGGCCTCAACAAAGATCTTGTCTTCTTTTTCAAAGGACCCGGCCTTCTTCAAATCGTTGAGTTTAGNNCCCTCAGTGGCCAAATCGATGGCAGCATCGGCAGCATCGCTGTCCCACGATGCTGCTTGCAGGGCTGGCGCCACAGATTCAGCGGTTGGAGCAGGTGCTGCTTGTTCAGCAGGGAGGTCGCCTTCATCGGCAGCGGCAGCGATGCCAAGAGCGATGGGGTCTGCACCGTCTTCAACTCGGGCGATCATGTCAAATTTCTCCGCCATGGAGAGGTCCTCTCGGAGGCGAATCACATCCTTGAGTTGGTTCAAGTCGTGACCTGTGGCGGTGATGGGCCCATGTACAGTGAGGTCATGGCCACATGAAAGGCAAAATTTGGCGGTGACTTCAACACCTGCCTCACAGGTTGGACAGTACACCCCTCCCATGGGCATGGAACAAAGGTTACACCTTTTCAATGGTGTGATAGAAAGCGTTAGGAATCTTCCAAATTTCTGGCTGCTGACGATTGCCTAGGCATCAACAACTGCTCGGGTCAACTCAAGGATGGCCTCTCGTTCACAATTGGAGAGGATGGGGGCAAGCCTGGGGCCACGTTCAGTCCCCATAAACAGTGCATAGCAGGCCCTGTAGACATCCCTCATGCCAGCTTGAGCCTCCTCGCCTGCTGCTTTGAAGGCTGCCGTGATGCCGTCCGTCGTCCAGTCGGCCTCCTTGAGCGCACGATTGAGGTGATGCAAGACGAGTCGTTGCTCGTCGTTAAGTGCTTGAATAGCCTCCTTGTCCGGTGCTGTGCAGATGTTCACTCGCATCTCTTCGGGAAAGTGTTCCGAAGCAATCCATGCTCGCATTCGCTTGAGGCGGTCTTCGAGTTGGGGCGTCGACTCCGTTAGCGAACCTGAATCCCTCAAACTGGCCCAGACCTCCTCGTCGTTGGGTTTGATTTGCGCCAAGAGCGCCATGTGCCGGAAACTGATGGAGGTTGAGGAAGCAACATCCTGTTCATCGACCGATGATAACGCCAGAGCGACCTTGGCATCTTCAAGTTGAACCAGTTTGCGCCGGCTCAAGTTTTCCTCAGCCATTTCAGCATCAAAATCTCGGGCTGTGAGTCGCTCATATTCATCAGCAAGGTTCACCAAACCCATCCCAGTATCAAATTCTATAGCCTTGCTTGGCTTTGAGTTCGCTACGAGGAAGCGAAGGATTTCCGGTGGCACCAATCGCAAGGCTTCCATTGGACCAACGGTGTTTCCGGAGGAAGATGACATCGCACCCTTGCCTTTCAGACTGATCCATTCGTAGGTCAACGGAGCAGGTGGTTCGTGGCCAAAAAGTAAGGCGATTTCTTTACCGGTATCGTACGAGCCGCCGGCGGCGCCGTGGTCTTTGCCAAAGGGCTCGCACGTGATATGGTTGAAGCCCCATTTTGCAGGCCAGTCAAGGCGCCAAGGAAGTTTTCCTTCACCTTTCTCAATGTTGGATGAACCACTTTCGCCATGGCTATCGGTCCAATGGACAAGCGGGTAATCATAGCCTGTTATCGTTAGGCCATCCAATGAACCCTTGGAGTCGAGCGGTTGCCAGGGAAACCAATCGTCGGCGAGTTCCCTGCCCGACACTCGTTCAATGATTTCACGAATCGCCGCTGGATTATCGCAGGCTATTTTGNCGGCTTTGCTGAACTTTCCCGCTTGGTANGCCTCAAGGTTNGGCAAAAGCCGAGGGACGACCCCGATTTGTCGCAAGGCTTCGAGGAAAGGTTGGAGGAAGTGGTCGCCATAACTCCATCCTTCGTTGTTAAAGCGGTCCCAATCCGGTTTTCCTTCATCGTCTGGAGCAGGAATGGAGCCCAGTTGATGACCGATAAACGCCTGATAACTCTCGTCCAAGAACGGGTAGACCTTGCGCAGGGGGTCCGCGTTGTCCACTACAAAGACCAGCTCGGCGTCCATGCCCGCCCTGCGAGCAGCACGTGCGATCATGTCGCCGGTGAGGATCTCGCGTAGGTGGCCAATGTGGAATTCACCGCTTGGCGTGATGCCGGTGGCGACGATGTGCTTGTCGCCTCGCTGGCCGAGACGCTTCGCCATCACGTCACTCCAGTGCATTGAACCACCTCAAACAACAACGGTGCGAATCAGGCCACGGAGTGGAACATCGTCGATTTCATTGCGTGTTGTTTTGTTGACCAAAACAATGGCCAATGCGACATCACCGCCAGCAGCGCGGATGGACTGGATGGTTTTGGACATTGTTTTGCCAGAGGAGAGCACATCGTCGATGATGACCACGCGCTTGCCGGCCACTTGACCGTATTTATTGGACAAGGAGCCGCTCCCTTCACCCTCATCGGTGGTACGGAAGACCGTCATATCGGATTCCAAAACACGGGCCACTTCGTATGCAAAAGCGATACCGTTGATGGAGATGCCAACGACCGTATCGATGTTTTCGTAGCCGATTTCCTCATCTGCCACATCCGCCATGATGGAGCCAACGGCTGCGAGACGCTGTGGGCGTACCCCGAGGGTGCGCCAACCGATGCGAACATCGCTGGGCCGGTCGCTGTCGCCGGTGCCTGAAAGGAGCCACGTGATGGTATCTTGGGAAAGTGAGAGTTCATCAGCAATTTGCTGTGTGTTCAAACCTTCTTTCATGAGGCTGGATGCAAGCGCTTTGAGTTCTTCGATGCTCAGGACCATGGTGCTCACTTCATGCCTGCCGTTGAACGCTCATCAATGCTTTCCTGCGAACAAGCCCAAAGGGAAAGTCTTGAAGGGAGGGATGGCGGGGGGAAAATCATGGCCGACTTCGATTACGAGAGCCTTCTTGACCGGGCCCGTGAAAACATTCCCGAGGAAATCTCCTCACGTTCTCGTTGGAGACTCCCTGCTCCCCAGATCATGATTGAAGGTTCCAACACCATTTTTCGAAACTTCAACGAGGTCGTCTCCATGATGGACCGAGATGAGAACCACGTCTACCAATTCATCCTCAACGAACTGGGTACCTCGGGCTCGCGGGATGGGCCTCGTGCCCGATTCAAAGGCCGAATCCCTCCCAAGAGAATCAAAGGCACCATCGCCAATTACGTGAATACCTACATCAAGTGCAGCCAGTGTGGCGCTCCCGATACGCACTTTGTGAAGGAGGACCGCACGACACTGCTCAAGTGCCAAGCATGCGGTGCGACCCGACCGGTCAAACTTTGATCATTCCATTTTCAGCGTTTGCTCCTCATCGACTTCACCGGTGAGGAGGTGTAAAAGCAGCGCTTCAATGCTTTCTTCAGAGGTCAGTCCATACCAAACACCCTCTGGGTAGACCACGCAGGTAGGGCCGAATTCACAATGGTCAAGGCACCCTGATTTCTGCACACGTATGTTCTCATCGGTTCCCTGGCGAACACGCTGCTTGATTTGGCGCATGAGGTCAAGACTTTCCTTTGGACCACAAGATGGGCGAGCTGCCCCGTCTGCTCGTTCATGGCCACAGATGAAAGCGTGGCGCGTGAATCCTGGCTCGCTTCTTCCTTTTGGGTCCACGGGCATGATCATCCCTCAAGGGCGTTGATGGCCGTGGCCAAATTCACATCACGCTGGGTGATGCTCTCGGTATCGTGTGAATAGGTCTCGACCACGGCATAGCCCCAACCGAAATGGAGTTCAGCGTGGTGCTGCTGTTCCTCGCAAAGCAGACTGACCTCGTCGATGAAGGCCTTGGCCTGGAGAAAGTTTTCAAAGGAAAATTCACGCATCAAACGGCCGTCTACTTCTGTCCAGCCGTCTGGATAGGCCATGGAATCAACCCCACAGATGGGAGTCGTCGTTGCCCTTGGTTTCCTTCTCGACCTTTTCGTGCAACTTGGAGCGGCGCTTCATATCCTCTCGCTCAAAGGCAAGCAATTCTTCATCATCGATGTAAGCCGGACGGGTGTGGGCGACAAGGACCATCTTGACGATGACATTCCGTGAGATGAATTCGCAACGGCCTTCTTCGGTTAGAATCTCCAAACTCGTTTTCCCCGAGGAAATCAATCGGCCTCGGACAAAGGCATCGTCGGGGTTGGCGAAGGCTTGAACATCCAAATGAACTTCAACAAAGTCGTCCCTTCGGAGGCCTTGCCGACGCTCGAGGAGGTCGCCGTTGTGAATTGACGTAAGTCCTTCCAATTCGGGGGAGCCCATTTCTTCCCACATTGATTTGGCCCAGCCGGGGAGGTCAACGGTTTTCTTCTTCGCCATGCTTAGACCAATCGGCGAGCGTACATGAACCTCACCTTTCTCCTTCCAACCCCTTCCCCAATGGGATACTTCATCAAGGGAAGACGGCGGGCAACGGTTGAGGAGTAGGCATGAAGGTCTCTTGGCGCACCCTTGCTACGGTTTTGTTGGAGGAAGAGGTCCTCGACAAAGCCTTCTCTCGGGCCAAAAAGGCGGCCGACCGTGTGGATGACCCCGACCGTGTGTTTCGGGTGCGCAAGCAAATGACGCGCATGGTCCAAACAGCGGCCGACATCATCGCCACGGAGTTCCAGGAACTGGTTGCTGCTTGGCCTTCACTTGACCAATCACCCTTATTCGATGTGGCCATGATCGATGCTTGCGTGGGCTGTGATGAATACCGAAAGAACCTCGCAACACTGCAGTGGGCCTCAAAACAGGTGCTCAAAATCGCCTCTCAAAATGCCAAGAAGATCATCAGAACCGGCCGTACAGATTTGATGCACGAAGCACGCCGTGAAGCCTACGGACGAATTTCTTCCATCATGCGCCAAGTCGGCCCCTCCCTCACCTGGTTAAGCGAGGCCCGCGAGACGCTCAAGCGCCTTCCAAAAGTGGACCCGGTCTCGCCTTGTATCGTGGTCTGCGGTGCACCTAACGTTGGTAAATCTGCCTTTATCTCTGCTCTTAGCACAGGGAAAATGGAGGTGAATCACTACCCGTTCACCACCAAACAAATTCACGTCGGTCACTTTACTCATCGTCGTCTCCAGTACCAAATGGTGGATACACCGGGGTTGCTTGACCGACCGATGGAAGAGCGCAACCACATCGAAATGCAGGCCATTGCGGCCTTGGAAAACATTGGCTCACTGGTGTTGTTTCTCGTGGACGAAAGTGGGTCCTGTGGTACGCCTTATGAGGAGCAAATGAGCCTCCTTGAGGAAGTCGAAGCCCTCTTGCCGGAAACGGAATTGATGCTGGTCACTTCCAAAGCCGACTTGCTCCAACCGCTTCCGCCAATGTGGGACGAAGTCAAGGCTGCAGAGGAGGCGTGGCGAGACGAAGGGAGTGAAGGAGCACCGGAACTTCCCTTGCTCATGGACGGCGAAGGGCGCGTGTGTTTGTCGGCAACCGAGAACGTCGGGCTGGACGCCATGCGCTTGGAAATCGTACGCAAAGTGAAAGCAGCTCGACCGAACAATCCCATGGAATTGCCAGAGGGTTGGTACCGTCAAGATGTGTGATCACATCGTTTCGATGGGGATGATGCCCAGACCGACCATGCCTTCCCGCAATGTCGTTCGTGCGAGTTCGGAAACGGCGTAATAAAACGGTTTCACGTTGCCATCATCAATGATGTAGCAGTCTCTATAGAACGAGTTGTAGGCAGTAGATAGTTGCAACATGTACTCGGCGTAGAGGTTCGGGCGATGTTCCCTGACCACCTTGGCCAATCGGTCATCGTGAACTGCGAGCATGCGCAAGAGTTGGACCAGACCATCGGGCATGGCTTCGTCGGGGATGGAGGGTGTTGATGTGGCATGAGCAAACGAGGCATCGGTCTCCAGGACCTTTCGCTGAATTGAACAAGCACGGGTGTGACTGTACATGATGAACGGTGCTGAACCGGCTTCGAAACTCAAGGCGTCTTCCCACCGGAAGGTGAACCCCTTTTCGGGGCTCACGCTGATGATGTTGAATCGGACGGCGGAGGTGCCGACGGCTTCGGCGATGGTTGCCATGGCATCGGCGCTCAAGTCGGGTCTTCGCTCTTTGAGGACCTCAACAGCGTGTGCTTGAGCCTCTTCGAGAAGGTCGTCCATGAAGACCACGTTACCCCGACGGGTGGACATTTTCCCCTCGGGGAGTTTGATGAAGGAATAAAACATGACTTCCGGGCGACGTTCACCCAGTTCCTCAAGGGTGAGTCCAACCTGCTGTGCTTGCAGTTTGTGGTCTTCGCCAAGGACGTTGATAAGTTCGTTGCATTGGGTCCATTTCCACTGGTGGTAAGCGATATCTCGAGTGGCGTAGAGGGAGGAACCGTCGCCACGGCGGTAGAAGAATTCGGTCTTGCCTTTCAGGCCACGTTGTCCTAAATCCAAGAACTGAGCACCGTTATCGGCCACGCCGTTGATGTCCAATGAGCCCAAGGTTTCCATGAGCCGAGCGACATCACCGTTGGTGACGAAGACCGACTCCTTGGTGAACCGGTCAAAGGCGATGCCCAGCCGTCCAAGCGTCTCAAGCATGCCGTCAAGAACGGGTTGGTAGGCGTTTTGAAACGATTCAAGGACCGCTTCGTCGCCGTGCTCACTGGCATGGACAAGGTCGCCGATGGCCTTCTCAATGGCCTCGCTCTGGCCACTTTCCTTTCGCATCAATTGGGCAGCTTGATACCAGCGCACCCGTTGATGGTCGGCTTTATTCGCCCATTGGGGATTGGCAGGTTCTCGCTCTGCGAGCAAGTTTTCTACATCCTCGCTCGACATGTTNTCAAGGGCCCATGCGAGGACGGCCACTTGTTTTCCCATATCATCGACGTAATACTCCGCCGTCACACTGTCGCCCCACAATCGGTGCAAGCGGACGAGGGTGTCACCGAGGATGGCGTTTCGGGCTCGTCCTACATGGAACGGGCCGTTGGGGTTGGCCGAAGTGTGCTCGATGAGCACTTCCCTTCTGGAGTCGCCCGCCATATGACGAACATCACCGTTGAGAAGGCGACCTGCCAACCAAACGGGGTTGGCTCGGATGTTCAGATAGCCGTTGACGGCGTTGACTTCGAGGATGGCCTCGTGGTTCGTTCATGGCGTCTTTGATCTTCTCTGCGATGGCAACAGGCGCCATGCNAAGGGTCTTCGCAAACGGGAAACACGGGAGGGAAAGGTCGCCTTGGTCGGCCTCCCTCGCTGGTTGTAACATACGGTCGACGAGGCTTGCATCAACACCTAANGACTCCAAGGCGGCCTCAACAAGGGGTTGAATTTCGGATTTCAGCAACTCCACGACATCACCTCACATCATTGGATAGCGCAATATGGCGGCAAGTCCACCGAAGCCATGCATCAGTTGCGAACCCTCTTCAGTGTCCACTGAGATGTATGAGACTTTTGAGTTACTCTCTTCCGCTAATTTGCTAAGGGCGTCGATGATGGAATAACTAACCAGTTCCTTAATCGAATCTCCCGATGCATCACATGAGGGGCAAGAAGGCAATTCTTGTTGGCTTGAGAGGCGTGCTTCCCATTTTTCTTCTGAGCCATGGCCGCATTTCTTACAACTCAACTCAACGATGTTGCCACGAAGGCCTTCTGAAATCAAAAGAGTGTCCACGGCGCCTTGGGTTAAGGCCTGCTTGATCATCATCTCACCGTAGGTTGCTTTGGGATGAGCACGAATCAATTCCTCAAGGAAACGATTCATGATCTGGCGTTCAGCGTCCAATTCAATTTCGCCCATCAATTGTCCTGCGTTCTCAACCAGTTCCCGAACACCGGATTCGTTGGAATATCCGACATCGAACGTCGTTTTGGCGATTTTCTTGGTGATTTCATGGTGGAAATATTCGTTCTTGACTACGAAATCCTTGGTGGCACCGGGTCCACCGATGATGACCGCCTGAATGTTTTCCAAGTGAGGCAGCCAATAGGAACAGGCGTGTTCTGTGGCTCGCTTGTAGAAGTTGTGCGCCGCTTCTTCGATGAGCCGCTCAAAACGTTGGGCGGATTGACCACCTTGACGGTGCTTTCCCATGATGTTGGAAACAAGGTGCTCTTGGACATGAATGCGCTTTCCAGTGGCGATGCCGTAAGCGGCCTCTGCTCGGTCAATCACGAACAAGGCGTACGATTTCTTGTCGATCAGCATTTCTTCGAGTTGGGTCAATTCAAATCTTGAATCGCAACGATACCTGAAGGAAACCAGGGATTGAGGTGGGTCTTCCACCACGATGTTGACCATTCGGCTCTTGTTATTTCCAATGATGATGGAGCCCACGAAGATGGCCAAACCGTTCTCTCCGGGTGTTTTGTAGCGAGAGAGTGTTGAAATGGCAGATTCAATCGCACCCTGGACGTTCTTTCTCGTACCTTTGGACTTGATGTTTGCAGCTTGTCCATGCTCGTTTTGAAGCATGCTACGCGCATCAGAAACTTGCCGGTCGGGTGGAATGATCAAGGTGACCAGTTCGGTTCCAAACCCCTTCATTTCACGGAGTTCTTCAAGGGCAAGTTTCAGGCGCAAACGACGCGCTGACAACTTNGCATCCTCCGACATGGCCTTCCCCTTTTGTCCGGCTGTGGCAAGGCACTTCAAATCTCCCTCCTCACATCGTGTTTTGATGCGGTGTATCCCTTGGGGAGGGATAGGATGAAAACATGGCCGCGCCGCAGGATGGACGATGAGCATCACCCATGTCGTCGCCCTCGGAGGAAGCCTCCTCCGTCCAGAGGAAGCAGCGGCACGTTCGATGTGGATGGGCCAATTGCGTCAGTTGATGGTTCACTTGGAAGGCAATGGTCGCCGTATCGGTCTCGTGGTTGGAGGTGGATTGCCAGCCAGGGAAGGTATTTCGCTTGTGAAAGAAACAATCACCGACCGGGAAAAGTTGGATGAAATTGGTATCGCTGGAACGCGTCTCAACGCAACTGTTCTTCAACAACTTCTCTTGGACATTGGCTGCGATGTGGCACACAGTATACCGCAGACCGTTGAAGACGCCCGCCTGCTCTTTGAGCAGCACCACATCGTCGTCATGGGGGGCACGGTTCCCGGCCACACCACCGATACCGTGGCGGTGAGGCTGGCAGCCACCGTGCACGCTCGACATTGCATCATCGCTACCAACGTCTCTCATGTCTACACCAAAGACCCAAGACATCACGACGATGCAGAAGCGTTGACCGAAATGACACTCGAAGAACTTGGGGACATCGTTGGTGTTGGCACGCCATTGGAGCCGGGTGCATCAACCGTTGTCGACCCCGTTGCCGTGCAAGTTGCAATGGGGGCCGGTTTGGATCTAGCCGTCTTGGATGGACGGGATATACGCCGTCTTGACGACGCTCTTGAAGGCAAGCTCTTCGAAGGTACCATAATCAAAGCATGAGGTGTTGAAATGGTNGATGCNAAAAAGGTGAAAGAGATGGTCGCCAAGAAATCAAGCAAGTTTGTGGGTAACCTCGCAGGTGGTGGAAAAGTCACCCCTCACAAGCACTGTCGCATTTGCCACGAACCCATTTCGGTCAAGGCCGAGCCCCGTGTTTGCAAGCAGCAGGCCTGCATTGAGCAAAACGAGAAAGACGAGAAGAACCAGAAGACGGTTCGGATTGCCATGTTTGTTTTCTTTGGTTTGTTCGCCATCCCATATGTGCTCGCCTTGGCGACAAGGGTGATGGGCTGATCAATCCAGTCCAAATTCACGGACGAGGAGCAAGCGAAGGAAGCGCTGTGCGCTTTGCAAGACAAGTCCTGTGGCCATGAGTGCAAGGCCGAGCAGACCAATCCATACGGCGGATATGCCTGAGCCGATGATGCTGTCAATTTGCATGGTGAAACCTTGAGCGGTGCTGAAACCCATGGCTGCCCCAGCGGCAAGGAGTCCAAAGCCAGGAAGGCCGAGAACCAGCAAGGGTTTCTTTTGTGAGAGTGAGAGAAGCGCCCACGTCATCACGGTAAAGCCGTGAGACACAGCGGTGAAGTTGGAGCCCTTTGGGACATCATAGCGGATAACGGTGGGCACCTCGAGCACCTTGAGTTGCTTTTCGTGTGCGTCTTCAAGCATTTCAAGGGAGAGTTCCATCCCTTCGGAATCAAAACGAAGACGCTCAAGGGCGGTGCGTGAAAAGGCACGGAATCCGGATTGTGTGTCTCGAATACCGAGGTCGCTGGATAGGTTTGAAGCGGCCGTGATGACCTTGATGCCGAGGCGGCGGTAGGCGGGCATATCGGTGCCACCACCACCATCCACAAAGCGGGAGCCAATAGCGAAATCTGCCTCACCAGCCAGAATGGGGGCGAGGAGTTTTGGAATATCAGAGGTTTCGTGTTGGCCATCGGAGTCCAAGAGTACGAGTGCGTCGGCTTCGAGTTCGGCTGCACGCAGGAAGAGGGTCTTCAAGGCACCACCGTAGCCACGGTTGACTCGGTGTCGGATCACGGTGGCGCCACAGGCCTCGGCGATACGGGCGGAAGCGTCGGATGACCCGTCGTCGATGCAGATGACTTCATCCACATGGCGAAGTGCACGAGTGACAACCGACCCAATGGTCTCTTCCTCGTTGTACATTGGCATGCCTGCNATAATGTGAGGTTTCGCCGCACTGGGCGGCNTTTCACCTTGAGGCATGCACTTGCGTCGCCTATGTTCTATATATGGGTGTTTAAAAAATCAATGAGAAAGCAAAGGAATGGCTGTTCGGTTGGCCGTGGTCAACCGCACAGCGTTGTACTTCTCGGTGAGAAGGAACTGCACGAGGGGCCGAGGTGGCTTCAGTCGTGGAGTTGGGTGACGGTGGTCACAGCACGTTCGCCCGAGAGCACCTTTTGCAAGGCTCCCATCGAGATCACCAGTGGGACGTAGGCTTGTCCGTCACTGGTCATGTAGGTGCTGCAGTCAGCGAACGCTGCGGTGTTGATGGAAAGCTTGAGTGCTCCACCAGCGTTGCTTCGNCGAACATACCCCACCAGGATGTTGTTGTCCAACGTTTCCGTCTTTTTTTCTGTTTCAGATTTCTTCATGTATTCACCTCCCCCGAGTCTTGTTCCTCAGGAATAGAACGAACCACATTAACCAATTTCAAGCCTATCACAGGTTATCGCGCTGGAACCATTTCCCTTATACGAACGGTTTTGGTGGTCGGTGCATGCGAGCCTTGGTCACCGGTGGCGCAGGCTTCATAGGTTCGCATCTCATTGACCGATTGGTTGCGAGGGGCGATAGCGTAGTGGTCATCGATAACCTCTCCAGTGGCCATGCCTCCTTTATCCAAAATCACATTGATGGAGGTCATGTGACCTTGGTNAAGGGAGATATTTGCCATCCTGAGGATGTGAACAAGGCCATGGCCATGGACATTGACTGTGTTTTCCACCTCGCTGCCAACCCCGATATTCGCCTTGGCACGCGCGTCACCGATACCGACCTCAAGCAGGGGACGGTGGCGACGTACAACATNCTCGAAGCNATGCGAGNNGCAGGCGTGAAGAAGATCGCCTTTGCCTCCAGTTCGGTNGTNTACGGAGAAGATGCNCCGCTTCCAACGCCAGAAGACCACGGGCCATGCATGCCCATTTCGCTCTACGGTGCCAGCAAGCAGGCTGGCGAAGGCCTCATCAGCAGTTGGGTCGGAACCTTCGGGCTGCAGGCATGGATTTTCCGTTTCGCCAACATCATCGGTGCCCGGGGTACGCACGGTGTCATTTTCGATTTCATTCACAAACTCAAGAACGACCCGTCCCGTTTGGAAGTGCTGGGCAATGGACTTCAAGAAAAATCCTACATGGAAGTGGGCGATTGCGCCGATGCCATTCTGCACGTCATGAGTCAAGCGGACGACCCATTGAATCTGTACAACCTCGGCAGCCACGACACCGCATCTGTCCGACGAATTGCCGAGATTGTCGTGGATGTGACCGGTTGCCATGACGCCAGCATCGAATACACCGGTGGAGACCGTGGATGGGCAGGAGATATTCCCCGTGCACGTCTTGGAATTGAGAAAATGCTCAAAGCAGGCTTTGATGTGAAGATGAATAGCGAAGAGGCCATTCGATACACAGCCGAGTGCCTGCTTGAAGAAATTGGACTGGAGTGAACCCGATGAAGACCAACACCGAAGCCGATGTACGCACCGATACCGCCATCAAAGTCATGGCGCTTTTCTTTGTGGCCATCATTTTCCTTGCCTTGACCACAGACCCGATTAAAGTGGGAACGAAAGAAGGCGACCGAGCCCCCATGTTGGAGGGCAAGGCCTACAACGGCAGTTCGTGGTATGATTTTGACATGGACAGTTATCTTATGAAAAACTGGACGGCTGGCGACACCGACGGCCAATGGATGGTGGTTGAATTCATGGACACCGATTGCCCGTTCTGTGTTCGTTCAGCCGATGATATGGGGTACGATGCTGAGTACTTCATGAAACTCCGGGCCTCACACCAAACGAACCCGGGCATGGGTCCGTGGGACGGCCCCATCGTCAATTTCATCGCCAGCGCCACGCAACTTGACATCCCTGGCCACGAGACGAGCCGAGACGAAATCGTCGCTTTCAGGGATAAATCCGGTGAGGAAGTTTGTGCTGACAACGCTTGTGCGGAACGCGCTGGCCAGGCTCACCGCTTCGTCTACATCGATGATATAGACCAAGACAACATGAAGGAATGGAAAGTTCCGGGAACTCCGGCTTACTTCTTGATTCAACCCGATGGAATTGTCGCATGGACGTCCACCGAGAACACCCAAGAAACGGTGTTTGAGGCCATCATGCGCATCACACCCCAGGAGGCCTGAAGATGGTTGACCAGAACCTTCTCCTCATCGCCTACATCGTTCCCATCGTTTTTGGCTTGGTCTTGATGACCAAGGCGGGCGATGGACTTGGCGCCTCCCTGGCGGGGCGAGAACCCTTGCTCAGGCATGCAAGACGTCGCCACATGTTGGGCATGAATCTCGTGGTCTTGGCCGGATTTGTCGTTTCGGTTCACACGCTGTGGATTTCCAATAAAATCAGCGAGGGCGGCAATGTCTGTTCGAGCGCCACGGTGTTTTCTTGCGACGATGTACTCGGAAACGCACAATACAACACGGACCCGGTGTTTGGCCTTCCTTGGGGAATGATCGGTATGTTTGCTTTCGGTGCCCTGATGTTCATCACCAATTCCGTCTCCAAGGAACCTGATGCTTTGTGGGCTGAGAAGTACCTCAAGTACGGCATGTACATGACCGCCCTCGGTGTTCCAATTATTGCTCTCCTGGTTTCGTACGAGATTGCCATGGAGAAGATTTGTCAATTCTGTACGATGGCCCACATTGCGAACGTGGTTTGTCTCTTTGGCTTCTGGCGCGCCGGCAAGATGCACGAAGAAGGCCTATGGAACGACGAAGCGCCCGTTGAGGTCCCCGCCGAGGCCGACCAAGACAGCGACGATTAGAAGAAACACTGGTGAGCAGAATGAACAAGGAATCATTGTTTTGGTTGGTCATCACGGTCTCTGCCCTTGCCGGTTTGGGTTTCCTGCTTGGTCAAAGCGATGGTGGACCCTTGTACTCAACCGCCGACGAACGCCACGCCCTCGCAGATGAGTGCGTTGGAGGCCATTCCGGTCTTGCCGAACACTACCATCCCATGGTCTACATCTCGGTCCTCGGCGAAGAGGTTGAGATTCCTGGCAACGTTGGGCTGAACGACCCAGGTTGCACCATGCGTCCACTGCATACGCACGACACGTCCGGAAAAATTCACGTTGAATTCAAGGAGTCGGGTATTGAAGCGCCCCTCGAAGCCTTCTTCGATATTTGGGGTAAGCACATGGACGAAACAGGCTTTGACGACCATCGTGTTGATGACAACCACGAATTCCTGATGTTCCTGAACAACTACAGCTACGACAACAACAGCAACATCGTCGTTGACCCCAGCACCCGGGAGCAGGTGTACGACTTTGAGAACCTCATCCTTGAGGACAGGCAATACATCGAACTCGTTTACAGAGAAAAGGCCTGATCAAGGCGTGAATGTACCGTTGAACATGGCAATGTTTGGCTCGGTCTCGATCTCTTCCATTCGTAGCACGGTGACTTCGATTTCCGAGGCCTCTGTGTAGGTTGAACGCAGTTCATGCATCAACATGCGCTGCACGGCTTCCATGTCCTCCCCGTGAAGAACGGAGAGATGGTGCGTGGTATCGCTTCCCACCTTGGCGTAATATTCCACCACCCATTCTTTTCGGGGTGTCTCGGTTTCCCAAGTGACGTCTTCCCATGTGTTTGTCATGGTATTACATTGGTCTTACAGTTTATCAATCCTTCTTCTTCCCGTGAGTCCTTCTTCCGGATTTCGGAATATTTCTTCCGGTTTCGTAGAGGACATCGGAGAAAAGTGAAGAAAAAATTACTTTTTCCGAACAATTGAGGCCATCGCCAGCACGCCACATGCTACCAACAAGAGGGCGCCAATACTGCCTCGCTCCTCGTCAGTTGCTGCCCGGTCCCTGAACGCCAACTCCACAGCGCCGTGGGATGAAGGGTCTTCTCCGCTGGCCAAAGCTACTGCTGTGGCTTCGTGTACCAGCAAAACGCTCCACGACTTCAGGTCTTCAAATTCGATGGAGAATGAGGCTTCACAGGTGCTCTCCACGGTGGCGCTCAACAAACCGAATGAATTGGTGATGGTGTTGTTGTCCAATGCACACTCGGCCAAACCCACCACCACACGGTCCCTGTGGTCTCCACCTGGATTCACCGCATTGTCAGGCATGGTCTTACCGTGTTCCACGACCATCAAGGTGAGTTGCGTTGCGTTGGTGGACACCAAATTCGTATGGTCGACGCTGGCACGATAGCCGTTGACGGTTTTCACCACTTCAACGTCGAGTTCACTGACGTCTTGTCGAGCGAGTTCTGCGTTCAAGATGTCTCGCTGAACTTCCGTCCACGCATCATAGCCGCGGCGAGGTTCTCCGGATTCAACCACAAAGGTCGGCGTTGATTCCCCCAGGCTGGGGTTTGACAAGGCGAGACGGTCAATACGATGTTGGCTGGCGGCTGGTTGGAAGGCGTCCTCTCCGTCAGAGGGGTGCAAGGCCAAGAGGGCAATACGTGAACCGTGGCTGTCAGCAACCTGGAGCAATTCCGGGTCAATTTCGGCACAACTCGGACACCAAGTTGCGGTGATCTCCTCCACCAACAGGGTTCGGCCGCCTCCTTCGGTGGCGACAGGTTGTTCAAACGAGGTGCTCAAATTGACCACGGTGGCCTGTACGCTCAAGCTTGCAACCATGAGGGCTGCTGCAACGCAAAGGAAGGCAGCAGGGTTCAACTTCATGGGTCGTCCTCCGTGGTTGTTTCCGCCACATCGGCCAACGCCTTGATTCCTTGCTTTGTCGTCGTTTTGAGAAAAGGATTGATGAGGGCGAGAATGGGCCGATGGGTTGAGGCCTTCTCAATGGCGGACCACTGGGTGGAGAATCACAAACGTGATTCGTGGCGTAAACAAGCCAAAGCCAGCGGCTATAGGGCTCGTTCGGCCTTCAAGCTCAAGCAAATTCAGCAGAGGTTCAACCTCGTGCGTGAAGGTGATTTTGTTCTCGATGTTGGATGCCATCCCGGCGGTTGGGCCCAAGTAGCTGTTGAACTCGTGGGTGATGATGGCAAGGTGGTGGGTGTTGACCTTCAGCCATGCGCGCCGGTGGAGGGAGCGATTCTCTTGACGGGCGATATTACTGACCCCTTGACTCAGGAACGAATACTCGAGGAACTTGATGGGGAGCCCCTCAACGTCATCGTCTCCGATATATCTCCTCACATCACAGGCAAGTGGGACATGGACCAGTCGGTGGCCATGACGCTGGTGGCAGATGTGTTTGACTTCGCTCTGCCCTTGCTCAAGAAAGGCGGTGGCTTCACCACCAAATTGTTCCAGGGTATCGGTGTGGAGGAACTCATTGCAGCCGTGAGACCGCACTTCTCAAGCGTGCGCCGGTTCTCACCGGATGCTTCACGCAATTCATCCTCCGAAGTTTACCTTGTCTGCAAACACCACACGCCTTGGAAAGCCCCCAAAGTCTCGGTTCGTGAGCGTTACGAGAAGGCGGTCAACAAATTGGTGGGCGGTGAGGAAATCGAAGACGACCCGGAACCCGTGGCCTCTTCCTTCCGTGTCCGCCGGAAGAAATCCGACGATGGGCTTGAAGAACATTGAGCAGATGTTCGGAGGCCATGAACAACCATCCCGGTCTGACATGGCCAACGCCCGCCAATCGCATCGAAAACCTCCGTCCAAACACGCCTGTTCGCCGACTCGAACTTGTCGTTTTGCGCATGTATCCTCGCAGGATGATCGCCTCAGCGAGTTATACCGGACCGGTCGCAGCCGCTTGCGGGCGTGATGAAACGGGCTTGGTCGGTCTTGTGTTTTGGGGAGAGCAAGTGAATTCAATCAACGTAGGCGACATTGTTCGCATTGAATCCGGTTGGTGCAGGTCNAGAGACGGAGCGCTTGTGGTCAGCACCGGGAAGCATGGAAAATTGAGCATCGTGCAACGATTTGATGCCTGAACTTCTGCCTGCTTCTCACGCAACCATAAAGAGGGGGAGACCGTGGGCGACTTCGTTAGGAGCCATTCCCATGAGTGAACGAGCACAAGTCTGTACGTCGTCAGGCATCCCCCTTGCTGAAGAAGGTTCAACCTCCTTCCCTTGCCCCGGATGCTTCCAACCCATTGGCCGAAGCCCTCGAGTGCGAAACCAAGGTGTGTTGTACAAGTGCCCCAACTGCGGGTTTGTTGGTCCCTGAGGTGATAGCATGGGCATGGTAGTTATGACGTACAAGGTAAACCCTGATTCCGATCTCCAAGACGTTGACACGGATGCGATCGCCGAGACGATTGCAACCCTTCGCAACGACGATTACGATATTCAAGCCATTGAGACCAAGCCGTTGGCCTTCGGTCTCAAATTCGTCCAAGTTCACGTCAAGATGAACGACGGCGAAGGTCTTGCTGACGCATTTGAAGCCAAGATGGCTGAAATCCATGGCGTTGGTGAAATCGAAGTCCTTTCCATGGGCCTCATTTGAAGCGACCTCTCTACACGAGGGTTCCCCTTAGTGTGACAGGGGCATCTTCATCCGTAGGCAGACGACAACCATGTGAATACCAGCAATTGATGGGGTCCTATGAAAATAGATTATAACTTTGAATAATTTAACAACCAACATGACCACGGTCGGTGAATACTACGCCAGTGCTTTTTCTCCTGACAGTTTGTATGGTTTTTATCAGCTTGTGGCCATCTTCTCCCTTGTTGTTTTAGTTTGGATGATTGGGCTCTCATATCTTGTTTTGAAAGCCAACTCTCGATCTGCAGAGAACCGCTTTATGGCTGTTCTATTGTTCTGCGAGGGTATCAAAGCGTCATTTTTAGCATTGGAAGTGGTCCCTTATTCATCGCATTGGCAAAGCCTTTGGGACATCCTTTTCCCATTGAAAATGGAGCCCTTCATGGTGGCTCAAATTACATCCATCTTGCTGTACATATCATTCCCCATCTATTATCGGGTGAATTTACTCAAGTTTCTCCACAATGATACACTGAAGNAANATGCTCTGGTATCTTGCACCAGCTCTTGGCCTTATGATCTGGATTTTCCTAAGAGGTCAAGAAGGGTTTGGTTTTGAAAATGCTTCCTGGATTATATGCAATGAGGCAGGCAGCGAGCCAATAGTCAAGAACTGGTGGGGCTCTGTAACCGAAAGAGTAAACCAATATGCAGCAGAAATTGGGACATGTTCCAGAGATTTTGACAAAGCGGTAGTAGACGAACCGGCCGGTTCTTGGGGCATAATTTTACTCGGCCCAATATTCTCTCTT
>FUFK010043205.1_pt1 | contig 20440 bp, 40 predicted proteins | sample 1021851 | NCBI WGS metagenome assembly FUFK01 (sample SAMEA51879418, study PRJEB19060) | metagenome
TGTACTGATAACTCCAATGCGGGTATCAGGTCGTGGAAATTGTCGATGGCCGCGTTGCTCAAGAGAATCAACGGTCGCTCCATCTCGCAGGTCATCGTATCGAAGTTTGTAATCATTACGGTGGAAAGGAAGCCACTGTCGATTTCGATTCCTTCCGTAGTGTAGTAGTGTGTGTCGGTCGTGTTGCCATTTTCTAATGTCACAACGCCCTTCTCTCCGACCTCAGCGAAGACCTCAGCAATCATCTTACCCAAAGCCTCGTCATTGTTAGCCGCGATTGTCGCTATGGCTCTCACCGAACCCTTTGCTTCGTCGAAGTATTCCACGGGTGTCGCCATATCTTCAAGGGTAGCACAGATTGTCTCGACTGCCGAGTCAATCTGATTCTTGAGGACGACGGGGTCTGCGCCCTTTGTCACCATCTCAAAGCCCTTGTTGGCTAAGTGTTGTGCGATTACCGTCGCCGTGGTCGTGCCGTCACCGGCTTCACCCTGCGCCTCGGTCGCCACCTGTTGAATCAGACTGATGCCCATTTGGACAAAGGGGTCTTCATCGTGGATTGCACCTGCAATCGTCACACCATCGTTGAGGATGATGGGGAATGTAGTGCGTTGTTCAAGGACGACGTTGCGAGCCTTCGGCCCAAGAGTCACCTTGACTGTGTCTGCGACCTTGTTTATTCCGGCCAACAGACTATTCTTTGCATCCATACCATACTGAATCTCATTCATCTTTTTCCACCGCCAATATATCAGACCATGATATTACCAAATCTTCACCGCACATACCGATGGCATTTCCGGTGTGAACGACAACGTCCCCGACCGCCAGAAAGTCGGGAACATTGCCGCCCACGGAGGTAATGACACCGCGATTAAGTGCGGTTGAAAGGATGAGGCCCCCGGCGGTACGTCCCTGCTCCTCTCGGACTAAGACGTAGTCGCCGACTGCCTTCACTCGTCCCACCCACCGCTTGCGGGTTGGATGGCGTCTACACACCACCAACCGATTACGGATAGTCGACCTTCGCCTTCACGGCTGACCCAAGGTGAACCAGCAACCATCAAGGTTGAACCGACACCGAAGTCAACGAGAGACTCATGCTCGGCAGGGACATAGATGTCAATGGTCGAGGCCATCGAAGTCAAATCGAGGTCACCGACTGTGACAATGTAGCCACCACGGTCACGGGGGTCAATGTGAATCACTTCAACCGCCGCCGCAACCCACGCATCCCACTTGTTTTGGTCTGTGAGGGTTTCAGTGAACGCCACAATGTCATCCAACGAATCCAACCATGCAGTAGCATTGTCAACGACGAGGCCGGAAGCCTTGTCGCCGGTCATATCTACGGGCGGGCCGCTGAAGATGGACGCCAAATCGGAATTAGGGGTGAACNNNGTCACACCTGCCTTTGCATAGGCGATGTTACCATTCTTACCCATGCGAATACCGATAGTGCCGGGTTGGTAAGTCATGTGTTGCGCCTGTGCCTCAAGACCGCTAAAGCGAATCNTGAACACGGACGGCTCATCACCNCTACCCTGCTTGCGCCCCATGAACAGGCAGTCACGTTGTAACTCCTTCATTGGGCGGGCCGCACCATACTTGAAATTGTTGTCACCGCTCGGCCACGTTGGGCTTGCGGAGTCCCACACAAGATAGAATGCCTTGGTAGTGCTACCATCGACAAACTTGTGTCGGTCAGGGAGGTCAGTGACCACGGTGATAGTAGTACCTTCCGCGAACGCCTCCTTTGCGTCGAGACTCGGATTGGAAATGCGACTCCAACCTTCATCTTCCTTGATAAAACCGACAATCTTGCCGCTTCGGACAAGACTTGTCATCAGGCTATCCGGCCCACTTGCGAGGGTACGCGCCATCTTGTTGTACGCCAACTCTGACCAATCCTTGTAGCGCGGGCAGGTCAAGAACATACCTTCGTAGAGGTCACATCCTGACTTTGTCACACGCTCTGTTTCTGTCTTGACCAATCGTGTTGCTACACGAAGGGCCATCATCTTACTATCTTCTTCTGAACGACCTGCCGCAGACCACTCTTCACGGTGTTCCGCAAGAACGGCGTCTGCGCGACTGCTCAATGCACCCACGTCCACGCCGACATTCTTTGCCGCTCGCTCAATCACTTGCTCGTAACTCATTTTCATACGCTCCTTTTCGGGTTTCTCCCACATTTTCCGCATAGCAGTTTGGCTATAAATCCTCCGGTTCGCACAGAAGGCGAACAAAGTTGTGCCGTACAAATACATCCTCGACACCCATAATCAGGTCACGTCGTGACGTGATTGCGGCGTCAATCAGGCGTAGTTTTGCCTGTGGACTTGCGGGAGAATTAGTGCCGTGCTTGAACACGACGTTGATGAGAGTGAGGGGGTCGAGAGGCTTAGTCATAGCCATAGCCTCGTCAAATGCTCGCTCCTTGAATGTAAGTCTTAGGAATTTGCTGGCGTCAAATTCGGGGTCTTGTAACGACCGGATGAATTGCTCTCGGGACTTGCCCTCAAGAAGTGCCGCTGTCTGCAATGCACCGATGGCGTTTCGCAGGTCACCCTCATGTGCCTTTGCTATGATTTGGATGGGGTCGCCCCGTGAGAATGGGATATGCTCAAGGGCCGCAATATCGCTCAAACGCTTGACCATATCCACAAAACCAATAGGATTGAACACATGGGTTTGACACCGTGACTGAAGCCACGGGCTAATCTTGTTTAGGTTGTTGCAGGTTAGAATGAACGTAGCCACGCTACCCTCGATAACGCCCTTGAGCGCGGACTGTGCGTCCGGTGTCAGTTGGTCCGCCTCGTCAAGAAGAATCAAGACGTTGGGGTGCGACTGTGCGAGCGGGATGACTTCATCCTGAATGAAACCGATGCCCCGTTGCTCTCGCGTGGACGCATTGAATATCTGAAGGTGAAGCCTGTATTTTTCAGCGAGGATATATGCGAGGGAAGTCTTGCCCGTCCCTGCGCCCTGACTGTGGAAAATCATGTGTTGTAGATTGGCGGTATCTCGCCCCTCCGCCTCGGCAACACTCTTTACTCGGAAGTGCTTGACAATGTGGTCCTGTCCGACTAAATCACCGAGGCTCTTCGGCCTGTGCTTCTCCCACCAAATCACACTCATTGATTCTCCCTCCGTTGACGTGCGGCCTCGACCGCACCTGAATCAATCGTTACATCGGACACTAACGACAAATGGTTTGCGAGAATCTGAATGACCTTCCCCGCCTCAATGATAGCATTTTCCATATTCTCCATACGCGCTTCTGCCAATTTCATTCTGTTTAATAATTCCAACGTGGCGTTACCCACGACCGCAAACTCTTCTTGTGTTACAAACTTACTCATACTTTTCATCCTCCATAAGACGGCCTTCCTCATACATCCAAACATCCATCATCTGTTGCATGAAGANAATGAACAANGCCAACCCGCCAATACACAAACAAGACCAATCCATTACTCGCCCTCCAAATGAAGGGAAAGCGGTGACCCTATAAACCTTACTGTCGACGACAATGGAGGCAAGGTTGCCCCTCGCTCGGCATCAATCTGATGCGCCCGCACCCACCGCACTTCTCCGCTTCCTTGCGTTGCGCGGGTGTCATCGCATTGACCGGTCGCGTGAGCATTAGGTCGCCCTCTTCCCGAATCAAATTCTTGTCGATTCCGAAGGTCATGTGACGTGCAGTTATCCCCGCCGCAGTTTCCACCTTGGCGATTCCCACGCAAATGACTTGTGGATTCTTGGATAGAAGAGCAGATAGTGATTGGGGACTTGGCACCTGCCTCACCCCACGGTGATTCTGCAAATGCTCGGCTACCTCCTGCTTGGTCATCGCCCCGTGTTCCCACAGAATATCGACGATGACTCGCCGGATGCGGCGGTTGTTCGCACTCATAGTTAAATGTGCGTGTAGAAGTTACTTTAACATTTCGGAACATTACATTTCACCCAAATCTAACCACATTGCGAATTCCGGTTCTTCCAAAGGTTCGTAAGTTTCTCCGTGTACGCATTTCATATCCATTATTGCCACCTGCAAACACACGTCATCTACCGTCTTTCCATCGAATAATAAATAGTGAATAATTGGTATAGAAAACAGGAATAAACAACCCAAAAAATCTAAAGCCATTCTCCCACACGTTCCTGTGTTTTCTTGACCCCCTTCGGTAATTCTTTAGAAGTGTGTCTCACTTCATTACGCAAGGCGGGGGTGAGAGCGAGCAGGTTGTCGATATAGGCATCCGAAGCACGGATGAAGGGCATGGAAGAACCCACCGTCGAAGACGGATGCTTCTTAGGCCAAACAACCTTACTCGCTCTCGGTTCTATTGAAAAAGCGAGAACGCTATAAGTGTATTGGTCGGGNAATTGATACCGAACCTGCGCCAAACGACGTGCCGTGGCGATGTCGTCGGGCCGNTTGNCACGGACAAATGACGCGATGAGTGGGATGGGAGTGCCATCAAGGATAGAGTGTGCGCGGTCGCGGTCAGTCCATCGGAAGATTGACTCGACGTTGCGCCGGTAGTTTTGCTTACGGTTGCTTACACTGTTGTCGGCGAACACTCGCTCGTCATCTCCCTTGAGATTGACTGCCTTCTCGGTCACGATAANCATACGGAACGGNACAATGTCTGCCCACTCACTCGCCTTCTTCTCGGTCATCTTATTGTCGTGGACGATGAACGTGGTGTCCGGCGCGGTCGGTGGTGTCGCAAGACCCTTGTGGTCCTCGACATAGTTGCCCTCACGATACCTCGCGGCATCCCGTGTGAATATGACTACACCCATTACGACCACTCTTGCCTCAACAGGAACGCTATAAACCTTTGCATTTGGCTCTTACCCAAATCGAATCGCTTGCGTACCGATTCAGTTGTGATTGCATAGGGACCAATTAGGAACTGAATGCGGTCGGAACGCACAGTCCATGTTACATCATCCTCTCGTAGAATCATCATGGACTCAACCATATCCTTCTCGGTGAAGGTCGTGCGATACATAGTGCGCTTACGCCTCATCTCATCACCCACTTACCATCAACTTCAACGTAAAGACAATCCCCGTCTTCGTCTATACAGTTTTTACAGTCACAATTGTTTTCCGGCTCAACCAAATACCATTCACTCATTCAANCACCTCAAAGTCCGCATCTATGATGTGGCTCGGTGCTTTCAGACCGGCCAACTTCAATTCGATAGTATCAAGAAGACGGGGTTCTTCCCGCAAGGTATCAACGAGGATTCCCATGACGGCATCCATCTTGCGGTCNGCAAGAAGCAACTGTGAGTCAACACCAATCTCCTTCTTCAACTGACCAATGAGTTTCAATCCGGTGTGGCACTGACCTGTTAGTTTGGTGGCGTCGGCAATCCACTCGGACGACACGCCTTCAATTTCACGACGCTCTTCCAATTCATCAAGCCAACCGACCATGCGTTGCATGAGATTCTCCGCGACGTTGAGTGTATCAATCGTCTCGGTGCGGGCTTGCTCGATAGCGNNNGCCTCNGTCGGGTCATANTCAACGTGTTCCTTCATGTGAGTATCTACTGTNCCGACAGGCCAATTCATCTTCATCTCAAGGAANGANGCNGTGANNTCCTCNCGGTTNAGTTTCATCTCAAACTCACGGGCNGACTTGTGNGCGCACATNGCNCANTCNGNNTCCTGAAGAACCCAACCCAACAANNCCGAAGCNTCNTGGTTNCCNNNAGCGTGNNGNNNGTGCATNNNCTCTTCGATTTCACGTCGTGACCTCATTCTTCCACCGTCCATGCGTGAATGTGGTAAGAGCCACCACCATGTGGTCGTCGCGACCATACCTTGACACTCTTGAATCGGTCGTCACGGCGTAGTCGTTGCGATACATCGTTTGGTCGTCGTGGAACATACTTGGTCGAGAACGGCATCCCCGTCCGAGCCAAAATCTCACCGTTTGTGTAAGCCTCGATGATTTCCTCGCCGGTCTTCGGCCCATCCTGCTTTTTCAACCACTCGTATGTGGCGTTGCGCCACCACTTGTGCTTACCTGTTGTTGCCGTGTACTTCGTTATGCCGCTTGCTCTTCTACTCATCGGATTCACCCCATTCTAATTCTGTATGCTCCTTCGGTGCCGGTGGTTGTATCTTGACCATGACGCCACGGCGTCCACGACCCACACCCTCCGGTCTGTATTCTTCGTACCAACGCTGACCTCTCAGGTTGTCATCGACCCAACGCTTTGCGGACTGATAGTCACCCATCGTGACCATACGAGACACTTCCTTTAACAGTGTACTGCGTGGCATCTCAGTCCCCCAAAACGTGGTCTTGATGAGTTGCACGTCGGCGTCCATCACTTCTCGTCGCATCAACAACGACGCATCGAGTAACGCCTTTAACCTATCGTCGACGGTTACCGTCAAGGATTGACCTCCCTTCCACTCGGGTTGCATCATGTGATACCCGATGGCGAGGCGACGGAACAAGTCTGCTTCGTGACTTCGCACGTCACCCTGCATCAACCACTCCTCAAGGGAGGCGTCGAATAGTAGACGCGACGGTGGGTTAGTGACGGCGTCGAGAAGACGTGTCGTGAACCACTCTCTTATTTCAAGATTCTGTTGTGCGAGTCTCACCCGAGTCCCGATGTCCATGTTACTGTTGAGAACCTGTGCTTGCTTGTATGCTCGCTCCTTCTCCGGCGACATACCAATCTCAATGATGAAGAAGCGTCGGTCAAGACCGGACTCCAACTCAAAACGACCGGGCTGTGTCCCTGCCCAAATCGTGTACTTGGTGAGATAGCGGACAATACCACTTCGCATTCGCTTGTTGACACGACCACTGTCAGTGGANGTGAGCAACTGATTCTTCATGTCCATGCTGTGGTCCTTCTTGCTCGCATCCGTCACGGATGAGAATTCCTCAAAGCCGAGGAAGCCACCACACATATCACGGGCCAACGGGCGACCTGTGATGTTGCCTTCTTCATCTACTGAGCCGAACATACCGGCTTCCGTGATTGAGTTGGGACCAATGTCCGTCGGGAACCCCGCATCTCGGTGTTGTGCGTCGAGTACGTTTGTTACCGCATTGGTGTTGTATAGAAGACCCGTGCCTTCTCGGAGGAAGAGGTCGATGAGGACGTTCTTGCCCGACCCCTTAGCACCTCGCATTAGCAGGTGCAGTCGAGTGTCGGCGACGTGACTCATCGGTGTGTAAATTGATTGATGCTCATGGCGCATGGGACAGTCAAAGATGGCGTAGCCCTCTTCGTTGTCTTCCGGCTTGAACGGACATTGGTTACACTTGTTCAAAGTGTTGAGGATGTGAGCGCCGATTGAGCAAATGAAGATGGGCAATTTATCAGCCACATCAACGTAGTGGTTGGCGTCAGCATACTTTTGTACTGCATCGAAAATATCCATTGGCTCGTCACTCATGCCCATCAGCCCTCCATTGGTATTTCATACAAACCTCAAACAGACGCTCCATTGCCTTCTGCATACAATCGGGATTGTCGCAACATTTAGTGGCGGGTGGGCTGAAAATATCATCCACCCAAATGGCCTTCTCCTCACAATATGAGCATTGCGCCCATGACTTACTGAACAGACTCATCCGAACATACCTCCAACGTCCCCGTTACCCCTGCGGTCGGTCTGCTCACTATATACCTTTCGGAACATTTCTTGCTCGGCTTCGTCAACCTCGTTGATTTCTGCCGCGACCTTTTCCATGTGAGAGTTGTCTCGGGGAATATCAGTCCAATCCTGAATCGTTTGTGCGAGGGTGTGTGCCGCCGTAATGTCGACGGCTTCGGGGTTATCCTCATCGAAGCCCACCGTGAAGATTTGACCCACCTCTTACCGACATACGAGAACAACCACGGGATGCACCACGCGGGACTGTGTAAGAATATCTGCGGCATCCCATCATCCCGAACCATCTCGCCGTCTTCAAATGACGTGACGTGACATCTGTCATTCGGTAACTGCTCAAACAAACCATCAGGCATATATTGGTGAACCGAGGTGGTGTTGAGGAAGTCAAGTGACCGACACTTGAAATGGTCGCGGCCCATGATTTCGACAAGCCCCTTCATTACAGGGTAGTAGTACGTCCAAATGGTGTTTGACCCCAACCCCGTTGATTCAGGACTGTGGAATCCGCGAATCACGACCGCCAAAGTGTCCTTACCTATGTCATAGACCGGCCAACCTGCCCCATCGAAATCAGGAACAGTATTGAGCGGGTCTTGGCGCATGAATCGTGACATAATGTAACCAATTGGCTTCTTGTCTTGAATGAACGCGGACAACGCCACGAACGGCGCGTGTCCNGTCTCTCCATCNACNCANACGATAACTCGNTTTGCNTNNNTCNNCTTNCCNAAATAGTCACTCATCACTCATCAACTCCCTGATTTTATTACGGAGGATAGCGGGAAGCCTATGAACCTTTACCTTGTGTGTCTTCGCAAGGTACTTCTCGGCAACCGCGTCTAAATCTGCTATATCCCATAGAGGACTGTTGTGAAAAATGGCATCGGTGCGTACACTTTGTCCATCCCATACCTCCTCTCCGTGACCCGTACCACCAGCATTCACACCGATTGCGCCACGCGCTGAACGCTGACGAACAGTGCCGTGTTGTGTGAACAGTGGAGACACCCTCAATCTATTGCTAATCTGATTCGTGTTTTCTGAGTGGGCAATCCGAGTCTCGCTTTCTTGTACTGCCGCCCAAATCTCATTCGTCGTCATCCGTCCCTTTTCCATTATCATACGGTACGCGAAATCGCTCACGCAACGCTGACCTCCATTCCTATGTCCTATGCCATCACCCCATTCTTTCTATTCTTTCTGCGAGTCGCTGAAACAAATAACCGTGTTACTGCGCCGAACCCCCCGCAATTCTTTCTATTCCCGTTTAGGGTATTTACCTTTCTACTAACTTGGTAGTATGATAGTGCCGTATTGGCGATTTCCTTTACACATCCTAATGGGTAAGAAAAGAATGAATGAAAACCGTTGTACTGCGAGCCTGTAATTATTTCTGAGTCTCGTCGAAATAATAGAAACATTAGCGCAGTCCCCCGAATGAATACTTGAGAGCCTTGTTGCGCCATAGCATACGGCGTGTCGAACCGATTTCCGATTCAGTACCCTCAAACTTTCTGACTTCCCTGTCCCAAGTCTCCTTCGCTAATGTTGGCTCATGCCGAGTGTATGCGTATGCAAGTGCCTCGTCTATCTTCTGAAGCCACGGCCCTAACCACCTTGCATCTTGCTCAGTCATCTTAAGTAGAGAATCAAAGGGTGAAATCTCGTAACCCATAGTGGGGTGTTTGAACCAAACCTCAGCCATCATAGTACCCGTCGGGGAAAGTGTGATGTTGATTTGGCCCTTGTCGTGCCTTTGGAATTTGTAACACACCCTGTCAGGATATGAACGCTTGTTTGTGGTGGCCTTGACGTAACCGTCGTTGGGCGCACTTGTGCCGACGAACTCCCAATGTACGTCGTATGCCTTGGCTACGGACATAATATGGTCTACCGTTGAATCCTGATAGACCGAGGACACGGTCTGCACGATGTTGTGACTATCGTTAGCCGGTGTGCGTGTATTTACCATAGCCTTGCGACCGTATGATTGAATGTATCGCTCGGGGCTACATAGATTGAAAGACAAGACACCCTTGTAACTAAGGATGTCGCGGGATAACAGGTCAATGAATTCTCCGGTCGGTCCATTGTACAGATAGTCCCTAATTGTCGTGCGGTAGTAGTGCCGTGTTAACTGATTCATCAGTGAGTACAGAACCTTCATGCCACACAAGTAGTAATCCTCCTTCGTCTCGGTATCTCTCAAGACGATTGTCGGTTGCATTACGGTATTCTTACCTGACCGTGTGTACGGGTAGACCTCCTCAATCTCAATCTTCGATGTGTCTAAGATGACGTTATTCTTCATAGCATCCACCATTCCGGCAAACGACCGTGTACCTCGACGTACCTGTCCCAACGAACGCCACCCTTACTATCTGCCTTGGTATGGTAGTAGCGGCGGTAAGCGGCGACGGCGTCTTCGTCACGGTATTCGTCAGGCATAGCCTGTGCGAACGGTGTAAGGTCACCTGATGGTATGAGTACAGATAGGTGAAATAACTTTTCGATACCCTTCTGACAAGCATGAACCTTGCCGAACCTTCTACTGTATTCGGTCAAAAGTGACATAGCGTGACTATGCGCCCACATGAAATTACTCAGTGTGTCACCGACCCATCGAGTGCAGGGATGATTGTGATAACCACCCTTGAGTGGTGTGCCTTTCTGTGTCAATGGCATCTGCTCGTCGGTCGCACCGTGGCGTCGGACGGCAGAACCTAACTGTTGGTATAATTCTACTACCATCTTGGGTAGTCGAACGTCGTCGTGGTATTGTGCCGCTAATATCGGGCTTTCTGCTAATACAAATATATTCATGCTCTCTCCTCAAAAATTGTTACCATTGTTACCCTATAAACGTTTATATTCATAGCCANTCACGNACNGTTGTCTCGTTGATAGTCCACAGTGATAGTAGCACTGAGCCACCTCGGTCACTGTCGTAAATATACTGTCGCTCGTTGCGCTCAAACCCACGGGTCGAACGCATAATCTGTCCGAGGCGTCGCCCCGATGGTACGTCCTTGTACCCGTTATTCATCAATCGGTCAGCGACCTGACCCACTGTGATACCTCCTTCTCCTCGCTCAATCGAGTCCAACAGGACTCTCGCAATCGCCGCTCTTAGCCTTTTCTGCTTCATTTATTTTGCCTCCAAACTTGGGTAGTGTATTACCCTTTAAACCTTTCGCCACAGGGAAATTTTCCCTGCTTTCCGGTTCTGTTCGACTTCGCCGTATCGCTCTAATTGACCGAGTACGGTTGCTACTTTCATGGTAGTCACGTCCGCCCACAAGAGCGGCCTTCCTTCACTATCTGTGTCGTACTCTTTGGCTATGATAAGAGACAACTCTTTGGCGGAAATCCATTCGTCGAGATGTCCGTTCCATATACAGGTGCGGAGAATCCTCCTTGTCCTCCAGCCATTCTTTCGTCGGCCTATGCTAACACCCCGACTCCACCATTTCTCCTGCTTCGCAAGAGGAACAAGTATGGTATGTGAATCGTCTCTTCAAAGATGACACAATCCAATATGATACTTGCTTCTTCCTCGTTCATAACGACGACATAACCGCCGATTGTGTCCATGAGGTCGGCAATTTCGTCATTGAATGCCAAGTCACTTTGCTCTACGGCAATCTGTATTGCTCGGTGGTTGGGTCCGTCGATATGTCGTCGTGTCACATTCCACATCATCCATGTATTGTCCTTCAGCCTCCAAACGATTGTGTTTTCGGTGCCACCGAAAAGTGTCAGCAGTAGATTATCCGCCCTCGTCGTCGCCAAAGACGCATGACCGTGGGCAATCTTCAAAATACTGTCGTGGCCGATTTCGACCACACCGTCCATAGATATTCCTTCCATAGAAATCCCTAACAACCTTACACTATAAACGTTACGGATAGGATTCCTGCCCCAACTGCGGCCATCAACCACGGTGTGATTACATCCCAATTGGTCTGCCACCATTCCCAACGGTCTTCGACCCAATTGTCGATACGCTGACGCATTCTCATCTCCTTAGTCATTCTCATCATCTCTCAAAAGTATTTCTTCGCAACATTCAAGGCTGACTGATTGACTTATCAATGGCCTCAAGTGTCTCAATCAATTCGGCCATAGTCCAACCGTAACGAATCATGCCGATACCATCCTTGATTTCCCAACGTATATTTCGGGAACCAATGGGTGGGTTAAGCACCTGAATCATTATTTGGTAGTCAATCATAGTAACGCACCAAATCGGTCTTGCTCGTCATGGTCTTGTGACATCAGTCGCTCTTCCCAATTGATAGGCTCGGCGGTACTCTTCGGTGTCTCGTAGTTGTAAGAAATCACGGCGTCCATACCGTAAGCCGATAACTCGCGCTTCCAAACCTGTGCTTCGTGTCTCGCCCCGTGGAAATCGAACCCTGTCATCTTCCGTCCATTGGATAGAATCTCTTCATTCCATTGTTCCTTTACGGCCCATCGTGTCTTGTTGCTCTTGTTTCGATACGAGTAGACCAAGATGGTTACATCTCTCACTCAGGCCACCTCGACTTCAATGTAATCAGCAATATCCCACCAATGCTCAAAGTTTTCATCGACAAATTCTTCGATAGTATAATCGACCAAATGCCCCGCGTCAATCTCCATCACTTCTTCAAACTGTACCATTACCTTTACCTTTACTTTCTGCATACTCATTTCTCCTCTAAATTTTGCTACCCTTGTTACACTATAAACCTTTATATTCAGAAATCGCCGTTGCGTATTTGATGCATGGTCGTACCACCCACTCTTACCACATTCAATTGTCCACTGTAATTAGCGACTTCATTGAACCGCATGACGATAGTGTGCATTTCCGGTGTCCAAGCATCCGTCTCGGACCAACCATTCTGTCTTACCTCTTCTTCTGCAACTGCGAGCAACGCCCTCAAATCCTTCACGCTCAAAACCAAATAATGTGTGTAGTCCTTTGCCATATTCATTCCTCCTCGTCATTAAAGTGCCAATAGTCACAATGCTCTTCGTAGACCTTGCGTCGTACTTCCGCCCACTTCTCAAAGATGTAGTCACGGGCTTCGTGCTTCGTGTCGAATTGATATTCGGGGTAAATCTTGTTTTCTTCCTCGTAGTAATGCCACACATAGAAAATAGCACTCTTGCCCTTTCCGCATTGCACGGTAAATCGGTTGCCAAGATTAGGTGTAACCACCTTGTATTCCTTGTTAAACCCGCCGACCTTTCGCTGAATGTCGGCCACCGACAATTGTCCTAAATCGTATGGTACTGCCATTTTCAATCCTCCATTTCACTAATCCAATTCAGGATTTGGTTAACATCTACACCGAATATACGCCCAAGCATTCTGTAAAAATCATCGGCGGCTTCCCAACCGACTTCTTCCACCATCATCTCAACATTATCTCGGTCGTATTCTGCTACATATCGGTCTGCCACAAAGCAAGCCAATCGTGTCATGTTTCTGTATTCACTCATTCTTCATCTCTCCTGTAAATTATCGTAGTCTTGTTACCCTATAAACCTTTAGATTCTCCCAAGAATCTCCAATCGTTGCTTGACCGCTTGCTTGATGCAAGAGTTACATACCTTGACGTNGNGAGTAAATTNNTCCCCNNACTTAATTTCACTAAATGCGAATACGGTGCTAAACTCGGTGAGACTGTACTGACCACAAATGCGACAATACGGTTGCGTCATAGTGTCCACTCCGCATATCCTGTCACTGACCACATGGCCCCGCAATTGGGGCAAGCAAGTGTGATTTCACTTCCCTTCTCGTACTGTGGCTTGCGCTTGATACTCAGCACCAACCAATCCCACGCCCCAAATGACATATCACAGTTTGAGCATAGCATCAATCGTCCCTCCGGTAAACCAATGTCATTTCGTTGTGGTCTTCGTTGTACGGCGTGTCTGATATGACCGTTACTTGTCCGTCAATGATGGCGGAGACGAGCCGGAGGAGGGTCGCCTTCTCGGCGGCTATCTTCTCCTCGGCCCATTCTCTCAATACGCCCTCAATTATCGGCATCTCCCAACCCCTCCACGTTTGCCTTCTTGAAGACCTTCCCGAAGTGCTTCTTTTGGAAGGCGGTCACTGATGTCGTGTCCTGTGTCTTTAGATGTGCTTGTCTCTTCGTGTAACGCTCTAAATCGGCCCTGCGGTACTTGAGATTCTGCTCTACTTGCTTGATTTGCTTATCCCTCTCCTTGCGAGCGAATTCCATCATGTACTCTTCGGTCCACTTCTCCTGAATCTTTGTCAAGTCACCCTCTAACTTTGCGACAGTCTTTGCCGCACTATCGACCGTTAGGTTGATTTGCTTGGTGTCGACCACCGTCTTCAGTGCAGTTAGGTCAGCGAATAACGCCTTCCACTCACCGTAGACACGCATGAATTCCTCATCTAATTCGCCTGTGACCTGTCGCTGATTGTTGCGCTTGTAGTAGTTAACATTGTATTGGTAGTTACGGTTGAAGTCGCCACCCTGAATCTGTGTCCACGGTGTCTTTGCCCCATACGCCCCACAGTTTGAAGTGTGTCGCTGACCCGTCGTGATGTAATTCACGAATGGGTAACCCTGACGGGCCGTTACCATAACACTCAAGTCGTCTAAAATTCTTTGCACACCGCCGTTTCGACCAATCCCGATAATTTCGTGAATAGTTACGGGGTTGTACTCGTTGTAATACTCGTATGTGGTCTTTGGCACTTGCTTGCCGTTGTAAGTGGTCAACATTACGGTGTTACCCTCTTCGTCCTTGACCTGTACCTGACGGCTCTTACCAACCACTCGGTGCATCTTCATTAGTGTTGAGAACCACTCCGTCGGACTGATGAGTGAAATACTCTTGACGATAGGCCAACCATCATCACCCCTTACCTTTCGTTGCTTTGTTACATTGGCTACGTTATCGCCGGTCCCTGTGGTTACCTCATAATCTTCCATCTCATGCTCGATTGTCACGATTCGTGGCACCTCACCACTCAAATTGTAAGCGTTGAAGTATTCACTCGTTCCTGCTCTTGTCAGTCGATGCTCGGCATCATACCAATTGAACAGAGTCGCGGCGGAACCATTGTGGCTCACCCACCGGACGCGGCCTTCAGTCTTTACCTGCTTACCGAACCCTCTAATTTCTCCTGTGTTGCGCTTTGGCAACGGCCTGTTTGCTTTGTATGTAGTCATTTCCATTCCTCCTGTAATTTTCCCTATCCTTGTTACCCTATAAACCTATTCAATACCCATTAGGTTGATTAATCATGTGGTGACGCCCCATTCGCTCGTACACGGGATTCAGATATGTGTTGCGAATCGCCTTTGCGATTGTCTCAAATGGTACATGGTTGTCATTAGCACCTGAAGCGGTGATTAAACCGGTGCGGTACTTGCCGTCGTCGTGGTACTTCGCAATCAAATAAACGTCATTNCCTTCGTCAGAGGTGCTTTCCTTNACGACTCCGAAAGCCCGATTCATCAAATCGTGGTCAGGCAAGCAGTCGCGTGACCCCCCGCCTGATTCGGGGTTGTAAAGGTAGACGCCGTTCATTTCGTCAATTTGCCATGACACGTCCTGCAAATCACAGGCTACACCAAGGCAACAAAAATGCGAATACTGTGGNCCCTTCCTTCGCTTTAGAACGCCGCCGACTGAGTCTTGTTGATAGTCGCCACTCTCAAGTGCTTGCGCCCACGCTTCCCAATTATTACGGACTTCACTCGATTCGTAAATCGCCTCCCGTGCCGNCAAAATCATATCCGCCCCGACCATATCGTTGATAGTCTCCACCGGTCCATGCGGTAGCGATATAGTATGCTGATTCCCCTTCATTGCCGTTGCTTGCTTCTTCAATACCTTATCCATATTTATCCCTCCTTGTATTCAGCGAGTCTCAATCCCAAGTGTCTTTAGTGTGGTTAATGTTATTACTTCGTCGCGAACGATGTTGGCTATGATTCTGATTGTTGTAACCATGTGCGGCTTACCCTCAAAGTCGAGGGCCACATCTCCGTTTTCCAATAGGTCGAGAATCTCAACCATCAAGTTTTCGTATTGCTCATTCATATTTCTCATCTCCTGTAATTTCTACTTAGTTAGTTACCCTATAAACCTTATCCACCACGCACGACCCATGCTCGATAGTCTGCTTGTTCCTTGGCCGCTTGCATACATTCACGACACAACTCATCGTAACCGAATTCATCTGCGGGTATGTCTTGCTCGCACCCTTCACAATAGAATTCTTTGCATCCACCAAGATATACCATTTACTCGACCTCCCATGTGTGTATCTTTGCGTAGCCGGTCAAGGTCTTAGACCTTCCGCACATCTCGCATTCAATCTCCTCATTGACGCTGATTACGATTGAGCCATCTCCGATTTCAAACATGGCGTCGGATAGGTCAATGCACTGATATTCGGTTGCCCATTCCATATCCAAATCGTCACCGTCGTCGCAGTATTCGCAGGGCTTCTCTTCTGTCATAATTACTCCTCCTCTTGTGACCCTATAAACCTTCGGTCGGGCTTGTGTGGGATTCGCAATGCCTTCAATTCGCGTACCGAGCGACGCTGATTCCAGCGCCATCGGCTTGCATTCTCGTTGATTCTTGCGTGGCATTCAGACCACCCTCACGCCATCTAAGTTATCAAGTACCCATTGAAGACCCACGCAAAAGCCTTCCATCCATACATGGGAAGAGTGGTGGTCGCTAATCATCGTTTCCGTCGTTGCATCCCAATTTTCTCCACACAACTCCTTGATTAGTGAGTAGTAGTCACCCATTATCGTGTGACTGATTCTATCAAACACGTTTTCAATTGCTTCTATTTCTGATTCATTCATTCTTCTTGTCCCTCCTTACCGACTTCGCACTCGCATACAATGTCTTGATTACAAGACCAACAATTATGATTGGGCAATATCCAATGATTCATTCTTCGTCCTCCTTTCCGTCGTAACCTGTGCCGAGAATCCAATCTGCGGCCTTCTGTGCATGGGCGGCGGCTCGCCATAGGGCTTGTGCGCCACCGTCCGTCTTGAGTCCCTTGAGCCACGATGTGACGTATGCCGCGTGGTTGTCAATCATCAGGTGGTCATTGTCCACGCCGACCTCGGCGCAAACCATTGCCGCACCCATCTCTGCAATCAATTCTTCAAAGGCGTACTCGTTGCCTCCGAATGAGTTTTCCAACTTGCGATTGAGTCGTGACGGGTGACCCGTCCAATGAGTCAATTCGTGTAGTAGTGTTGCCGTGAACCCTGTCGAGTCACGGAAATGCTCTCGATTCGGCATTTGAATGTGGTCTGTCGACACCCGATAGAATGCTCGACCTCCACCGTACCGCAAATCCACATTGTGCTTGTCGTACAGTGCCAACGCCTCCAATTCTGCGGCCTCCTCGCTGACTTCGTGAGTTTCGTCGTCAGCATATACCTTGTCCGGCAGGTTGGTCTGCGCTCGGTTGAACACATAGAACCACTTGAGCAGGGGTATCATCTTCTCCTCGTCTTCGTTGTCCTTGTCCTTAATCTTGAGCATCTTGTAGAAGAAAACCGGCGTAGACTTCATGCCCTTCTGAACACCGAAATACTCATCGCTTCCGATTGAGTTAGCGTGTGCTTCTCCGGCCTTCTTCCATGAAGCGAAAGTCCCCCATTCGTTACCCCATCCGTTTTGAGATGCGTTGGCCCAAAGCCACCATACATTGATGCCTCGGTATGAACGACCGACGTTGCTGACGGGCAATTCTGAACCACCCGACTTTGTCCACGGTCGCAACCAATCGGTACTTCCACTTTCCATTTGCTTGATGATGGTTTCAACCACCATGTTTCTCATTTGGTCGCGCTTCAGCGCGGCTTCTGCTCTTCCTGTCTTTGCCATGTTTTCCTCTCCTCTAAATTATCCTATTCTTGTTACCCTATAAAGGTTATTCATCCATCCCTAAGTGCAAACGAATGAAATCGACTCTCTCCAAAATCAATTCAGCCAATTCATCAACGGCAATGTGATTCTTGTTACTCTTGTGCAGAATGTCTGCATATTCGTGAATGTCGTAAAGTGCGTTTTGTATCTTCCTCTTCCTCATTCTCCCACCTCACATGAGTAAGTGTAACCTATCGGGTCTTGAGTGACTTGACGCCCACATACGCTACAAGCCCAAGTCCCGAAGCCCTGTGACTCAAACCAACATCTGACTTCACTCATTCAACTCACCTTCCAACCACGCTACCAAATCTTTGACGCCGAAATACAAGTGGTCGTAATCACCAAATGTTCTGCGCTCATGCTCAATGAGTTCGCGCAAAAATGTCAACGAGTGCTTTGCGATTCTCCTTTCAACCATACTTTCCTCTCCTGTAAATATCCCTTACATTGTTAGACTATAAACCTATCCGCGCCCTAAAATTAGTGGGTAACATACATCCGGTTACCCTATAAACCTTATTGTTCACAGATGGCCGAAAAAATCAGCCTCATTCCTCCTCATCGGCGTATTGCCTCTCGTCTTGCTCAATGCGCTTGAAGAGTAGCCATGAACCGCCGTCACCCTTCATCACCCAATATCCGGCCTTCTTGATGCCGTCCTTGTTGGCCTTCCATTCGTCCCAAAATTCCGAGCCGATATTTCCATACCAAACGGTGCGCTTCTTATTCATCTTCATTTCGACTCCGAATGCTTCGTGTCGAAGATAGATTGGTCGTGGTGAATCGTGAACCTCAATGGTCACATGATGACACCATTCGGTGAAATTTCGTGCCTCGGAATAGGCATGGGCCTTCTGAACGGCCACTTGCTTGTTGTGGGCGAGATTCTGAATGAAATTGCAGTAGTATGTCGCGCCCCAATCGCCCCAACATACGCCCTCTTGGTACAGGGTGTAAAATTGCTCCTTCGCTCCTGTCCGGCAAACGTGGAGGGTCACATCGACCTTGTTGTATCGCTTGTAACCCTCAGCAGTCTGTAAGTGCTTTGTCATAATTTATTCCTCCTTTGTTACCCTATAAACCTTAGTACCATCGAACGGATTTATGCTTTCGGCTCCACACGCACAATCTCGGGGGTCTATTCTTGTAGTCCCCTCAAGCACACAACACTTCCACTTACAATCAGGACACACTAACCAAGGCATTATTCGTTCACCTCCATGAACACGGTGTCTTCGTGAGAATTGCCATGACTTGAGCGACCCTTCGTGTTGAATCGGTGTGGTGGGGCAACGTCAATCATCTCTAATTCCCATCGGCCTCGCCTCTTGTTGAATCTGCGGTTGAAATATCCGAAGGCGACAACGGGTCCACCGAATGCGGAATTGAGAATCTCTCCGCCGCTCGGCACATCGTCGCCGATTTGGTCAAACTTGCGCCCGACCTTCGACACCCACTCCATCATCGAAAGCGAGGTGCGACCTTCGGTGCGCTTGCGCCAAGTCTCGATGAAGTGCGGGGTCAAGACCACCGTCCACCCGTCGGGGTGATTGTGATACTGTGGTCGAGTCACTTCAGCACCCCCGTCAATACTCCCACCAAAAGGAACGGTATAAACATTGCGTGACCGACGAACATGAGGAATTGGAATGCCCCCTTGAATCGCTGAATCAGTCTGTACTTTGTCCGGTAACTCATTCTATCACCTTCCCGCATTCTCGGTTTGAACACGCCCAAACCCAACCGCTCAAAATGTCGATGGTGCGGGTCGTGAAATACATCTTCGCACCGCATTCGCAAGGCTTTGGTTCGTGACTCATGCTTCCACCACCGTAATTCGTCCACAGTGTTCACAATGAACGTGCCAATGGGTTGCGTCTGAGATGTTATTGGTCGCCGGATTGTAAGGCACATCTCGGTATTCGCTCTTGACGATTTGGTATTGGGAAAACCCGTGTGGTACGCCGCATCTGCATTGGAAGTCACTCATGCTATCACCGTGAATGTGCGTTGTGTCGTGACCTTCCCGTTTTCGTCTTCGATGCCGCGTGGGTGCATCTGAATGGGCGCACCTTCTCGCTGAAGAGCGCAGAGAATACGGGACGCATTCTTTGGCTTCAGGTATCGGGCGGCGGTCTTACTGTGCTTTGCCGCGTGGTATGTCATATCTCCTGCCGTGTAGTGCAGTTCAGGCTTCATTTCCGAGATTGCGGCCAACAAGGCTTGCTTGTGGCGACCTGCAATTCGGGTTGCTGGCTTCGGTTCCATGTTATCATCCTCGGCGGGGNACCTCCCCGCTCAAACTGTCCTGTCGTTGGATGCCTATAAACCTTGGCATTGTTAGAATTAGGACTTGATATTTAACAGTATGAGATTCATACGATTCGTCATGCTATACGCGCACGGGCGTTCACCTATATGCGTAGAAGCGGTGTAGAAAGTAAAGTAAGTGTGTTCGGAGACAGGTAGTGTTACTTGAAGGGGTGGTGTACAAATTACACTTAGTGCAGGTGGAAAAGTGGTATGAAACCCCACCTCGTCATACACACCCTTCAATTTTCGGCCTCGCAGTACCACGAATTGGGGAATATAATCGAATATCACGCAAATAGGCTACATTCCGAGCGAAAATGCCAAAAAAATCCCCAAAACGCATGACTGCGAGCCTGTTTAGTCGAAGGGGGGGCTGGATTATCAATGAACGGGTCAGATTTAACAAGTAAAGTTGGTGTAAAAAGTAAACCTGCCCCCCGCACCCATAGGAAAGCGCATTGAACCCTATAAACCTTGCTACGCAAGCATTACC
>FUFK010036958.1_pt1 | contig 20436 bp, 19 predicted proteins | sample 1021851 | NCBI WGS metagenome assembly FUFK01 (sample SAMEA51879418, study PRJEB19060) | metagenome
GTACTCTTGTAGCAAAGTTAGAAACAGAATCCACCCCAGAAATACTTATATCTAGGTCTCCATCGTGGTCAATATCAACTGCATCAATGTCTCCATAAGCAACCGCATGTAACCCACCTACAGAAAGTTCAACGTATGTTCCGAGAGGCTCGTTTTGATATACCTTGGTAACNAGATTGTTNTCAATTACNNTCCANCCACTAGCAATAAGGTCTTGATCNCCATCATTATCAAGATCCATNAANTTTAATGAGCTTGCTTTTAACCCAATGATATCTTGGTTTGTATCTTCAATCAGTCTACCTGATGGTTCATTTTTAAAAAATCTTGAAACACTAGACCTGTAATCGGCAGTATTCCCAGTAATGAGTAAATCCATATCTCCATCATTGTCATAATCCANCCATTCAGATTTACCATTAATTAAGTCAGGGAAATTCGGAGTTGGATCAAGTTCTAGACGTTCACCGTCATTCAGATATAATCTGTTCAAAATCAAATCTTGTGTTTCATCAACCCCCATGATAAAAAGATCTGGAGTACCATCTAAATTGATATCTGAAAATTGAGCATTGCTGTAGGTCAAGGTCAATGGGTCCATTCCCCCAACTGAGATTTCTAAATCATCAAGAAAGTTCATCATAAGATGAGATCTTGCAGAGCCATTCAAGTACAAGTCCACGTTGCCATCTCTGTTTACATCTGCAAGGGAAATGTTCCCAAGCCCACCTATAAACTCTCCAATTGTATCTGGATATGTAATGAATTCATATTCTAGACCTGAACTTAATTGTCCATCATTAGTTCCGTATCGTACATCTAAATAAACACCATATCTTGATGCATCATATCCCGACAGAATTACATCATCATAGCCATCTCTATTCAAATCGATGATTTTTATAGAATTCGTCTTTACATTGGGTAGAGAATCGCTAAGAGCCTGATTTAGAATGAAATTTTGGGAATTTAATTTTGATACAAAGCTTGCTAGTAATAGAACAAATATGTATTTAACCATATTTAACACAAACTTTTATTTACTTGTCAGGGTCCAAACACCATCCCAGTCATCACCAGGAGGGTTTGATTGAAAATGTTCACACCTTGGAATGTAAATTCTACTTGGGTTTGTTTTTCTTCCCTTGAACATATCTTCTAACTCATCAGAAGTGTTAAAAGCTTCAATAGCTTTATCCCATTCTTGATTTTTATATAATGTTAAAGCCTCATGATACACTGGGAGTAATTTTTTATACACTTCAGATTCGTTGCCCGTTTCCGATATCAGCTCCCATACTTTAACCGGTTCGTTCTTTCCAACCACCCTTACAAGATCTAGGTCTCTAAAAACCATTTTTTCTTTTACCGCTTGATATGTGCTATCTGCTATTTGAATATAAACACCATATTGTTTGGCGGATGATTCTAAACGAGCAGCTGTATTAACGTTATCTCCCATCATTGTATAATTCATACGCGCTTCAGAGCCCATGTTGCCAGTAACCATTTGACCCGTACTAATTCCTATTCTATTTTGCATGTTATGTACTATTTCTGGCCATCTATCTCCTTCATCTTGCCACTCTTTTCTTAACAAGTCAAGATTATCCTGCATCTGGATTGCAGTTTTACATGCCCAGTACTCATGATCATCAATTTCAATTGGCGCACCGTAAAAAGCGACAATAGCATCTCCAATATATTTATCTAGTGTTCCATTATTTTCTAGAAGAACATCTGTCATATCTGTAAGGTATTGGTTTAATAAAGCAACTAGTTCACTTGCTGATAATTTTTCAGAGAATGCTGAAAAGCTTTGAATATCTGTGAAAAATGCAGTGTGGTATCCTTCCTCGCCACCAAGCGATGGCTCTTCCCCACTTTCATACATTTGATCAATGAGTTCAGGAGACACGTAAGTTCCAAAGGACTCTTTTAAAAACTGTTTATTCTTTTCTTCTTGAATGTAATTGTAGACAGTAATGCCAAGGTAGCCAATGAACAATGTGAATACTGGTCCGAATAATTCAAGCCAAATGTTATGATTGGAAAATAACCAAAAACATAGATAGCAATAACCTAATATTAGGGCAAAAATAGCGACCCCTCCTTGAGAAGGACTTAACGAAGGTACTAAAAAAGCGAGGGCGCATCCTAAGAGTAATAATATTACGATAACATAAGTCTTTTCCACCTCAATAATTAGGTCATCATTGAGAATAGTATTTAAGGCATTCGCGTGTAACCCAACCATAGGATACCTTGGATTAAACGGCATTGGATTAAGGTCATGAGTCCCAGTTGCTGTGAGACCATAATAAAGTTTTTTACCAACAAATTCAAAAGGGACAATCAAACGAGCATTACCTTTCTCCTCCTTGCCAGCAATTAGACGTTGAGAATTTGGATAAAAATACAGCGGCCTTTGCTCTTCAAGCATATCATGCTTGATCAAATTTTTAACAATTTGATAATTACGCTCTAATTGGGAGAGGTTAGCTTGTGTTTTACGTAAACTTTTTATTGACGTTTCATCCGAATTTTTAATTTGTTCATCTAATTCGCCGTAGATATCTTTTATTTTCTCAAATTGATAATCATCACCCAAACCATGATCAAAGGACAATTCTTTACCTTTAATCAATTCTTCAAGAGTAGATGCTTTTGGATCTTGCATTAATGCATTTGCAATAAGGTTGTTGTTCTTCATCTCATTAAATACAAATGGTGGGGCTTTTTTAAAGTCTGAAGCAGAACCACCAGGATTTTTTATTATCCATGATTCAATTGCACCCATCATCATAGTCTTTTTTACTGCATCTAGTATCTTGGGTCTGGGACCTTTGATTTTTTCTAAAGCAGGTTTATAAGCCGATTTTACATTACCACCATGCTCTTGGTTTGTGTAACGTTTAAACTCAGCAAGGATGTGGTTGTCATATTCTAGTTCTTTGAAATCTTTTAATACGTTATATGGATAATGCATCAGGTCAAAATTGCCATCTGCATCTTCCCAATTTCCAGCCCAGTTCACTTGCATTAAGCCCTCATCATCAATTGGTATCTTAATCTCATCTCTATCAAATTCATCTGGTTCTTGGAGAGGAATTGTCAAATATTTCCCTGGTTCTATTTTCACATTTTCAAATGGCACTTCGTAATGAATAAGAGCAAGGGCAAGTGAAATAGAAGGGAATAATCTATTTTCATATTTACCAACTAATGGATATTTTCGCATGATCCCATCAGCATCTGCTTTTGCCTGAAAAAAGAAAACTCCAGCACTACTATCAATGAATGTTTCAACAGGGAATTCCCCATCATAGAAATCAAATAATGTTGGATACTGACCTTCTTGTATGGTTATAAAAAGCCCTGCTGCTTCCATCCTATTTAATCTATTTTCTTGATTATNTGTACGTTTCTTAACNTTTTCTTTTTTCTTNGGTTGAGGCTTGAAACTNTGGGCAAAATAAATATTTTTTGCTTTTGATGCAGCACCAGATAGATCAAAGTCGGGATTCGGGAACAAATCTTTAATTCCATCAATGCTTACTGAAGAATCTGTTAATTGTTCTAGAACAGAAATATTTAGATTTCGTTCTGAAGTTTCAATAAAGTAGATATCGAAAGCCAGAGCATCCATCATATGCTGCCCTGCTGCTTCAACAACCGGTATGTGTTTCTCTCTCGACCAAGGATCCCACTTTCCTTCGGTCTGTAATGCTCTAACATCGATATCGAGAGTTGCAATATCATCTCGAGTTTCAATTCTTCCCCTAGAATTAAACCTCATATCTAAAAATTTTAGCTCGACTGTTTCATAAGCATCGATCAAAGCTAAAAGAATCATCAAAGCAGCTACGGAAAAACTAATGATAACATACGGTAAATTCTTTTTTAGCATATTAGCCAACAATTGTTGGGGTGATAAATATCAACAATTCTCTTTGCTCTTTTTCTATTGTAGTGGATTGAAAAAGTTTCCCTATGATAGGTATAGCACTGATGATGGGAACGAATTTTTTTGATTCAAGAGCATTCTCAGCAATGAGGCCACCAATAATAACTGTATTACCATCTTCGACTGTTACTTGAGTTTTTACAGATCTTTTAGTCGAACGCGGTTTCTGAGTATCAATTTCAGCGGCGGATAAAAGTGCTTCAACTTGAGCGTCTACCATCATAGTAATTTTCATTTCATTATTAATACGTGGCGTTACTTTTAATTTTATACCAATGTCTTTTTCTTGAACCTGATTAACCAGAACATTTCCAAATGCTCCAGTATTATTCTGATTTTGATTACCCTGAGAATATTGCTGGCTAGCGCTTGCTATATTTCCCTCAATGAAAACGGTTGTTACCGTTTCTGTCTCTGCTTCGTGGTTATCAAGGGTTGTCACTTGAGGACTTGAAAGTAGTTTTGATTGACCCCTAGCCTGCATCAATCTTAATGCATTCGTTAGCTGTAGAGGGTTGAGTGTAGCGATGGTTACATTATCAAAACTTATATTTAAGATTGAAGAAGTATCCTGGCTTCCATATTCGCCAGGAGAAAGTGGTGTCTGACTCCAGTCAACACCAAAACCTCTTAAAGTATCCAAATTAGTTTCAATAAATCTAATCGCAATGTTTATGTTAGGTATTGGGACATCAAGAGTTTCAATAATCTTTAAAATAGAGCCGATGTTTTCTTGGATATCTGATATGACTATGATGTTAGAGGAAGCACTATTACTACTTTTTGATACTAGTGGTGTAAATGGTTGGACTTTACCTCTAGGAGTCATTACTGCGTTTAAGGTGCCAATTAAGTCTGAAGAATTAATAAAGTTCAGTTTTACAACCACTGTTTCTAATTCACCCACCATCTGAGTCTGGCTATCTTTTACAACAATAATATTTTCTTGAACAAAGTAGCTGTATCCATTTGGTTTTAAAATTGCATCGAGAGCAGATTTAACACTGACATCAATCAGTGAAGCAGTGATGGTATCTTTGACTGCGGGACTTATCACAATATTTAAACCAGTGAGTTCGCCAATGAGCATTAATACATTCTTAATGTCTGAATCTTCCATATTGATCGACATTTTTTGATCCAGGTTATAGGTATTATTATCAGCATTAATTGTGGTGACGTTCAAGGCCTCTTCTCTTTGAGCAAATAGCACTGAGGTAAATATTAGAAACAAGTAAAAGAGTTTTTTCATTGATTTATTTCCCCACGCCTTTCATAACCCTAGTATCACCTAGCAAAAATATGACTCGGTCATCATAAATATCTTCAATGAGATACCTATCGATTCTGTCACCAATTCCATACCTTTTACCATTAATGATAACAAAAACATTTGATCCTAATTTTGCAACAGATTCAATTTTCAACATTTCAAAATCAGCCATTCTTGGTTGCTCTGCNTCTAGCTGACGGTTATTTAATATNTCAGGCTCTGCACCCATATTTGTTTGTTTTTGTTTTATAAATGGGTTGCGGTTCCAACTGGACATTTCAAGTATCTCTTCTGGTATTGGTAAAAATTCACCATATGTTTCTGAACTAGGTTGATTTTTATCCGATGCATCTTCAATAATCTTTTTTTGACGCGTAATCTTTGACTTATAAGACTGACGTTTTGGAGACACAGAACTCTTTTTATTTCGTACAGAGGGCTTAGGACGTTCATTATTTCGGTTGACATAGTCAGTAACCGCAACTATCAGAGATACAATNAGTCCAAAAGATANTATTTTTAATCTAGTTGTCATTTATTAACTGCCTTGAGAGTCATGGATGTTTGAAAGTATGAATAAAGTACAAAATTTACAGTCTGCCGCTCTGTCCATCCTTTTTCAATAATATTTAAATTGCTAACAGCAAGTCTATCTTCATGAGAGCGAAACTTTTCTAGTAAAACTCCAAAATCTTGGAACGTACAGATGATTTCTATATCAATTGGGAATTTAGAAATCTTCACTTCCTCTTCGGTATCTGGAATAAAAATTATTTTTTCATCAATAGCAAACTCTGATGGATTCCAAACTGTCACAGGGATTTCTGAGTCTTTGATGATTCCAAAAATAACGTTATTAATCCTCTTACGCTCAGATATATCTGGGATTTTGCTGATCAACAGTTCAAATCTATCGTTGCTACTAACCCACTTAGATTTCACATTATCTAGTTGGGACAATATATCCGTGGCTTTATTAGACTTTGAAAGTTGAGACTTTAGCTGAGAGCTTAATTTTTCATTTGTATCTTTATACTTCCCATAAATGATTGAATACCAACCTGCAGAAATTGCCACAACGACAACAAGAATGATTACAAATAAATTGGTTTGATTTTTAAGTAGCTTGTTCATTAAAACACACACTTTAGATCAAATTGGATATTGTTTGGTCCAAGATCGCTTTCACTATTTTTTTCAATGACTTCAACTGAAGAAAAAAGCTCAGACCCTTCCACTATTTGAATGAAATTATTAAAATATCTGTCTTTTAATGCTGGATTTGCCTCAAGATTTCCCACCATTCTTACGATCCTCTTGTTTTCATCTTCCATTTCAATAAAAGATTGCAGTGCTCTTCCTTGCATCCTAAGAAGTTCCTTTTCCCAGCCTTGCTGGAAACTCATTTTTTCTAAGGTTATTTCTGCTGGCAATCGATTGCTNAAAAAACGAGTGATTGCAATTACCCTATCAAAATACTCCATATCATATTCAAGAATTTCAATTTGATTATCTACATTTTGGTTATTTTGAATCATTAGAGAATATTCATCTTCAACGGTATCAAGCTTTCTTGCTCCAACCTGGGCAGGAATTAAATCGAGTTCAATTTGTTTGTTTGTACTTATCAAATCAAACGTTTTATATCCAAAGAAAAATCCCATTAACACTGCTGCAATAGAAACAAATCGAGTAGCCCATCGAAACAAGTTATTTTTTATCATGCTCGGTGGCAGCACGGTAATACTTCGTCCATCTCCTAGAACTGAACCAATAGAAGCAGTGAGCAATGTTGGATGGAAAGGAATTGAATTCCTTTCAATGTCATAAGGTGAAAATGTGATGTTCCTTACAGGATTAAGTAAGCCAGAATCAATCTGCGAAAACGAGGAAACAAAAATATCAAAATTCTCAATTTTCCCAGCATATCCAGAGATATATATTTTGGAACTATCATTAAGGCTTAAATTTCTTTTCACTCTTGATGAAAACCTTTCAATCTCCTGACCCCACAATTCAAAGACTGGTCGTAGATATGGATCTTCTTTGATTCCCTTTTTAGAAGATATCCCCTGGTTGGATAAAAATGCATTCGGAACACGGACCATCTCGTAGTCCTTTCCTGGTGTTTCGGAAAGTCCATTCTCNTTCAANGNANATAGTATNTCATTATAACCAATGAGCAACGTTTCAACACCAATAATATTTAGACCCTGACACGAAACAATTACACTCTGGTAGAATCCTATATGTAACAACACGTTATTTTGTCCCGCAATATTTTGATCACTGTAGTTGCATTTAAATGCATTAAAAACAGATTGCGCAACAGGCATCCAATCCCTAACATCAACTCCAGATTGAGAAACTACATCGCTAATGGATTCAATTTGCTCTCGATTGGCTACTCCAACAGTGGCTTTATCTTTGGATTTATTGACTTGGGCAATATTTAGAATCGCATCCTCAGTAGAGTATGGAAGCTTCTTACCAAGAGTAAATTTTATAATCTCCGCTCTATCTTTTTTGGCATCTTTACCAACTGGAACAAATTTCACCAAAATCTTTTCATCATTCTGAGAAAAGTGAGTATTCATTTTATTATCTAATGTACTAAGTGCTCTCCCGTGCAGTTCTTTTATGGGAAAGAACTTGTCCTTTAACTTTCTAAAACTATTTTGAAGTTTATCATCAAGAGATGATTCATTACCAAGAAAGCTAGGAGAATCATCATCACTTATTTCAAAATCATAAGCCAATAATGTTCTGCGTCCCTTAGTTTGACCCAAAAGTATGGATGTAATTTGATTACCATCTAGGTGAACTCCAATTGATGCAGGATCGAAAATTGTGTGGATTGTATCAAATCCATGATCATACTCCCCTGGTTCCTGAACTGGATCCTGAGAAACGACACCTTTGTTAAAGGTTACTTGAGGTGTTAATTCTTCATGGTAATTTTCTTCTTCAGATTCACCAATTACATCCGCTTCCTCTTCATTCTTCGATGAAATTTCCTCAACAGGTTCAGGATCCTCTAAATCATCTGTTTCGCTATCAGTCTCATAATCTCCAATCCAGTCATCGTCTACACTTGCTTCGGATGCAGGAACAACATCTTCATCTTTTTCTTCTTTTACTTCTTGAAAAGATGGCTCTTGTTTATTCACTTTCTCTTGTTCATCGATTGCTTCTTCTGTTTCCTCAGGCGCTAATTTTTCAACCTTTTTATCTAGAGACTTTGCACCTGAATTTTTCTTATCTTTTTTCCGAAGAACATCCAACAATTTGTTGACTGCAATATCATCAAACTCACCATCTGAGCTGATCTTTTTTAATTTATCTGCGTCCGGGGTTTGACCCGATGATACCCGTTTTACCATATCTGCATCAATCGAATCTCTTTCTTCACCAATCATGGATAAAAGTAATTGGTGACACAGCTGGGTCATTTTTCTAGGAAATCCATCAGTAATGCTATGAATCTCTTTAATTGCCCCATCAGAAAACCAGGCTTGATTTTCCTCTCCTGAAATTTTAATTCGGTAATCAATCAAACCCCTAGTGTCTTCCAAAGAAACGGGACCTAATTCAAAATCAAATGCTATTCTATCCTCAAAATTTGGATAATTTGATAACATTTTTGTCATCTCAGGCTGTCCAAAAATAATTAATTGAAGGAGTTTGTATTCATCCGTTTCAAAGTTTAATAGAGTTCGGAAAACGTCAATCATCTGTTCAGGAAGATTTTGTCCTTCATCAACAATAAGAACAATCACTTTACCATCTTCAACACCAGCTTTGAACAAGTAATTTTCAACAATGTTTCTACAACTTTGTACATCATCTCCTTTTTTCTTAATTCCGAAAAGGTCAATGATGTGTTTTAAAAAAATTAGCTCTGTTTCAAACTTTGGATCATGGATTAAATGGAATACATAGGTTTCTGACTCGTCACTGAATATTTCTATCAACTTTCTACTTACAGTAGTTTTTCCTACTCCAATCCCTCCACGTATTACAGACAATCCCCTTCTTAGCCTAACGCTAAGTTCTAAACCTTCCAAACATTGTCTGTGTTCTGTCGCTGGATAAAACTTTTCTACATTTGGACTTGTTGTAAATGGATCAGACTTAAGCCCGATAGATTTAAATAGTTCAATCATTTAGCTACCATGGTTGTGTATGTATAAATCATGTATGTAGACAGAAAAACTAATAATCCTCCTACAAGATTTTTATTGTTAAAAAAGAAATCGTCTGTCATGTAAATACGATTTGCATGTCGTTCAAGTGTGAGTAGTGACCTCGGGGAGTAAACAAGTAGAATCCCATAAACACCTGCAACGATTCCTATAATTANGAAATAATTATCATGAATCGTTGAAAAGAATACGTACAATAAAAAGAGGGAAGCCAAGGAAGAAAGCATACCAATGGTTACCCTATTTTTCATTACGAATGAATCGGTTAAATACAATTTATTTGCCTTAATTTGTGTTCTGAGAACAACATTAGGAAAAAAGACAAGTAAAAATCCGAACACTAGTGTAAATACTCCAATTGCTAAAAGGAGCATTGATAATTCACTCAATTGTGTACCCTATTATTAAAATACCTATTTTAAAAATATATAATTGCTTAAAGCAATTCTAACATAAATGTTAGTTTATGTAACCTCGGATGTGGAGGCAGAAATTAAACAATCTCAGCTAAAATGCAATTCATTTTGTAGGTTATGATTTTTATTGGTTTTCCTTGCTTTTTTTAGGACGATTTTAGTCTTGAAAATATTGGTTCATCATTTCATNAAGGAAGGCGGTATTGACTGAGAAAGTGATGTCAATTAATGCGGGACCATTCATAATGTGTTGCCAATTATGTACCTCAACAGAATGAATATTTTCAATAATGGTGTTAATCAACGACATGAATGTTTGGTCATCAAGATTGTGGTCAGGATAATTTTCCAAAAAAAAGTTATACAATGCATCCTGCTGAGCGCCTCTTGTGCACCTTTGCTTACATTCGGCCATATCTTCACTTTGAGACATTCTTATCCCAGCNGTTCCGCTNAAAACAGTGTAGTCGTCAAAATTTTCTGTTGCTTTTATCGCTGTAGATAAGGTCACAATAAAAATAATAGTATTTTTAAAATTCATATTAATACTCTTTATATGATCCAGGAAGTACACTAGGAAAAAATCCGAATTGGTTATCATATATAGGAGTTAGATCCCCTTTTGTAATGCTTGAAGTTCCTTCCATTTCAATACCATGTAAGGATACAACACTTCCAATAACACTCGTATTGCCTTGCAACTTTAATAGGGGNGCTCTCGAATGAATTACACCAAAATGATTTGTATTTAGTAAACATGTTTCGTTCCCAGTAGATATTACTACACCGTGCAATGATGAATTATACAATTCCATTAATGTACCTGCGTAAACTATAACTGATTGGGCAATTGAAGTTACCGAAGTCCCCATATTGGTTCCATCAGTAATAAGACTATCTGAGGTGATAATTTCAATTCCACCGCCAACGGTAGTATTATTCATTTTTATGGAGCGATCATTCACTATTTTTCCAGTACCAATAATATTACAATTTTCAAATGTCATGATATCTGTAAAAGAAAGAACATTATTAGAAATACTTGGTCCATTTGTTTGAACATCTCCAGTACTATTCAAATTAATAGTCTTGTTTGCCATTAGACCGTTGTCAATGGTTTCTGTCTCTGACTCGTATACATGCATGGTGTACGTGACTGAAGTTTTATATGTCTGATGAGAGTTTGGCGCAGTGGTAGGACTATAATAATTTAACGAAAAAGCAAGCAGGTAGTTTCCTGGCTCAAGTGTTACGGTTTTACTTGCCGTTTCACTATGCCAATTTCGAAAAGTTTGAACACCAAAGTCATGCCACGTAGACCAACTACTACCATTTGTTGAATAATATGCCTTAATATATTCACGGTAATTACCCCTGGCATATCCTGTAACTCGCATATTAAGAGTTGTACCTTTCTTTACTGCAACAATTTTAGAATGTTTATTACCAGGCCCAGTGTAATCATCATTAACGGTATATGCTGTACCAAATGCGTGATCGGTTGACCATAAGTCGGCTCCACCAATTTTTTCATAATGTTGACTGCCCTGTCGAAGACTGTAACCATGCGGAAAGGGTACTGGATTTAGACCACCAACTTCGCTTGTTGTTTTCCCGCTGCTGTAGGGTGGGGCATTAGATAGAAGTGTTGTAAAGTAGTCAATGTTTCCTGCTGGAAATGGTATCTCCTGTTCTGATAAAGCAATACCATTAAATCCAATAGGAGTATAAAAGGTACTCCCCTGGGCTTGGTTTACACTTGAAACTTGACCAGAAAAAAAGATATCTCCATTAATAGTTCCGCTGGCGTTTAAATTACCTCCTGAACTATTTGATCCGTAAAAGGCAAGATTATATGCATTAGGATAAGAGCTTAAAATCAGGCGAGACCTTGATTTCAAACCTCCAATAGAACCCTCGGAGGAAACCATACTTTGATGAGTGTATGAAAGTGCATTGCTTTCTTCATCATTATTTTCATCAATGCTTATGGTAAAGGACCCATTATTCAAATTGCCATTCAATCCATTAAGGTTACCGTACCTACCTTCCTTTATTTCTGTAAGTCCAACTTCAAGACCAGTCTGCGATAGATTTAGCGTTCTTGAATTTTGTATGAAATTTGCACTGGTTTTTCTGGATGTTACTGTAAACCGAGCCAGGTAATAAGCAAAGACGCTCATGATCATGAAAAAAATTAGTGTAGAAGCACTAAGCGCAAATCCATTCTCATTTTTTAAAAATGAGTTCATGCTGGTACTCTCATTCATGGAAAGATAATTTCCTTCCATATCTGGAATTTCTTGGAGCAACGTGAGACGAGATGTTTATCTCTTCACCATTTTGGATAAAATTAAGATTCAATTCTACTAGAGAAACGTTTTCTGCATTAATTAGCCCACTAGGGGAATCGGTTTCAATGATATTGCCAACACTATTTTTAAATCTAAAAGCATTATCTCCTACAGGATTTATCATATCAGATAATAGTGAAGAAACCTGGCCTTCTTTTACAATTAGATGATCATCACTGTCAAATTCAAAAGCCATGCCATCAGAATTGGGTGCTACGTAAAGTTTATCCTCATTTGAGGTTGCAAAATTGTCTAAGCTTTCAACTGTCCTGACTTCATGCATCAATTTCCACAAAGATAACTGACCTTCATCCATTACCCTTTTTGTAGAGGACTCGCTGAAAAATATGGAACTCCCTTCTGAAAGCATTAGCATTCCCAATCCACTAATAACACCTATAATTATCATGGAGACAATTAGCTCAATCAGGCTAAACCCTTTAGATTGTCTTTTCAATTGAATCATAATCCAGGACTCACAATTAACGTATCAGATAACGTGGTAGTACCTGGGTGATCCACTTGAATTACCACTCTTTTATAATCGGTTGGAGAAGTTTTAATTACACGAAATTTTCCAGCAAGATCTACATAATCAACTTGAACAGTCGTGCTATAATTTGGATAACGATTATCATTTGAATTTATATACCCATTAAAATCATCTACATCGTCAAATTGAGCTAAATCACCTTCAACAAATGAACTTGTCTCCCACAAGACACCATTAAAAAGGGTAGCGTCCCCGGCATTACTCACCAAATCATATAAAACTGTTCCAGATCCTTCATTTACTTTCCAATATCCAATCATCGATCCTACGGTGGAACTTAGATTTCTTAAATCAGAATTTCGACCGCTCGCAAATAACTCGGAAATCATGGTCCCGTTCAATGCAACATTATGTACAGAGATTTGATCCATTTCTCCATCAAAATAGGGATCATTCCAATTAGCTTTTCCCAGATAAAAGTTTTGACCAGTTCCCCAGTCAGAAAAACTGGAAGTATTATACGCATTAGAACCAACCAAAACACCGTCAATATAAAGCTTCATCCCATCTCCACCTTTATCAAAGGTAAAAATAACATTATGCCAGTTACCATCTTGCAATGTTGTTCCACCATTAATGGTGTAATTCCCACCATTTGGGTGAATTGTCATTTCTAAATTTCCTCCTGTCCTGCCACCCATAACAGAAAGGAACATATCACCTGCTCCACCTTTCCCAAAGTCAAAAAATCGTTCCCAGGTGTTTCTTGTATGTATTTTGATCCAACCAGAAAATGAATAATCATTTAAGTAACTCATGTCTGGAAGAACAACATAATCATTGGATCCATCAAAGTTTAAATGGTACTCTTGGACTTCTTCGGCTCCAATAACCGATGACCAAGGAGCATCAGTTTGTTCATCAAATCTTTTTGAGCGAATAATTTCACTCATATTATTTAGTATTATATTTTTAGTGGTACCAATTTTAGTCAATGAGCTGGCACTCTTGCTTGAACTCAATGCTCCAAGAAAAACCAAAAAAGCTATAGAGAGAATACTGCTCACAATGAGTACTTCAATTAAATTAAAGCCCATACTGGATGTTTTTAGTTTATGGTGCATTTTCCAGTTAGCTCATTTACTGTTAGGGTCACATCGTTGATAGCTAATGTACCTCCAGATTCTGGAACTCCATCCGGCAACAATCTTAGCCTGTTAGTTCCATCGAAATTCACATTTGATAAATCAGTGGGCCCAAGATTAAGATTTAGAAAGTCCACAACTCCACTAACTCCGTTTGGAAAATCTTGAACTGGAATGTTGCTCTGTCCTTTGAAAATTCTGTAATCGTCATCCGAGTCAGAAAACTCTATAGTTATGAGTTCATTAGTAGAAATTGCAAGTGTTCTAGCGTAGTTGATATCATCGATAACCTGCTGAAGTGCTAAACTTCTTTTATGAGGCGAAGTTATGCGGCTACCATTATATATAGCAAGAGATGCCATTATACCAAGGACTAAAATAGTGATTATCAGTTCAACAAAAGTAAACCCAGCATTGTTGCTGGGCTTGTTATCAAATCTAATATTTTGGTTCATTAATCTATTCTATCAAAAATGCATTGTATTTTAAATAGAATATGTTATGGATTCAAGGTATGACGGACTATCCTCATCAATATCTGTAATGGTAATGTGCCATTGATATTCATTGTAATTAGGTGAAGCAGGGATGGTATCTATCCAGGTCTCATAAAAAAATGGGTTACCATTTGAGTTTACTGGAACCTCACCAGATGTAAATAACTGGTTTGGTGTTATCATGGAGAAATTCGGATCAATAGGCGTGCTGGCCCACTCTTCATCCATCACGCTGTCTTCATTTGATGGGTTCGGAGGCAGGTGAGGTTTGCCTTTCATATGGGTATCATAAAAATGTTGAAAGAATATATCTTTAATTTGGTCCATATTAGATTTATTAATCGTTCTTTGCGTCTCTAGCGTGATATCTGAGTAGGATGGAAGAACAAATGTCATAACGGTTCCCATTATGGCAATAGTCACCACAAATTCTGCAAGAGTAAAACCTAATGAACTTACTTTTTTCAATTTTGAAATCATATGTTTGATTTTTTTATTCTATTCCCAGTGAATGTACTTAGAGCCCTGGATTTGACTCCAGGGCTCTTTCGTTTAAAACTTAAGTGTAAAGATTTAACTTAGTTTGATAGTGATTCCTGCTGGCTCTCGTCAACTTGGAAGCCATTCGCTAGACCTTCGGTTCCAATATTACGACCTCTGTCATCTGAGTCAGCATTGGATTGATCTGAGGTATCATACTCCCAGTACCACAAGCTATTGTCTCTTCTTTGGTGTGTGATTGTATGAAGATCACCATCTGATAAGTATTTCCATGAACCATCTTCCATACCACCGTCACATGATCCACAATATCCATCTACGTCAACCAATTCAAAGGGATTGGATGGATAGTCATAACGACCCTTTTCTAGGAACTCTTGTGTTGCATAGTTCTCAACTGCTGCTTTCAATGCATCTACAACTGCTTTCTCAGCTGCTGCTTCTGCTTGACTTACTGTACCCATGTATCTTGGTACAGCTACTGCTGCTAGGATACCTAAGATAATGGTAACCATGATTAATTCAATTAGTGTAAAACCCTTGTTATTTTTCATTTTTATCTCCTTTAAGATTTTGGTTGGTTTAGGGTTGTAATTTCTTGTTAAAGTTTTTTGGACTTTCCAGATCTGCTATGTAGAGTATCGGAGAGTATGAGCTTTCGCCAGATCCACCACCAGCGACCACTGTATAAATATAGTGACCATCCTGGAAAGGACTCTTAATGGCGTTACCACCAAACTCTACTAGGAACTCTTCGGCACCTACAGTCTCTGTAAAAGAACCATCCTCGTTAGGATCCTCAGAAGTATTTACTGAGCTTCCAACTGGTACGGTTCCATCAGGATTCTGTGTTCCAAAGATGGATGCCCACTTGTTCGCCTCTGCACTTTCAAACGTTGTAAAGGTTTCTACACTAGCAAGCAAATCATCTTCAGTAGCATATCCTGCATCATCTGGAACAGAACGGTTGTACTTAATCTGTCCTGGAAAACGACCTCTTCCTTCAGAAGTTACCTTCTCATTGAAAAAGTTGTTTGCAGATTTCATGATTTTATCAATGTCAGCAAGAGTCTTCTTCTCTTTTGCGCCCTCACCAACACCGGAAAATTTAGGTGCAGCCGTGGTTGCTAATGTTGCCATCATTGCTGTAGTAACAGCAAATTCAGCTAGCGACTGCCCTTTTCTTTCCTTTAATCTTTTTAGTAATCTCATTTGTTTACCTTTCAATTTTATTTCGTCAACCTAATAATACAATAACCGTGCCAAAACATGTAAACACAATGAAGAGATCTATATTGCTGTATTTGAGGGCAGTGCAATGATAACTGTATGATTTTGCGACATAACGTGTGTCTATTTTTGATACAAAAAAAGGCCTGCTAGCAGGCCTTTTTTCAATTATTTAAAAGATAACTAAAGTATATATATTATTTACTAATAATTATTTGATAGGTAAGGATCATTTTCATCGCACGTTACACAGTATCCATTCCAGCTTAAGGATGGGCCACTGTAACAGTCATTACCATCATAGTCATCAGAGTTTGAAGGATTTCCATTGCAGTCTACAGTATATCCATCATCGTTGAAGATCAAAAACTGATCTGTAGCATCACCAATATTTAGGCCTCTATCATCTGCATCGTCATTAGAATGATCTCCGCTGTAGTATGTCCAAACATATATTTCATTATTATTTCTTCTGTGGGCAATGAACGTCATTCCATCAAAGTCTCCATCCCTGGACTCCCAATCGCCATCTTTAAGCGCTTCATAAGGCAGGTTATGACCAATGTATGAATCTACATCCACAAGATCGAATGGATTTGTAGGATATTGATACCTTCCATCAGTAATATGCTTATCCTCAGCATAGCTTTCAACTGCAGCCCTTAGTGCGGTTATTACGCCTACTTCAGCTGCTTCTTCCGCACTTTGTACTGTACCAAGCATCCTTGGAGCCGCAACAGCTGCAAGAATACCTAGGATAATAGTTACCATTATTAGTTCGATTAGGGTAAAACCTTTATTATTTTTCATTTTAACATCTCCTTTAAAAATTTTAGTCACAATTTTCAATGCATGTTCCATTAATTTGGGTAGATGGTCCATCAAAACCCATCGAATTTCCATTGCTATCGAATACTTCTAGGTGAGCAACGCTTCCACCAATGTTTATACCTCTATCATCTGATGGCCTATCAGTATGGTCTCCGGGGAAATACGACCATCCATAAACCGAATCATTATTTCTTCTGTGCTTGATTAATAATCCTTGTGGACCATTACCAAAAGTTTCAGGAACAGCCCACCAATCTCCATCATTTAACCCATTGACATTTGATCCAGTACCAACATATCCCGTAACCTCTACAAGTGTAAATGGATCAGGGGGATATTCATATCTTCCTTCCATCATAAACTTTTCTAGGGCATAATCTTCAACAGCAGAACGTAGAGCTGCGACTACTGCTTTCTCAGCAGCAGCTTCAGCGCTACCAATCGTACCAAGCATCCTTGGAGCAGCTACCGTTGCCAGAATACCAAGAATAACTGTAACGATGATTAACTCGATTAGAGTAAAACCTTTGCTATTGGTATTTTTTATATTTAGCTTTTTCATTTATTCGTTATTACTTGCATAAATACTGTATTTCTCCCAGTCTTCGTAACAAGTTAAACATTCACCATCCCATCTCCAATCACTCCAGCAAACTCCAACTGTATTTTCATCTTCACTCAAATTATTTCCTTCACAATCTTCATAAATCCCATCTCCATCAGAATCTATAGGATGAGACATGACAGTTTCTCCAACATTTGCTCCTCGATCATCTCCAGGTGCATTGCTTCGATCCATTGCACTATAGGTCCATCCATATACCGTATTGTTTCTTCTCCTGTGTAAAATTTCAAGAACGTCACTGCCGTCTTGTTGTACTAAAAACCATGAACCGTCTTCAATAAATTCGTGCTCAAATCCAACGTATCCTTCAACCTCAACTAAGTCAAAAGGATTTTCTGGATATTGATATCTGCCTTCACTAGCAAATTTATTATCAGCATATTGCTCAACAGCAGCGCGTAATTGGGTTACAACTCCCCTTTCAACGGCAAGTTCTGCTTTTTGGGTGACATTCAAATACCTAGGAACGGCCACAGCGGCAAGTATTCCTAGAATAATTGTCACCATAATAAGTTCAATGAGGGTAAAACCCTTGTCATTGCGAAATTTTAACATCTTAAACCTTTGGTAATAATATTAAAGTATAAGCAATAACTATGCCAACATAATTTTGTTTCGTATCAAAGAGATATATGTATATAATTGATACAANTTTAAAAAGTAGTGTAACAAAAAGAGCCCAGAAATATAAAAGGCTCATTTTGTTACAAATTCTAGGTTGAATCAACAATTCTAACCAATTGTTAATTCTAATTACTCAACCAACTTTGTTGATCGTTCATATTTTCAATACCATTGGCTAACCATTCCATACCAATATTGATACCTCTGTCATCTGAGGGCTCATTTGACTCATCCCAGGTAGCATAATGCCAGAAGTACTGACTGTTATCCCTTCTTTGGTGCACAATCTTATACATTTGATTTGGTTGCCCGTAATTGGGTGAATCAGGATCTAGATCCATCTCTGCAGTGTAACTCCAGGAACCATCTACCATACCATCATCGCAAGTCCCACAGTAACCATCAACCTCAACTAATTCAAAAGGGTTTTCAGGATAATCATATCTTCCTTTTTCGATGTATTGCTGGGTGGCATAATCTTCGACAGCGGCTCTTAAAGCATTGATGACCGCCTTTTCAGCAGCTTCTTCTGCTTTGCTGACGGTTCCCATATATCTTGGAACAGCCACTGCTGCCAAAATACCTAAAATGATGGTAACCATGATTAATTCAATTAGTGTAAAACCTTTGTTATTGTTCATTTTCATATTCCCACTTTTAAGTTAAAGTCTTTAATAATTTGATAAATATTCCCATGTTTCATCATCACAACCAACACATTCACTGTATTCAAGATTTATTCCTCTATCATCTTGTGGTTCATCAGAATGATCGTCGAAGCTATAATACCAATAAAAGTACTGATTATTTCTATTTTCATAGCCTATCCATAAATCCCCATACTGATCGCCTGTTTCGGTCCACCACTTACCATCCCAATCATTTTTATCCTCAGGGAATTGAAAATTATCGTCAACGACAAAATTACCATCATCATCAACTCCTCCAACCATCCCAATATAGGTGCTAACCTCAACCAATTGGAATGGATTAGCCGGATACTCATACCGTCCATCACTGATAAACTTATCATTAGCGTAACGCTCAACAGCTTCACGCAATTGAGCAACAACTGCAATCTCAACTGCTTTTTCAGCTTTTCTGGTAAAAGTCAAGTACCTAGGCGCTGCAACAGCAGCTAGAATACCAAGAAGAACTGTGACAATAATAAGTTCTATTAATGTAAACCCTTGACTTTTGCTATTTTTTACTAACATGCTTTTTGATGTGTTTTTGCTAATGTAAACAATAACTGTGCCAACAAAAAAGTCACAAGTAAAACGATCCCTAATGTATAGTTATGTGACATCTAAACATTTAGAGTGTAACAATACTGTTTACTTATAATAAAAAAAAGAGCCCTGGATTTGACTCCAGGGCTCTTTCGTTTAAAACTTAAGTGTAAAGATTTAACTTAGTTTGATAGTGATTCCTGCTGGCTCTCGTCAACTTGGAAGCCATTCGCTAGACCTTCGGTTCCAATATTACGACCTCTGTCATCTGAGTCAGCATTGGATTGATCTGAGGTATCATACTCCCAGTACCACAAGCTATTGTCTCTTCTTTGGTGTGTGATTGTATGAAGATCACCATCTGATAAGTATTTCCATGAACCATCTTCCATACCACCGTCACATGATCCACAATATCCATCTACGTCAACCAATTCAAAGGGATTGGATGGATAGTCATAACGACCCTTTTCTAGGAACTCTTGTGTTGCATAGTTCTCAACTGCTGCTTTCAATGCATCTACAACTGCTTTCTCAGCTGCTGCTTCTGCTTGACTTACTGTACCCATGTATCTTGGTACAGCTACTGCTGCTAGGATACCTAAGATAATGGTAACCATGATTAATTCAATTAGTGTAAAACCCTTGTTATTTTTCATTTTTATCTCCTTTAAGATTTTGGTTGGTTTAGGGTTGTAATTTCTTGTTAAAGTTTTTTGGACTTTCCAGATCTGCTATGTAGAGTATCGGAGAGTATGAGCTTTCGCCAGATCCACCACCAGCGACCACTGTATAAATATAGTGACCATCCTGGAAAGGACTCTTAATGGCGTTACCACCAAACTCTACTAGGAACTCTTCAGCACCTACAGTCTCTGTAAAAGAACCATCATCGTTAGGATCCTCAGAAGTATTTACTGAGCTTCCAACTGGTACGGTTCCATCAGGATTCTGTGTTCCAAAGATAGATGCCCACTTGTTCGCCTCTGCACTTTCAAACGTTGTAAAGGTTTCTACACTAGCAAGCAAATCATCTTCAGTAG
>FUFK010048553.1_pt1 | contig 20407 bp, 16 predicted proteins | sample 1021851 | NCBI WGS metagenome assembly FUFK01 (sample SAMEA51879418, study PRJEB19060) | metagenome
ATAGCCACACGGAGCAGTTCCGTGCTACCAGCACTAATTATCAAATCATGGTGATGACGAAAAACTAGCTCTCAGAAGATTTATAAAACAATATAGCTAAGGAGTAGCTTTTGCGAATTAGCCTGTTTGACTTAGTCGGCACGCAAATTAGCGCCAGCGCCTTTTAAACTGTTTGGGTTTGTTAATCCAGCTTAGTCGTTCTGGCATTATGCTAAAACTGTTAGACACATATACCTTTCTTCTCAGCAANACCATGNGGCTGAGAGGCTAGGGCACGATCCAGCTCTTGGTTTCANCAGCGTATTCCGGGCCGGGATTGCCGCTTACGGTTGTGCGCCACATGAGCCGCTGGTTCTTCGTTGCGTCAAACCACGTGGCAGCGTGAATCAAAGTTCGATTGTCGTAGATGACAAGATCGCCCTTATCCCAATCGTGTGCATATACGAACTCAGGCTTCGTAAAATGCGTCATCAACTTATAAAGCAAATCCCCGCCTTCGCCGTCGGGTCCAGGCTCTATGCCGACGAAGGGACCGTCGACCCAATCCATTTGCCCAGCTTCGCAAAGATAAAGCGACTTTGCTCCTGTTTCCGGATGGATGCGGACAACAGGTTGCCGNTGCGGCTGGTCGCCGGGGCCGAGTTCTATTGGGGTTTCGCCGGCGCGAACGGCAACTTCTCCGCGCCCAACGCCGGGTTTCGCATGAATACCGACCAGTGAATTGATGCGGGTTTTCATCTCCGACGTTAGGCCTTCGTAGGCTGCTATACCGTTTGCGTAAAGCGTCTGCGCCTGGCCTTTGGGTGCCGGCACCACGCAGAAGAAAAGAGAAATGTCTGGTGGTGGGCGGCGGTAACTCTGATCGGTATGCCAGCCACGACGATGGGGAAATTGGATGGGTAAACTGCCGTCAGGGTTGCGTGNCGGATTGGGCTGGGCCGGCGGCTTGCGGTCGGCTGGCGGGATGTTCGAGACCATAAGGATTTCTGGAATTTCTGGATGCACGTTCTGCGGCGCCATTCGGGTCTCTTTATAACTCTCGACCTCAGTACCAAAAATTTGACTTAACCGAAGAAAGAGTTCTGGTTTCTCCTCGAGCATGTCCATTCCTTTTATTAGCAAAAAACCGTTGAATTCATTCAGAAGGAGGGGAAGGCTTGTTGGGCTGGCCTCCGCCAAAAAAATTAAATCCGCGGCGTTTATTGGTGCAGTTAATAGACCGCCGAAGGTAGCGCCCGGTAAGGCCGTAATATCAAAGCTCATTTTTTTACCTGTCGTTTTTGTATTTAATTGTCGAAATGTTGTCCAATTTGAACGGAAGTTTGAGACTTTAAGCTTTCGTCTAATTCGTTTCACAAAAAATGTACCATTAAAATCTGTTTAACGAAAAACATGTATGAATGTTAGCGATCAGGACTCCCCAAATAGTAAGGGATTTCATTTTTTTAAATGACGGTGAGTTTTTTTGAATGCGGAAGTGACGGATGGTGTGTCCGTCTAACTTTCTGTATAGCATCTTAAAAATAAATATTAAAAATGATTATGTTTATTACAGTCTCATTATTTGTCCCATCACTTGGACGTCGAGTACAGCAAAAAAAACACTGTCCCATTTTCCTTACTTAGGGTTTGNGANGCCGGGACACAGAACAAAANCGGTGCGTTTTTGNGCTCACAAAAGAGCCCANNNAACTTNATGCAAGATNAAGCGANGTNATTATTCGATCATCTACTAACNNATTCCTTTCCATTTGGCGAGGGTGTGTTACGGATCAAGCTTTATCGCCAGTTAACTCTGGACGCACGCTAATCACTTACAGCTTATCAAAACCATAGATATCTGCCATGTCACACAATTATATCTAGTTATAAAGTTTTTAGTTTGATATCCAATCGTCGAAATCAAACTTTGGTAAAGAAGCCAGGCTCTCTTTTAATGCTTTACCCCATCCCTTAGAGACCATTTGAAAATATGAATTTTCATTCGTGATTTTAATTGAATTGGGAGAGGTAAAACTATTCTCCTCATATATATTTAGATCAATTGGCAACCCGACAGTGAGGTTCGCTTTTATTGTCGAATCAAATGAGACCATCAATAGCTTAACCGCCTCTTCGAAGCTCATAAGAGGATCAAATGCTCTCACCAATATCGGGCGGCCATACTTTGTCTCTCCGATTTGAAAAAAAGGTCGTTCTTTTGAAACTTCGATGAAGTTGCCTTCGGGATAAATTAAGTAAAGATGTACGTCGCCACCTTTTATTTGGCCTCCAAGTATAAATGTAGCCGAAAAAGTACTCTCAGCCTTTTGCTGACCCTTAGAGGAAATATCTATTACCTCGGCCAATGTCTTGCTCACCGCACGCGCGACTTGAAACATTGTAGGCGCTCTCAATATAGAGGGAGATCGATCATCTCGCGTCTTTGTTTGTTCTGATAACAAACTTACAACGGCTTGGCTGGTCGCTAAATTTCCAGCTGCCGTCAATAGTATTTGTCTTTCCCCCAAAACCCCCCAAGAAAATGTCTTAGGGTACTCAGAAATGTTATCAAACCCCCCGTTGGTTAGAGTATCAGACATAAATACCAAACCACGAGATAACTTGAGTGCTACACAATATGACATAATTTAATGACCTATATTATTGTTGGCTGACCAATATTTGTGTTGATATCTCTTCGCCACCATTTCCGAATCTTACACCTGATATTGGAATAACATCGGTATAGTCAAAACCTGTTGCAAGGGCTACATAGCGATCATCTGGCGATATGCCATTAGACACGTCAAAACCTACCCATCCCAATCCATGAATATGTGTTTCGGCCCACGCATGACTTGCATTTTGAACAGAATTTTTATTCATCATTAAATAACCACTAACATATCGAGCGCTGAAACCAAGCGATCGTGAAACAGCTAAAAAGGCATGGACATGATCCTGACAAACACCGCTGCCAATTTCCATAGCCATTTCCGCGGTTGTATTTACATCGGTCGTCCCTTTTGAGTATCGGATATTTTCGGCAATGCAAGCAGATAAATCATGTAAAATAGAAAGTTCGTCATATGATTTATTTCTCATCAGAATTCTAAACTCTTTACCTATCCGCCGAAGACTTGGGCCGAGCGTCGAAAGGGCCGTGCTATTCTTATAAACACTCAAAGGAATTTTATTGTTGTGAACGCCAGATACCCCGGCGGTGTCCGAAACCTCTACCGTTCCGCAACAAGTAATTTCCATTTTTTTAAAGTCAGAGTAATGGCGACATATATGAACATCATTCCCATGATGATCAACTGTCTCTAACTCTATGGCACCACCAGCGATATTAATCTCCCATTTTAAGACACGCTGATGAGCAAGTTTCAAGGGTGTAAGGTGCAATCGCTGTACGACAGATTTAGGAGCTGTTTGATATTCGATTATTGTTTTATGGCTAATTTTATTAATCATTTTTAAACAAGGTTAAAATCATCAGCAATTATCGAGCCCAATTCATTATTTTTAATAATATGCTCGGTTATAAAATATTTAAGATCAATCTTATGTATATTTTTTGCTCGATCTTTTTTCAATTGACAACACAAAGTTCTAGCCAAATCCAAGCTCTTGTATTCTTTTTTGTACAACCTTGCCAGATCTGTAAGATTTGAAACTACCTCGTAATAGCAAAAATTAATTGATCGTGGCATACGCTGATCAAAGATTAAAAAGTCTGCAACGCTAACAGGATCAATTCTGCCCTTTTTCAACCAATTAAGGGAGCGCCAGGCGGAAAGCGAACGAAGCATCACTTCCCACTGACTTTGGCTCTCATTGCCGCCTATTACGTTCGCAGTAGGTAATAATCGGTGGTATTTAGAGTAAACAGTTCTTAACGTATTATCCGCGCGCTCTACATAAGTACCTAGTCGAAGAAAATTAAAAATATCATTGTGNAGCATTGTTCCATAAAGCGCGCCGCGAAATAGAGAGCTACCCTTTATAATCTCCTCAAGAACAATCGGTAAATCATGGATATTCACAGGACGTCTTAACAGAGCTTCACTAGAGATCCAGGTTTCATTTAGTGACATCCAAACCTCTTGTGTCAAAGAGGTTCTTACTGCGCGACCATTTTGGCGTGATTTTGTAATAAGCGTTATGACGCTATTAAGATTTTGCCTCTCTCTTAATAGAAAATTAATAGCATTTATCATAGAAAAACCGTCATATTTCTCATCAAAAACGTAAGCTAATTCACTATTAGTAATTATCTCCGCCCACTCGTCTCGACCCTCATCTTCACGCGATAGGGAATGGTGCAATACAGCTTGTATTCTTCGCGCCATATTTTCACTACGCTCTAAATATCTCGCCATCCAGAACAAATTATTGCCGTGCCGTCCAAGCATTTAAACTCCAAGCACCCAAGTATCTTTGGTACCACCACCTTGACTAGAATTCACAATTAAAGAACCCTTTTTGAGGGCAACCCGCGTCAACCCCCCCGGCGTGACTTTTATTGTATCCGGAGAAACGAGAACAAATGGTCTGAAATCAACATGACGAGGTGCGAGACCACTTTTTGTCAGTATCGGTACAGTGGAAAGCGCCAAAGTTGGTTGCGCGACGTATTTGCTAGGGTTAGATCTAAGTTTCCTTGCAAATGAGGATAATTCACGTTTGCTAGCTGCCGGTCCTATAAGCATCCCATAGCCGCCGGAACCATGTACTTCTTTGACAACCAGCTCCCTTAAATTTTCGAGAACATATCTTAGACTTTCCGCATCGGAACATTTCCATGTGGGGATGTTATCTAACAGCGGTGTTTCACCTGTATAAAATTTTATGATTTCAGGCATGTAGGAGTAAATCGCCTTATCATCGGCAATTCCTGCACCAGGAGCATTAGCTAGTACTATATTTCCTTTACGATAAGCATCAAATAATCCCGGTGTTCCGAGCATACTTTTCGAATTGAAAGACAAAGGGTCAATAAAATCATCATCAACCCTCCGATANATTACGTCTACCTTTTCTGTTCCAGAAGTAGTACGGATCATAACCTCTCCGTTTGATATTTCCATATCTGTTCCTTGCACAAGTTCTGCGCCCATCTCATCAGCGAGAAAAGAATGTTCATAGTAAGCTGAGTTGAAAATACCTGGGGTGAGTACGACCACATTTGGATCCGGTATATCCGTTTTGACACAGGAGATTAGCGAATTGAAGAGTTCCTTTGGATAATTACTAATCGGCTTTACGTTATGTTCAGTAAACAACTCAGGAAACATGTGCAGCATTGTTGAACGATTTTCCATCATATAAGAAACCCCAGAGGGTACTCTTGCGTTATCCTCCAAAACAAAAAATTCGTCTATTCCTGTACGAATGATATCGACACCAACTACGTGCGTGTACACACCTCCCGGTGGTATAAAGCCGCACATTTGGGGTAAAAATGCAGGGTTTGGATAGATTAGTTCTTCCGGTATTATGCCGGCTCTTATTATTTCTTGACTATTATAAACGTCTCGCAAGAATGCATTTATGGCAACTACTCTTTGTATGATTCCTTTCTCTAGCTTTTGCCATTCATCAAGCGCGAGGATCCTTGGAATGAGATCAAAAGGGATCAAACGCTCTTCGCCATCCTCATTGCCGTAGACATTAAACGTAATTCCAACGCGACGAAACAACTCCTCTGCCATAGTTGATTTTTTTGACAACTTTTTCAAATTTTGGTTTTCGAGCCACAATAGAAGTTTTCGATAGGGCTCTCGGCCTCGATGACTCTGATCGCTTAGCATCTCGTCGAACATAAGACCGCCCCCGCTAACTAGCTAAGACCAACCAAAATGCTACAAAATCGTGACCAGTAACCAAAGAGCTAAATTATTGCATCGGTTATGCAAAAAATGCATCGCCAAACAGCACCATAGTATGCAGATTAAACAAGGTAGCAGAAGAGGGGCTAAACCTCTTCATGTCCGTTGATGCCCATGTAAAGACTACGGCCTTTTCTACCGGGGATATAGGGGGAAGGGTCGCGTTAGACCTTTTCAAAAACGGTGCGATTAAAAGTGTTCATAATTGAAGCGAAGATAACAGAATTGAAGCTTGGATTGACTTTCATTCATTTGGAAATATGTGATATAGGTTTCAATCGCTTGTCTAGAAGGATCTTGTTACCATAGGTCCGGCACGGGTTTACTTTGACGTTAATCTTAAGGTAACAATCTTATACCGGCATTACTTCACTTGACTGAGGATTACAGGGGTGTCCCCGCCGATCAAAACTACGACCGACCACTTGTCTTTAAACTTCAGTACGATTATCGATGTTCGTTCTCCAAGCGAGTATGCTAACGATCATGTACCGGGCGCAATCAATATGCCCGTACTGAACGATATTGAACGAGCAGAGGTTGGTACCATTTATAAGCAGGTTGGTAGTTTCGAGGCCAAACGCCGCGGCGCAGCGCTAATTTCTCGCAATATCTCTCACATTTTAGAAACAAAGCTTGTCAACGCGCCAAGAAACTTTTCACCACTTATTTATTGTTGGCGCGGTGGTCAACGGAGTGGTGCCATGGCACGAATTCTCAGCGAAATTGGTTGGAAAGTTACACTTCTCGAGGGAGGCTACAAGACCTACCGGAAGCGGGTTCTGGATGGACTTGATAGAATACCAGCGACATTACGCCTTATAATTTTGCGTGGGAGAACTGGCACGGCAAAAACCACGATTCTTCGCGCTGCCGCTAAACTTGGGACGCAGGTGATTGACCTGGAAGGTCTCGCTGCTCACAGAGGCTCTCTTCTTGGTTCAGAACCTGGGGTTGTTCAGCCGTCGCAACGGAAATTTGAATCACGCATTTTTGATGTCATGCGACAGTTGGATCCATCGAGAGGGGTTGTTATCGAGGCAGAAAGTAACAGTGTCGGAAAGTGTCATGTGCCAGTCGAACTTTGGCGATCAATGGGCCGGTCTCAGTCAATTCAAATAACCGCACCTCTTGATGCGCGCGTGGGATTTCTTCTCGAGGACTACAAACATTTAATGGCCGACCCAGAACGACTTAATCCTCTTTTAGATTGGGCTGCAGCTCGAGTTGGGAGTGACGCGGTGTTAAATTGGCGAAGGGCAATTGCTGATAACGACTGGACTCGGTTCGTCAAGCGCGTTTTACAAGACCATTATGATCCGGCCTATGAACGCTCTAGTGCAAAGCATGGGCATAAAGATATATGTTTATTAGAAACTCAAAGTCTTGGTGCGGGAGACGTTGCCCAACTTGCTGAGAAGCTTGCCACGTTAGTTTGATTGAAAAGTCTAGTATAATCTGATTATGATAANGATTATCTCGGTGGGAGTTCTACTTATCGTCATTGTAATCCACGTAACAGCTTTGGATTAAACAGAAATTTAAAGTTTACATACACGAAAGCCGCTAAATATATTCCAACGATGAGGTTCAAAAAAGTTACGATATGTACCATGCATCATCCTGCTTCGTGTTGTCCATGCACCACCTCGTAAAACCTTAGTAGACCCAAATAACATCTCCGAGTACTCTTTGTAGGCATCAGCCTTAAATCCAGGATAGGGATTAAATGTATCGGCAGTCCACTCCCACACATTGCCCAACATTTGGCGACAGCCAAAGGCACTATCTCCATCTGCCAGGGCAGCCACATCAATGCAACCTAAAGCACGGCCATCTAAATTGGCACGCGATGGATTTGGTGGTGTATCACCCCATGGATAACGACGTTTTTTTGTAAATGATAAATTACCTGTGGAACTGTAATCACCCAATGCAGCCACCTCCCATTCAATCTCAGATGGCAAGCGCACTCCAGCCCAATGACAGTAGGCGTTAGCTTCATACCATGTGATATGACTTACTGGAGCATGATCAGGAAGGGGGATAGTTTTATCAAATTGTTTCAAGTCCCACCTGTCAGCACCTTTCGAAACCCAATAAGCAGGGTGATGTATGTCATTGTTTTTCATGTAAAGCCAGACGTCCTCAGGCCACAAATCTTTATTTTGATACCCCCCATCTTTAACAAAAGCAGCAAATTCCGAACATGTAATCGGTGCTTTAGCTATTTCAAACTGATTAACGTCCACGGCGTGCGCCCATTTCTCATTATCAAAAATAAAGGGACTATCCGGGTTTGCTCCTAGTTTAAATCGACCACCAGGAACTTTTACAAAACCAGGCCATGGGCCCAAGCTACGTTGCGAACCTACATTACTTGCGATAGAAAATGTCGGGGAAGGGTACCCAAGTGTTTGCCGCCCCCAAATAAACGCCTCTGTATGCATATCTTCGTGGAACGCGCCGAACTGATAAATGAAACTATCTTGTTCTGATGCAAGTCCGTCTTCGTTGTTATTAACTAAATGTGCGCACACCTTCTCCAAAACGTCGTTCATATACGTTAATGTCTCTGTCATTGATAATAGAGGTAAATCCCAGCGCGTATCATGGGCGACCGCTATCGAATCATAGAGCTCATCAGCCTTCAGTCCTAAAATACTGTCATGTCCATAAAGGCTTCGGAGGATGAAGAATTCGTAAAAATAAGCGATGTGACCAATTTCCCAACGGAGTGGATTAACACCTGGCAGTTTGGGGCCCATCAATTGTTCTTGATCAAGGTCATTCACAAGTTCTAATGTTCTTGCTCTGGCATCTTGCAATGTAGCGATTAGGTATGTTGCAGAAACTCTTTGGGTCATATAGGCTCCCTTGGACAATATTGATGAAAATTAACTTAATCACCCCGGCAAATAAATATACAAAAAACGGCAATCGTACTTCTATTGTTCGATGGGCAAAATTGTTAAGATCTTATGGTCATAATACCCAAATTAACACAGAATACGATGGGTCTGCTTGCGACATTATGATTGCCTTACATGCGCGGCATAGCGCTGAAGCGATTAACCTTTACAAAGCTAACTATCCAAAAGGTCCTTTAATCGTTGTTTTGGGCGGTACAGACGTAAATACATTTTTAAAAACAGATACTACCATCACTTTAAGTGCGATGGAAAAAGCCGATGCACTAGTGTGTTTACACGATCAAATAGGCGAGGCACTACCGCAGAAATTAACAAAGAAACTGCATACTATTATTCAGTCAGCTGTACCTTTAAAACAGCAGCGTAATCCCTCGAAACGTAATTTTGATATTTGTGTTATCGGCCATTTGCGGGATGAAAAAGATCCTTTACGTGCGGCAATGGCTGCAAGGCTTTTAAATAAAAGTTCGAAAATTAGAGTTTTCCATTTAGGTAAAGCACACAATGACACCTGGGCCATTGCTGCCAAAAAAGAGCAAATGGAAAACCCACGATATCATTGGTTAGGCGAGGTGACTGCTGGTCGAGTTCGCCGCGAATTTATAAAGACTCATTTAATGGTTCTGTCTTCTAATCAAGAGGGAGGTGCTAATGTTGTATCAGAGGCCATTGCTGCGGATGTTCCGATAATTGCTTCTAATATTCCGGGGAATACCGGTTTATTGGGTCACAACTATCCTGGGCTTTATCCAGTGCGTAATGAGAAAGCACTCTCAATTTTGCTGCAAAAAGCAGAAACTAATCCTCAATTTTTAACGCAACTGAACCGAGCTTGCCAAAAACTAAAACCAAGATTTACCCCGGAGCTCGAAGGACAAGCATGGGCCAGGCTGATAGAAAATTTGAGTTAAACCTCCTAAGTCCACTGCCGTTAAGCATCAAAGTGTCTTAGCGAGTATTAAGTTATTTCTGTTCAATAAGTTTGAAAATTAAAGCACTAACGTTACTGGTTCAATGTCTCCAGTTGTTTCCAAAACTTTTCCGACAATATTAGAAGCGGGATAGCCATTTTTAATGAGTTGTGTGATGCACGCCTCAGCACTTTCGGCGGGAACAGAAGCAAGAAGACCACCTGAGGTTTGAGGGTCAAAAATCAAGGGGTACAGCTCTGACTTGACTGCTTGTTCCTGGTTTCGAATAGCACGACGTAGGCGGACATTCGCTGGCTGTAGGGTGCTTAAAATCCCCATCCTCACAGTTTCTAACGCGCCGTCCATAATTGGAAGGGCACTCATATCAATCTCAACATCGACTTCCGAGGGACGAATCATTTCAATCATATGACCCAGAAAACCAAATCCGGTAACATCAGTGCACGCAGTAGCGCCATGTTGAAATAGGCATTTTGCAGCCAATCGATTAGATAGAACCATACTATCTAATGCGGCATCAATCCAACGGCCTTTCGCCCGTTGTTGCATATCCGCCGCAAACAATGTTCCTGTCCCAAGTGCTTTAGTTAAAATTAAAACATGCCCAGGCATGAGGCCGGATTTTCGTAAAATGTTTTCTTTATCAATTAGCCCATTAATTGAGAACCCTAATGCTAGTTCTGCCCCTTCGCTGGTGTGTCCACCAACTAGTGCAGCGTCAGCATCATTCAACATTTCCATGGCCCCAGCCATCATTTGATTCAAGGTCGTTTCGATTTGACTCTCTATCCCATATGGCACAGTTGCTATTGCTAGTGCAGATTGTGCTTCACCCCCCATGGCAAAAATATCACTCAAACTATGATTGGCTGCGATTTTACCAAACAAGTACGGGTCATCAATAAAGGAGCGAAAATAATCCACCGTATGAACAATTACTTTCCCAGTAGCAACTTTGACTACGGCGGCATCATCTGGATCATGCAATCCGATTATAATGTCATCACGAGGTGTTGGTTTGAGTTCTGACAAAGCCCGAGTTAAAACGCCAGCGCCGACCTTGGCCCCACAACCACCACAGCGCATAGCGATAGCGGAGATTTCTTTTAAAGTATCTGGATTAGTTAGTGCCTTATTAATAGAAGGTCCCTCATCTTCTTTCATTCTAGGCAGTACCGAAAATTTTCTCATAAAGCGCCGGTCAATCCAATCTTTCCACCACCATAGTAATTTACCAGAAACAGTATAAATACCTTTTGATGCTACAGCATATTTATCTCCTGAACTTATCAATGACAAAAAGGATGACTGCGGTGAAAAAGACTTAGGTTTTTTTTGTAACAATACTCGGCGTAGGTTATTGGCCAGAGGCTTTCCCTGACGAACTGCAAATACACCTGCTTTTGGACGTGGGTGGTTAACCACGGCCGCCACATCACCTGCAGCAAAAATATTTGGATGAGATAAGAGCTCGAGGGTATCGTTTACTTTTACAAATCCATTTTCATCTACATCAAAACCCGACTCAGTTAGCCAAGGTGTCGCGCTTGCAGCTGTCACGAAGAACGTTTCATCAGCGTCAAGGTGATCTCCATTGGATAAAATTAGTTTGCCATCGCACGCCTCGGTTGCTTCAACTCCCCTGTGTACAATGACACCGCGCTCATGCAATATCGTATCAAATCTATCTGCAACAGCAGATGGAAAACTCGGCATAATTTGTTCGGATTTACTGACCAAATGATAACTTAGTTCTTCTGAGTTACGGCCCAGCTCCTCAAACATTTTTTTTAGCCGAAATTGGATGGAAAGAATCAATTCGACACCTGCGGCACCTGCACCGACAACACAAATTTTATTTGGGCCAGTTTGAGCGGCTAGTCGATTCAAAAACCTTTTCCATCGATCAACGAATAGGCTGATGGGTTTTACAGCGACAGCAAATTCGGTTGCACCCGAAATATTTTCAATCTGGGGAGTTGATCCAATATTAATCGATAAGACATCGTATGGCACCGCGGGTCGACCTTTGCAAATAACTGTTTTATTTATCGTGTCAATGCGTAAAGCTTCATCATGGTACAAACGTGCGCCGGCAAACTGGGCGAGTGGACGCAAGTCGATGTGCACTTCATCGAATTGATAATGGCCTGCAACATAGCCCGGCAACATCCCGGAATAGGGAGTGTGCACGTCGCGCGAGATGATAGTTAAACGCACGCCTGGCATTGGTTTCATGCCAAAACTCTTGATTACAGCTACATGGGAGTGTCCACCCCCTATGAGAACCAAATCTTTTAAGATGGGTTGTGATGTTGATTGCATAAACCTAAATATCCATCAGCTAGAATGGTGTTGCACTGTACGACTCAGACGTAAACGGTTCCGAATATAGCGAGATAAACTATCAATGCCGATATTTAACGATGCTGTTATTACAATAAAAAATAGCGCTCTATCAAGGCGAATGTCAGCTAACGCACTATCAACATAAAATCCCAAGGTCGCAATACCTAGAATGCCAAGGATTGCAGTCTCACGCATGATTACTTCCCAACGATAAAATAGAAAAGCCAAAAATTGTCCATAAAGCCGAGGGAGGATCTCAAAACCGTATAAATCTATGGCCTTAGCATGATCTGGACGAAGTGATATTTCGTTGCTATAGCGTCCCATTAAATGACCGATAATTGCGCCGTTGTGAAGTGACAAAGCGACTATAGCCGGTAACATTGATGGACCCCAAAACTGCAAGAAAATATAAGCTAAGATGAACTCTGGGGTTGATCGTATGACAACTAAAAATAGATGACCAAGCATACGCCCATATTTACCAAGAAATTTTTCTGATATTAATGGAAAGAATGCAAGGCTCAAAAACCCCGTCACAACCAAAGCAATTTGTGTCAACACAACGGTGGCAATTATACCCGGAAAAGCTTGGGAATTTATCAGAGAGGCAGTCCAGTAAAAAAATTCTATCCAGCTAGAGGCATCGAGAAGACTAGATTCCCGTAACGGAGCAGGAACGATATCAACAGTTAAAAATCGCGTGATATTACCTACTTGAATATCTGCCCCGCCGCCCAGTAAAAAGGGCGCAAAAATCAAATAAAAACCAATTAATTTAGGCCTCAACCAATAACGGATCGTCGCAATCAAAATATAGAATGTTATTAAAAGAGCCGAAGCCTCTGAATAATTGCCTTCGTTAAAAGCTGTTTCCAAATAGAAGCCTAAGGTCGGTAGGCCAATAAAGCCAAGCACCGCACTCGATCGTAATCCGCACTCAAAACGATAAGTGGTGTAGTTAACAATGTGGATCCAGACCTCAGGCAAACGAACATAAAAAAATGTCGAAATGATACTGCTGCCATATGGTACAGCCTGTAGGGCATTCGTTTGTGCCTCATCCAATGTCTCCGAGTATACCTTTGCGCAGATGCCAGCATATGGGAGACCGATGGCAAGTATGCCTGTTAATGGAGTCAGTCCTAACATTTGCAAAAATATTAAAGCCCAGAATANCTCGTGAATAGAACGTACAAATGAGCATAGAAGTCGCACTACTCTAAAATGAAATATTTGAGCTAACAAGAATCCTGCAACTGCTCCCATAGCAACCCCAATAAATGCAAAAGAGACGGTTTTGAGAAGCGCATCGCCNATCGCACTAGTAGCTAAGAAATCAGGAGCAAAAACACCTGCAATCATTCGATCAATTTCTAACCATGGATCGTGTGTTGTTATTGAAATATCAGCAAAATAAAAACAGAATAATGCAACACCAACAAATATTAAACTTACCCGAACCATGGACGTATTTTGAGGTCGAGATATCACGGGGTCGGGTTTGAAAAAAGATTTGCCCATTTTTAATGCTTATATAAAAAATCAAGGTCTTTGCGAGTGAGATTTATCGTTGACTGATCAAAACAAATTGCGCTGTCTTTGATGCCAATAATTCTTGTTGAAAATTTAATTGCTAAATCAANATCATGCATCGCTAGAACGACGGTCGTAAATTTTTCGACTAAAGTTTCCATAATTAAATTAGCCATATACTTGTCGACAGCTGATACCGGTTCATCACCAATAATAGCGTCGCCACCTTGAAAGAGGGCACGGCATATAGCGGTGCGTTGCTGTTGTCCTCCAGAAAGCTCACCAGTTGGCTTAAATAAATTTTCTACTAAACCCAATCGCTCGACTAATGGTTTAATTTTTCCGACTTCACGCCTTTGCGGCCATGCTAAGTTTAGAAGATTATAAACTGATGAATAACTGTTTAAGCGACCTATATAAATATTGTGGAAAACACTTAAATTATTCACTAGCCCCAAATCCTGAGGAATAAGTGCTGCTTTATTTTTCATTTGGGATTGCAATGCTGATAGCAATGTTGATTTACCAGCACCGCTTTCCCCAACTAACGCCACGCGTTCTCCCGAATTAATTTTTAACGAAATATTGGTGAGAACCGAGCTTTGCTTATAGCCCAAGTTTGCGTTTATTAATTGAAACACTATAAAACTTTTTTACTAATCGATTAACTTAATTGCTTTGGCCACATCGAGGATTGGTTGATAATCGGAGTTGGATGCTGGAACGAAGCTTTTTCTTGGAAAGGAAGCTAGAATTTTTGGATCTTTAATATTCAGAAGAACCTCCTTGACGCGACTTTTGAAGCCTGCACCCCAGCGCTTATCAACATCACCGCGTATACTCCACTGATAGTTTGGATAGGGTGGTGTCTTCCAAATTATAGAAACTTTTGAAGGGTCGATTTTTCCGGCCTTCATTTCATTTTCCCAAACTTTGGAGTTAACCGCGCCAACTTGATAGGCTCCAGATTGAACTAGCTGAATAGTGCGCGTGTGATTGCCACTATAGCCCACCTTCTTAAATACATCATTAGGAGATTTTTTCAGGTTTTTGCGAATGTGAAATTCAGGGATGAGACGCCCTGAGGTTGACCCCTTAGAGCCAAAGGTAAAAATCTTTCCTGCAATTTCCATTGGAAACTTATNNGACCTTNNTAATCCAGTGCTATAATGAGCAATAAAATAGTTAAAGAAAGCCTGGTCTTCAAACCCTTGCGCAATGGCTTGAGATCCAGGGACTAATGTTCTAGCACGAACGCCTGACAGCCCTCCAAACCATGCCAATTGGACTTGATCATTTCTAAACGCAGCAACGGCAGCGGCATATGACTTCACAGGAATATATTTGATTGGCACGTCTAATTTTTCTTCCAAATAAATAGCCACTTTATTGAAGCGTTGACGTAACCTACTTTCGTCTTCATCTGGAATGGCAGTGAAAACGAAAGTATCACTAGCCTTTGCTGTTGATAGCGGGCTAGACAATACAAACCAAACTAAGGCTAACATTAAAAAGCTAAAGCTTTTTTTAATAAGGTTAATTTTAGTGAGGTTATTAATCATTGAGAGTACCTTAAAAATTGTTTCGGCGAAAACGATGCCTCATCATTCTAAAATTAAAGCGATCGATAGTGAAACGAGAGTTAAATAATAACGTATCTTTTGTCAAAAGAATCTAGGAAAGATCGGTATCGTTGTCACTTATTAACTTTGGGATTTATCTCAACGGATGCATAATAAGTTAAAGAGACCTGATCATGTTCTGCAGCAAATCAGTCTATCCCACCTCCAAAAGAAGTATCGGAACTTTGTGATTCGCTCGAATAGATTGAGTTTTTATAGGATCAATTCAAGAAGCAGTGGGATGTAGTGTAGCCTTGCAGCGCATCTTCAGAAAAGTCCATAAAAACAATGACATTAGAAGAAAATGACATTTGAACAACATTTCTGGATATCACGTTACCCACTATATAAAACGAAATCCCCCAATTAAATAATTTCAGCTAAATACTTGCAGGGTTTTTGAGCCATACATTTCGCTGTCTAAACTTTAGCAAAACCAGGGAGTCGATTAACGCGCACTAATAGCTCGACTTTGCCACCTATGCACCCTACATTTTTAATAGGTTTAAGTTTACACAGTTGCGAAGATGATAAGATCGAACAAAGCAAGGTTTGTGAGCCGATTAACCAGCAACACGATGGCCCTAGTCTTAGCGGGAGGACGAGGCGAGCGCCTGGGTGTTTTGACAGATTGGCGGACAAAGCCGGCAGTACCTTTCGGCGGCAAGTTTAGAATAATCGACTTTACTCTCTCAAATTGCATGCACTCTGGTATCAATAAAGTTTGTGTTTTGACGCAGTACAAATCTCATTCTTTGATACGGCATTTGATAGAAGGGTGGACAAAAATAAATAGTCAAAGAGGAGATTTTCTCGACATTGTTCCCGCTCAACAGTGGACCGGGATGGATACTTGGTATCAAGGAACCGCGGACGCTGTATTCCAATCTCTCGATATTATTGAAAGCCATGCCCCAGATTACGTTATAATCCTAGCCGGCGACCATATTTATAATATGGATTACGGTGAAATGCTTGCCGAGCATGTCAATATGAGAGCGGACTTCTCGGTCGCTTGTATGGAAGTGGATATCGAAAAAGCAGCAAGCCAATTCGGCGTCATGACCATCAGTGAAAGTGGACGTATAATTGATTTTGTAGAGAAACCCAGTTCACCTGCGCCACTTCCAGGGAAGAAGAATAAAACCTTAGCAAGTATGGGTATTTACGTAGTATCTCATCGGTACCTTGCAGAGAGATTGCGGGAGGATGCAGGGCGCTCAGGATCTTCCCACGATTTTGGTCGTGATATAATTCCAGAAGGATTGCGGCGTGGTGATTATTTTCATGCGCACATATTTCAAAACCCGACAAACGTCGACCCTCCGTATTGGCGGGATGTAGGTACAATTGATACTTACTATGAAGCTAATATGGAACTTTTGGAGGGCCAACCTCCACTAGACCTTTATGATCGAAAGTGGCCAACGGTCACATATCAAAGGCAGTTACCTCCGTCATTATTTAGGGGTGGCGACGGAAGCTGTATTCTTGAGAATTCGATAATAAGTGGCGGNTGTATTGTTACNAATTCAAATGTTCAGAGGTCAATACTATTCTCTGAAGTTACCGTAAACGAGGGATGCGTTTTGGATGGAGTTCTTGCCCTTGCAGGTTGTAATATTGGAGAGAAAAGCTCGCTACGAAATGTGATCCTGGACAACCGATGTATCATACCTCCAAATACCGTTATTGGGTATGATGAAAAATTAGATAGAGAAAAATACCATGTAACACAAGGTGGAATTGTGGTAGTAAACCGCCAAATGATGGGGCAGGGTTTAAGCTACAATCCTGAGCTTTATCCAAATTATCAATAAAAGCTTCACAATTCATCAGCTTAATCAGTAGTAAATGGTGCACTGATGCGTGATAGGCCTTGCTCGATGAACTCAAAATTCATTATGTCGTATCTCACCAGATTACATTCCTCATTGCTTGCTAAGACTATTTCCCCAAGAATCTCCAAACCACCCACGATACCGGCATTTCCATTCCAAAATTGCTTGAATCTGTGGCGCGGTACAAAATATAAAGTAACCGTTTTTGAGGTCATCGATCTTGAGGCTATGAAGTTTGCTGTCAATTGTTGTTTTTCAAATTTACTAGTCTTGACAAAATTTGTAATCCACGAGGTTGCTTTTTCAACTACTTCGCCCAGCTCACCCATCCATCTAAACACGCACAGTGGATAATCCTCAACTAATGTGGTTGTAAAATCGCAGTCAATATTTGAAAACGTTCTCTCCTCCAGAGGAAATTTTGGCAAATCAGGCGCTCTTTGAAAAAACTGAAAATGAAAATGGTCTGGGATAGAAGCGCCCGCTCCAACGCCGTTATAGAACCCAATATGATTAGGTAGACGATCTGCTAGTTCACAAAGATCACTTAGCACTAATGCTAAATCTTGGTTCTGTTCATCATTCTGGAACAGCCTTAATTCTTGAGTTCTATGAGCAGTTGAAGCTATAACTACATGATTGGGCAAAAGGGGAAATGGGTTCATAAAGGCGATATAATCACTAACACCGAAATTAATCTCAAAACCTATCTGCCTTTCCTCTTGTTGCCATTTTATGTTTTCTCTGCAAAGAAAACAGCCATTATTTATATTCGGATGTTCACCCGCCAAGGCCAAATTGCCAGATCCATCATGACGCTTTGCTCGTTTAGGGTTTATTTGGGCTCTCAGACTATACGATTTGTTGTTTGGATCTTGAAATACTATGCGTTTGATTTTTTTCAGATCGTCCTTTATGAAGCCGGTTTCACGTTGGTGATTTTCCAGATCGAAGAGAGCGGATGCAAGTCCATTATTATCCTCTGCCGATTGGCGTAATTTTTTATTGAGGTTTGCCCATTTAGTCTCATAGTTCATAGATCATCTGCCGAACTATATCCTTTAAGTTGTCAATTTCTTTTTTGTTCATTAAAACGCTAGTGTATGTAACAAAAATAATCTTTCAAATAGCCGTAAAACAAAGTCAATCTTTTTCGGAAAGACAAGAGTAAATATGTTAGGTGATGAAATACTTATTGAGGCGCACCACAGGAATGCCGCAAATACGATCTCAACGTTTGTGCTAAGTAAATTAAATCGAGACAAATCAAAAAAAGCGATATGTGTTGCTGGTGAGTCAGGTAGTGGCAAATCTGAGATTGCAACAGAAATCTCTTTGATTTTAAAAAAAAATGAAGTGTCTAGTGTCATATTACGGCAAGATGACTATTTTGTTTATCCCCCTAAAATCAATGATTTGAAGCGTCGCGAAGATTTAGGCTGGCGTGGTGTAAAAGAGGTAAAACTCGAATTACTTAACACCCACGTAAACTCNTTNCAAAAAGGATNAAAATATATACTCGTACCGTCAATTGAATACGACTCCACATCTATAAGTTTAAGAAAGTTGTTCTTCAACGATATTAAAGTATTGATTGTAGAGGGCACTTACACGTCGTTGTTGAACAATATAGATCATCGTATATTTATCGCGCGTGACTTTAATCAAACCCTTAAACACCGGTTGAAGCGAAACCGAGGCGCATCTGAACTTGATGACTTTACAAACGAAGTATTGAAAAAGGAGCATGAAATTATCTCAAAACATAAACGTTTAGCTGATATTGTAGTTGATTGTAACTATGCGGTTGATCTAAACCCCAAAAAGAATTGTTGATTAATTTCGTGCACATTGTTTTTTTAAACCCACAAGGTAACTTTGATCCTAAGGATAGTTATTTAACAGAGCATCCAGATTTTGGTGGCCAACTTGTTTATGTTAAGGAGTTAGCGCAGGCCCTCGCAACTAACGGTCATAAAGTTGACATCGTCACAAGAAAAATCATCGACTCAGATTGGCCCGAGTTTTCAGCCAATCAAGATATTTATCCTGGTACAGAACAAAACCTACGAATTCTTCGTTTTCCTTGCGGTGGAAATAAATTCTTAAGCAAGGAAGAATTGTGGCCACATTTATCAGAATTTGCTGATGAAATTTTGAGGTTCTATGGAGAATCTCTTCCAGATTTTTTTACAGCCCATTACGCAGATGGTGGTTATACAGCAGCCTTACTCAAGCAGCGTACTCGTACTCCGTTTTCTTTCACCGGTCACTCACTTGGGGCGCAAAAACTTGATAAACTAATTGAAAGTGGTGGGTATTGGGGTGACTTAGACATTCGGTTTAAGTTCTCGCAACGTATAGCAGCGGAACGTGTTAGTATAAAGTATGCTGACAAAATCTTTGTATCTACTTTACAAGAACGAGATGAGCAGTACAGGCATCCGCTTTATTCAGGCGCCTCCAACTCTGATAAAAGTATAAAATTTAGTGTAAGCCCGCCAGGGGTGAATCGAAAGATTTTTAATTCCGTTGCCAATCAGCTAGATTTTTCAATTAAACCAAAATTGGATTTAACGTTTGGTAGAAGTAGTAGCCAAGCTATAATTGTATCAAGTCGACTGGATCAGAAAAAGAACATTATTGGTATTGTNAAAGCGTTCCTAGAACGACGGCCTTCGTTAGATAGGGTTCAGCTTGTCCTTTGTATACGTGGTATTGAAGACCCAAGAGTAGATATTGCAAAGCTCAGCAAGGACGAGCAGTTNGTATTAAACGAAATATTGGACACNATAGGACGCGACTTAATTGGCAACAATGTTCATTTTCTAAACGTTACCTCGCAATTAGAGTTAGCAGCTACCTTTCGTTATTTTGCCGATCGAGGCTCAATATTTGCGCTTACATCTTTTTATGAACCCTTTGGCCTAGCTCCAATCGAAGCTGCTGCAGCAGGCCTAGCACCAGTCGTGACGAAAAATGGCGGTCCATCAGAAATTTTTTCAGATGGTTCTGGGATCCTTGTTGACCCTACGTCTTTGCAGAGTATTGGAGATGGTTTAATAGACGGCTTGAACCGTGCTAGGTATTTGTCTAAGGCTGCTTTAGAACGGGTAGAAACAAAATATACCTGGCAGCAAACTGCTACGAACTACGAGGCGGCTATACGAGAAGTTCTGGATACCAAACAACGGGAGTTACCAATATACNCCGACATATTTAATGACAACNAGTACATAGCGGATTATCTATCATCTAGGTCGTAACTTTGGGTATGATGAAAGAGCAACTATGGGGGCAGGGGATTTGAACGCTGCA